>OGNF01001922.1_pt1 | contig 17122 bp, 13 predicted proteins | sample 1573321 | NCBI WGS metagenome assembly OGNF01 (sample SAMEA2581911, study PRJEB24529) | metagenome | biome: Human gut stool | place: China | collected 2011
CCGCATTCCTGCTTTTGCGCTTACGTCTCCATGGGCAGGCAGGCAAGCCACCCTTTCTGAATTTGCCCCGCAGACTGCTGCGGGAGCATTTTTCCGCCTGTGGGGCGGGTGCACTGCATCCCCCATTTTGCAGGCAGAGCAAATGGCAGAAGCTGCCCTGGATGCTTGCCGTATCCAAAATGGCCGGTGCAAAACCGGAGGGATAAGCGATGAAGTGCTGCAGCCCCGGCGGTAAAAAACTGCCGGGGCTGCAATTCTTGGAGGGAGTCGTTCGTATTCCAGACAAAGCAACTGAATTTAGACAAAGACGAGGTATGATCATGTCAACCAAACCGATTCGTCCCGCTGCCGCAAATTGCATTGACCTGAGTGCAGCAGCACTTCATCTCATTGCCATGGCGCTGATGCTGATGGATCACCTGTGGGCGACCCTTCTGCCGGCGCAGGACTGGCTGACCTGTGCCGGGCGGCTGGCGTTCCCTATCTTTGCATTTATGACAGTGGAAGGCTACTTTCATACCCGAAATCTGAAGCGTTATGCACTGCGGCTGCTGTTGTTTGCACTGCTTTCGGAAGTGCCCTTTGATCTGATGTATGGCGGGACATGGTTCTACCCGGTGCACCAGAACGTGATCTGGACGCTGCTGCTGGGGCTTCTGGGGGTGCATCTGATGGAAACGGTGCGCAAAAAGCAAAAGCTCTGGGTCTCGCTGCCGGTGTGCGCCGCAGTGGCAGCAGCAGGGGCGCTGCTGGGAACGCTGGGCATGACAGATTACTACGGTGCCGGTGTGCTGACCGTGTTCGCTTTTTACATTTTCCGGGGCCGGAAATGGTGGTGCCTGCTGGGGCAGGTGCTGACCCTGTACTGGATCAACGTGGTGCTTCTGGGCGGGCTGATGTACCCCATCCGGCTGTTCGGCATGGAGTTTGAGCTGTGTCAGCAGGGGCTTGCGCTGCTGGCGCTGGTGCCCATCTGGCTGTATCGCGGGCGGCAGGGCTGCCACAGCAAACCGTTCCAGTATGCCTGCTACGCCTTTTACCCGGTACACATGCTGCTGCTTGTGCTGGCGCTGAATTTCGTGAACCGATAAGAACGCAACTGTATCCCTGCGGGCCATGGATGCCTGCAATCTGATGGTATCCCGGGGGAATCTACTGCAATGCAGATCCTGCCGATGGGAGCATTTTTCATACAAAGAAAACCGATCGCCATGACAGCGGTGACCATTGCAATGATCTTGCATTTTGTTCCTGCTGTCATGGCTTTTTTCTGAACAAAGCTGTCAAGATGCATTTTGTGTGCGCTTTTCTGAGGAACGAAAGCGTGGTATACTGAATGGAACACCCGCAGGAGGTAAAATGCCCCATGAAAAAAGATAGATCGTTCCGCCCGGACCGGGTCCTCTCCTATTTCAGGGTGGAGTGGTTCCCGCTGCTCCTTGTGACCCTTTCGGGCCTTGTCTATAACATCGGTCTGCTGGCCGCGCCGTGGTTCGAGGGCCGGTTGGCCCAGTGCCTGGCGGATATCCTGGGCGGCAGTGAGACTGCTGCCCAAATGGCGCTGCTGGTGCTGGCCTACATTGCGGTCACACTGCTGGTGCAGGCTGCGCGCTTCATCAAACGCTTTTATGTGCGTCGCTTCGCCAACAACATCAACCGCCGGATGAAGGGCATCCTGTACGCCAATCTGGTGCGGCAGAGCCGGGCAGCGCTGGAAAAAGAGGGGGCCGGTGAGCTGATGACCAAGGCCATCGCCGATGTGGACGACTGCGTGGAGGGAATGCGCAAGTTCACCACGGAGGTGTTCGACACCGGTGTGGCGCTGGCGGGCTATGCGGTCATGCTGCTGGTGTACGACTGGCGGCTGGCGATCCTGGGCCTGCTTTTTACTCCGGTGTCCTATGTCTGCGCGGCAGGGATGAAAAAGCCGGTGCAGCGTGCCGGTGCGGCCTATAAAAAGGCCGCCGGTGCCCTGAGCAGTGCTACGCTGGACCGTGCCCGGAATGCCGTGACCTACCGCATCTACGGCTGTGAGGAGGCCCGGATGGAAAAATACGAGGAGGCCCTGAACACCTACGAAAAGACTGCCGTGCGGAACAACGTGTGGCAGTCCGCGCTGCCGCCGCTTTATCTGGCGGCATCCGAGGCAGGGACCCTCTTCATCCTGTGGTTCGGCGCAAAGAATGTGCTGGGCACTGGCTGGAGCAGCTGGGATATCGCCGCCTTCACCACTTTCCTCTCCTGTTTCACCAAGCTGGTGGTCAAATCCTCCAAGGTGGCCAAGCTCTTCAACGCGGTGCAAAAGGCAGAGGTCTCCTGGAAGCGCATCAGACCCCTGATGAAAACACCCGAGCAGCTGGATGCCCTGCAGATCCCGGCGGCACAGGAGGTGACGCTGAAAGAACTCGCCTTCTCCTATGGGGAAGAGCCTGTCTTTTCCGGCCTGAGCCTGACGGTCCATCCCGGCGATATCATCGGCATCACCGGCCCGGTCGCCTGTGGAAAATCCACCCTTGGCCGCGTATTTCTGTGTGAAGCACCCTATCAAGGCTCGGTCTGCTTTGGCGGCAGGGAACTTTCCACCCTGACCCCGCGCCAGATCGCCGCCACGGTCGGGTATCTGGGCCATGACCCGGAACTGAGTGCCGACACCGTGCAGAATAATGTCCTCTGCGGCAGCGAACAGGATGTCATGCCGTGGCTTGCAGCCACTGCCCTGAAGGAGGAAGTGCTGGCCATGGAAAAGGGTACGGAGACGGTCATCGGCAGCGGCGGCACCCGCCTTTCCGGCGGGCAGGCACAGCGTCTGGCATTGGCCCGGACGCTGGCCCATCCCCGCCCGGTGCTGGTGCTGGATGACCCATTCTCGGCACTGGACCGCAGCACCGAGGATGCGATCTTTGCCGAGCTGCAGGCGTATGCCAGGGATAAGGTGGTGTTCCTGATCTCCCACCGGCTGTACCATTTTCCGCAGATGCAGCAGATCATCTTTATGGAGGGCGGCAGAACCACCGTTGGCACCCACGAGGCGCTGATGGCAGCGGTTCCGGTCTACCGCCAGCTGTATGAAAGCCAGACCGGCCTGAAAGGGGGAGAGGGCGCATGAACATGAAAAAGAAAAATGATCACGGCGTGTTTGCTGCCGTCCGGATGGCAGCGGCTTCGCACCGCCTTCTCACGGTGGGCACGGTGCTGTGCGTGGCAGCTTCGGTGGCGGCATCCCTGCTGCCGCCCCTGCTGCTGGCCCGGGTCATCGACCGTCTGACCGCGGGCCTCCCGCTGTCCTTTCTGGCCGTGCTGCTCTACTTCGGCAGCCTTGCACTGGAAGGTGTGCTCACCTCGGCGCAGGAAAGCCTGCTGGTGCTCTTTGGCCAGAGGATGACCCATGCCCTGCGCTCGGAGATGTCCCGGAAGCTGAGCCGCCTGCCCGCCGGCACACTGGCAGAGCAGAATCCCGGCGAGGTGGCCGCCCGCTTTTCGGGCGATGTGGACACGGTGGAAGCCCTGTTCACTTCCGGCATCATCAGCATGGCGGCAGATGCCTGCCGCATCGTCTCCATCATGGGGGTCATTGCGGTGAAAAACACCGGCCTTGCGCTGATCCTGCTGCTGGTGCTGCCGCTGTTTGCCGTGTTTACCCGTTACGTCCAGAAGCGGATGCTGGCCGCGCAGCTGGACAACCGCCGCGCGGTCGCCGCTGTCTCCGGGCAGGTGCCCGAGACTCTGCACAACATCCGCACCATCCGGGCGCTGGGGCTGGAGGATTACATGGAGCGCCGGTATGACCGGTGCATTGGTGACAGCTATGCCGCCATGGAGCGCACCAATTTTTATGATGCCGTCTATTCGCCGGTGGTGCTGCTGTTGAATGCCGTTGTGGTCGGCATCGTGATGCTGCTCTCCGCTTCGGGGAACGCACAGCTCCTGACCCTGTTCGGTATGTCGGTGGGCACTTCGGTGGCCGTCATCAACTACATCTCCCGCATCTTCGCCCCCATCGAGAGCCTGGGCATGGAGATCCAGACCATCCAGTCGGCCATGGCGGGTGTCAGGCGCATCGATGCCTTTCTCGACCAGCCGGAGCGCACGATCCCGCCCGCGCGCAGGGAGGCTGCCCGGGGCGATGTGGAATTTGCGCACGTCACCTTCGGCTATGGGGAACGGCACGTTCTGAAGGATTTTTCCATGACCGTGAAACAGGGGGAGCAGGTCACGCTGGTGGGCCGCACCGGTGCGGGCAAGAGCACCGTGTTCAAGCTCCTGCTGGGCCTGTATCAGCCGGAGACCGGTACGGTGACCATCGGCGGCGTGAAGGTGGGGGACATCACCGACCGGGAGCGCCGCACCTGCATCGGCTGTGTGGAACAGCATTTCTCCCGCGTGCCGGGCACCGTGCTGGAACAGATCACGCTGGGAGACCCGCAGATCACCGGGGAAATGGCAAGGGATGCCGCCGTGCTGGCCGGGATCGATGCTGCCATCCGGGCTCTGCCGGAGGGCTATGACACTGTCTGTACCGAGGGCATCTTCTCGCAGGGCGAGTGGCAGCTGCTGTCCATTGCCCGTGCCGCCGCTGCAGATCCCGCCGTGCTGCTGCTGGATGAGATCACCGCCAATCTGGATGCCGAAACGGAGGCCCGCGTGCTGGAGGCTCTGCACCGTGCCTCCGCGGGCCGCACGGTGCTCTCCGTCTCCCACCGCGTCTATGAAAATCTTGGCGGCAGAACGATCGAGATCAGGACTCGGGAATGACGTATGATAAAAAACGTCCCCTGTGCGCCGCAGCAGGCACACAGGGGGCGTTCTGGTATGCTCAATTCTTTTCGATGTAGACGCTGGTGGAGGGGAAGGCGAAGTCCACGCCGTCTGCCTGCATCACGTCCATGATGTTCAGGTTCAGATCATTCTGCTGCTGCAGGAAGGTGGCATAGACGTTGGTGGTCAGGTAGGCCGAGATGAGGATGTTGATGCTGGAATCGCCAAAGCTGGTCAGCCGGACGATGTTGGTGCCCTTGTTGGTGTAAGGGCTGTTGTCCAGCATGGCCTGCAGGTCAGCCATCAGCTTTTCCAGCTGGGCACGGGTGGTGCCGTAGGTGACACCCAGCGTGAACTTATAGGGCCGCATGGTGCGCAGGGCTGTGTTCTGGACAGTGGAGGCGCAGATCTGGCTGTTGGTGATAATGACCACGCTGTGGTCCATGGAGCGGATGCGGGTGGAGCGGAAGTTGATGTCGATGACCTCGCCCTCCACATTGCCCACGGTGATCCAGTCGCCGATGGAAAAGGGTTTGTCCAGCAGGATGACGATGCCGCTGAACAGGTTGCTGGCGCTTTCCTGCGCGGCCAGCGAGATGGTCAGGCCCACAAGACCGGCACCGGCTACGATGCTGCCGATGGGGAAGCCGACGATCTGCGCGCAGGTAGCAACACCCAGGATGATGACCAGCACTTTGTAGGTGGTGTCCAGCAGGGAGCGCAGGGTCTTGTTGTTCCGGATCTCCGGGCTGCAGGAGGCCAGCAGCAGGTCGGCTACCTCAGAAGCGTTGTACAGGCCCTGGCAGAACAGGAGAGTCGCTGCGATCTTATAGGCCGTGAACAGAAACTTTGTCAGGCCCGGAATAGCCCACGGCAGGCTGGTCAGGGCCAGATACAGGCCGCTGTAAAAGGCCATCCGCGCCAAAGGGCTCTGTAAGCTGCGCAGGAGGATGGGCGTGGCGGCAAAGTGCCAGCTGCGGGCCTGCAGAGCGGGAAAGATTTTCCGGCGCAGCAGCCAGCCGAGCAGAAGTCCCGCAAAAACGATGACAGCGGCGCAGACAGCCCGGGCAGCCAGCGCCCACCAGCCCTCCAGCAAAAAAGGCCCGATCTCGAACCCGAGGTCACGAACGGTAAAAATCATGGCAAAAAGCTCCTTGTATCAGAAATTGTAACATCCTGTCCCACAGTATACCATATCCGGCCCGTGCAGGGCAAATAAAAAAGGGGTTGACAAGGTGGAGCAGCCGCGTTATACTCTTGGCCAGAAAGTTCGTTTCAGGGCGGGGTGAGATTCCCCACTGGCGGTACAGCCCGCGACCACCCGCAAGGGTGCTGACCTGGTGAGACTCCGGGGCCAACGGTATAGTCCGGATGCAAGAAACGGCAGGCAATACGATTTGTCTACGCGCCCTGTTGCAGTGTTTGCTGCGGCAGGGCGCGTTTTTGATTGTCTTCCCGGTTCCGAACCATGCGAAAGGGGCTTTCCAATCTATGATTTGGGGCAAAACGCCCCGGGAGGATATTACCATGAAGAAAAACACGACCCGCAACCTGACTGTTGCCGCCATGCTCAGCGCAGTGGCCTTTATCCTGATGTTCATCGAGTTCCCGCTCCCGATGCTCATCCCGTCCTTCGTCAAGATGGACTTCTCCGACCTGCCCGCTCTGCTGGGTGCCTTTGCCCTTGGCCCGGTGTACGGCGTGATCATCAGCTTTATGAAGAACCTGCTCCATGTGGTTATCAAGGGCACCTCTACCGCGCTGGTAGGTGAGCTGTGCAACTTCATGCTGGGTGCGGTGTTCTCCGCTCTGGCCGGTTACCTCTACAAGCACCACAAGAGCCGCAAGAACGCCATCATCGGTGCCGTGGCCGGTGCCGTGGCCATGGCCCTGTTCAGTGTGCCGTCCAACTACTTCATCACCTACCCGGCCTACGTCAAGTTCTACCACATGCCGCTGGAAGCCATCCTGGGCATGTATCAGGCTATCCTGCCCTCTGCCAACAGCCTTATCAAGTGCCTGGTCATCTTCAATATGCCCTTCACTCTGGTCAAGGGCCTGCTGGATGCCCTGATCTGCATGTTGATCTATAAGCCGCTCTCTCCCATCCTGCATGGCCGGAAGTGAGTGATAAAAAAGAAAGGACGCGAGAGCGTCCTTTCTTTTTTGCTTTTATCGATTCGATTTAAGACAGCGCGCCCTTTTCCAGCCACCTGCCCCGGGCAAGGCGGATGAGGAACAGCAGGCCCCGGATGCTCAGTTCGCAGCACATGGCACCCCAAACGCCCATCAGGCCCAGCCGGGGAGCCAGCAGGAACGCCAGCGTCAGCCGGATGCACCACATGCTGAATATGTTCAGCACAAAACAGGAGGTGCTGTCGCCCGCACCCTGCATGGCACCGCTGGCCACGATGGAGGCACCGAACATGGGCTCGGCCCAGGCTTCGATGCGCAAAACCTGAGCGCCCAGAGCGATGACAGCCGCATCGGTGGTGAAAAGGCTCATCAGGGTGGGGGCAAAGATCCACAGGCCAACGCCGGAAAGGGCCATGACCCCCATGCCAAGGCCGGTGCACAGCCAGGCAAACCGCTTGGCCATATCCTTCCGGTTGGCACCCACGGCCTGGCCGATGAGGGTGACAGCTGCGCTCTGGATGCCGTAGCCTGCCATGTAGCACAGGCCCTCGGCGTTGACAGCCAGGCTGTTGGCGGCAATGGCCACGGTACCCAGGCCGGCCACGATGCGCACTAGCACCACCTGCGCCAGAGAGATGGCGGCGCGCTCTCCTGCCAGAGGGCCGCCGACCCACAGCAGGTTCCGCAGGCAGGAGCGGGTGATCCTCCAAGGGGCAGGCTTCCGGATGCAGAGAGGGCCTTTCCGCAGCAGCAGGATGGACAAAGCCAGCAGGCCGCCCACCACAGTGGCCAGGGCGGTGCCCAGGGCTGCGCCGGGCACACCCAGCCCGGCACCCCAGACGGTGATGCCCCACAGCGTCCGGGTGGGGTTGATGAGGAAGAAGTTGAAGATGGCATCCAGCACACAGACCAACACGCTGATGAGGCTGGCGGTCAGGGCGTTGCCTGCCGCCCGGAGGATGGAGAGGTACAAGCCCATGGCCATGGTGAAGGGCAGCGCCGCTGACCAGATGGCAAAGTAGGCTGTGGCGTTTGCCCGCAGGGAGGGGTCAGCTCCCAGCCACCCCGGCAGAAAGGGGCTGATGCCCAGGCCGAAGAGGGCGGCACCCACGCCCAGGATCACATTGAAAAGCATGGCCTGCCGCAGCACGCTGCGGGCATCATCCTGCCGGTCGGCCCCCAGATACTGGGCGATCTGGATGGAGAGGGCAGTGTACAGGCCCACCAGAACACCGTGGAGCAGCCAGGTGCTGGAGCTGACGATGCCGATGGAAGCAGTAGCTTCTGCACCGATGTGGCCCACCATGGCAGCGTCGATGTATCCCATGGCAGTGACCACCAGCTGCTCCAGAATGGAGGGGATGCTCAGCGCCAGAGCCACCTGGGCCGTCTGGCGGGAGGGGATGGTCTCCCCCTGCCGCATCCGGGCCGAAAGCTGTTCAAGTGAAAGTTTCATGTCTTCTCCTTTTTCTCCGATTTTCCTGTGAGACAAAAAAATACCCTCGAAAGGGCGTTTGTCCTCCCATTATAGACAGGGGGGCGAAAAATGTCAACCCATCTACCCCGGGGGAGACCTTGCCCCAGAGATTGATTTTTTGGCCCGGGCGTGATACACTTCATTTGTATCCAGCAGTGAAAGAACAGGAACGGCCTCTGCCGCTCCGGGAAAGAGGAAAAAAACTATGCTTCAACTGCTTTCTGGCAACCCGCGCACCGTGGATGCGCTGGGCTTTCTGCTTGCATTTGCGCTGACCGCGCTGATGGACTCGGTGTTCCACGATAAGCTCCCCCACGACCATGGCCGCGCCTTTGCCGTGAACGGCGAACTCTCCAAGGGCAAGGCTCGGGGTTCCGGCCTCATCTTTGTACTCTGCATCGCACTGGTCACGCTGGCCGTGGTGCCCTTTAAGGCAGAGTATGTCATCTACACCGTCCTGCTCATTGCGTCCATGCTCTCCGGCTATTTTGACGATGCCGCCGAGACCGCCTGGAACGAGTACAAAAAGGGCCTGATCGATCTGGTCATCGCCGTTGTGGCGGGCGTGACCTACCTAAACTTCAATGGCACGGAGGTCAACTTCCTGAGCTGGAGCTTCAGCCTGCCCTATGCCGTCTACCTTATCCTGATCATCGTCCTGATCTGGGCCAGCATCAATGTGGTCAACTGCACCGATGGCGTGGACGGCCTTTCCGCCAGCCTTGCCGTGGTCAGCATCGGCACCTTCCTGCTGGCTTACTGGGAGGAACTGGGGGATTACGCCACCGCAGGCATTGTGTTCATTGGTGCCCTGTTGGCCTACCTGTGGCAGAACGCCAAGCCTTCCACCCTGCTGATGGGTGACGCGGGCAGCCGCGCCATGGGCTTCTTCCTGGCCGTCCTGGCCCTCAAGAGCAGCCATCCCTTCGCCTTTCTGCTGGCCGCGCTGGTGTTCATTGTGGACGGCAGCCTGGGCATCCTGAAGATCAGCTTCAAGCGGTTTTTGCACATCTCCATCCTCAAGAACACCCTGACCCCGCTGCATGACCATGTGCGCAAGCGTCTGGGCTGGAGCGATGAGCAGGTCGTGGCCCGCTGGCTCATCCTGCAGGCTGTGGCATCCGCCTGGCTGCTGCTGTTGGTGCGGTAAAACACAAAAGGAAATGCAGCGCCCGCACAGGAAAGCTCCTGCGCGGGCGTTTTGCTGTTCTGGTCCGGGAGGAAAGTTCCAGCTTCCGGTACAGCGTTTCCAGACAGGCTGGGTCACGAATTTCCTGCATGAGTTCACCTCATTTCTTTTGTTTTATTGTGCCATGTGTCACAAACAAATGCAAGCAAAACTCTTATAATAGGGACGAAAGTGGAGGAAAAACCAATGGATTCTATTTTTGATCTCGATCATCTGTACCGCACCTATTTCAAGATGGCGCTGCCCTCGGTGTTCGGCCTGATGGTGAGCGTGGTGTATAACCTTGCCGATACCTTTTTCATTGCGCAGTCCAACGATACGGCGCTGATTGCGGGTGTTTCGCTCTGTGCGCCGGTGTTCACGGCCCTCATGGCCTTTGGCAACATCTACGGCCAGGGCGGCAGCTCACTCATTTCCCGCCTGCTGGGACAGGACGACCGTGAGGGCACCGGCCGGGTCAGCTCGTTCTGCTTCTATGTGGCCCTGACCACGGGCGTGGTGTTGGCAGCCCTGATGATGCTGTTCCGCGTCCCGCTGCTGGGCATTCTGGGTGCGACTGCTGAGACGATGCCGCACGCACAGGCCTATTACACCGTGCTTGCCATTGGTGCCCCGGCCACGGTGCTGAACTTTATCCATTCCAACCTCGTCCGCTGCGAGGGCATGGCCACCCAGTCCATGATCGGCAGCATCGGCGGCACGGTCATCAATATCATCCTCGATCCCATCCTCATCACCACAGTGGGCTGGGGCGCAAGGGGTGCGGCCATTGCCACCATTGTGGGCTACCTGTGCAGCGACCTGTACTTCCTGTGGCTGCTCCACAAAAAGAGCCGCTGCCTGTCTGTCAAGCTATCCCAGTGCCACGTCACGGGCAGGGAGCTGCAGCAGATTTTGGGCGTGGGTGTTACTGCCGCGCTGAGCAACCTGATGCAGAGCCTGACTGTCATTGTGATGAACCAGTTCCTCTTGCCCTACGGCAACGACAAAATTGCCGCCATGGGCATTGCCAGCAAGGTGAGCATGATCGCCCAGCTGGTGCTGGTTGGCTTCTCGTTCGGCGGCATCCCACTGTTCGGTTACCTGTACGGCGCAAAAAAGCGGGACGTGATGCGCAAGCTCATCCGCTTCTGTCTGACCTTCCTCGTCTCCATCGCCGTGGTTCTGTCCTTCATCCTCTGCCTGAATTCCGGGGCGCTGATGCAGCTCTTCGTGCAGGATGCCGGGATGATCGCCACTGGTACGCAGATGCTCCGCTGGCAGGTCTACACCGCAGCCTTTGGCGGCGTGGTGCTCCTGCTCACGGTGCTGTTCCAGGCGACTGGTAAAATCATGCCGTCCTTCCTGCTCTCCATCAGCCGTCAGGGCGTGGTGTTTCTGTTGGCACTGGTGGTCTGCGTACATCTGTTCCAGTATCAGGGCGTGCTGATGGCTCAGGCTGTGGCCGATATCCTGAGCGCTGCGCTGGCCCTTGGCCTGCTGGCGGCCAACCGCGATATCATCGCAAAACAGTAAACACAAAAACGCCCGGAGGGCCGCTGAAAGCTGCGGTTCTCCGGGCATTTTTAGTATTCGATGCCTTTGCGCGCCTTGATGCCCTTCTGGTAGGGGTGGCGGCAGCATTTCATTTCGGTGGAGTAGTCGGCGGCATCCAGCATCCACTGCGGGGCCTTGTGGGCGGTCAGCACGCATTCCTGCGCGGCGGGACGCTCCAGAACGGCCCGCCGGAGCAGGTCTTTGTCCACCATGTCCAGCTCCCAGGCCGAACCGGCCTCATCTAAAATAAGCAGGTCGGCAGGCTCGGCCAGTGCGGCGGTCAGGTTTTCGTTCTGCACAGCCCGGGCAGCGGCCTTTTCCGCTTCGTTCATCTGGAACACGAACTTCTGCCCGCCCTTGCCCCGGAAAATTTTTGCCCCCAGCTGGGCCAGCAGAGAGATCTCGCCGCTCTGCCCGCCCTTGAGGAACTGCACGATGACAACCCGTTTGCCGCTGCCCAGTGCGCGGAGGGCAAGGCCCATGGCGGCGGTGGTCTTCCCCTTGCCGTCGCCCCAGTAGAGATGCAGCAGGCCTTGTTCCATCATCCGTTCTCCTTTGTGTACTGCACGGTCTCCACCAGGTGCAGGATATGCTGCTCCGGCCAGTCCCGGGCATCCAGCACATAGCCGCCCGCGTTGGGGCCGCACCAGTCGTGAAAGCTGCGGCGGGGCACGCCAAACCGCTCCAGTGCAGCCATTTGTGTGCCGCCATGGGCCACGATGACCAGCCGCTCCTGCCCTTCGGCAAGGGCCTTGTCAATGAGGTCGGCCAGCGTTTTGCACACCCTGTTGCAGAAATCGCTCCTGCGCTCCCCGTCCGGGTGGGCGGCGTGCTCGTTTTCCTGCACCCATGCCAGATACTCCGGGTCCTGCTCCACCTGTACGAAGGGCTGGCCCTCGAACCGGCCGAAGTTCATCTCCTTCAGCCCGTCCACCGGAATGAGCTTTGCCCCGGGAAAGAACACCCGTGCCGTCTGGGCGGTGCGCTGCAGCGGGGTGACATAGACCACCTCCGGTGCAAAATCTGCCTGCCGCAGCTGGGCGATGCCCGCGGCGGAAAGGGGGATGTCCCGCTGGCCCTGATATCGTTTTTGCGCGTTGTACTCCGTCTGGCCGTGACGCAGCAGATAAATGAGCATAATGGTTCTCCTTTTTGGTTTGTTCTGCACCATTATAGCCTATTTTGCAGTTATTTTCCAGACATGCTCTTGCAATTCTTCCGCATTTCAGATATATTGAGTGGGTATGAAATTTCAGGGGAGAGAAGTGTCAATGGAGATCCGGGACCGGAAAGCAGCGCAGCGCCGGGCGGGCATCATGGCCCGCAGGGGTCTGCCGCAGGCAGAAAGAGCGGCGGCCAATGCAGCCATCTGTGCCCGCCTTCTGGCCATGCCCTGCTTCCAAAAGGCAGAGAACCTGCTGCTTTACGCCGCTTTTGGCGGGGAGGTAGATCTTGCTGTGCTGGCAGAGCAGGCGGCCCGGCTGGGCAAAACGGTGGCCTATCCGGTCTGTGGGGAAAACTTTACCCTGACCGCTGCCGTGCCGGGGCCGGACGGCTGGGAGGTGGGGGCTTACGGCATCCGTACGCCGGTTCTGGAGCGGGCGGCGCTCATCCGGCCGGAGGCGCTTGATCTGGTGCTGGTGCCCTGCACTGCCTTTGATGCGGTCTGCCGCAGGGTGGGCATGGGCAAGGGCTACTATGACCGCTATCTGCCCAGGTGCCGGAACGCCGTGGCGCTGGGCGTGGCCTTTGAGGCCCAGCGGGTGCCGGAAGCGGCTGCAGATGGGCAGGACCGGCAGCTGGATGGATTTGTAACAGAGAGGAAAGTATATCGTGGAACTGATGAATTTGAGCTGTGAAGGTTTTCTGGAGGAACTGGCCAGCAAGGCGGCGGCTCCGGGCGGCGGCGGCGCTTCGGCGCTGGTGGGCGCGGCCGGTGTGGCGCTGGGCAGCATGGTGGGCAGCCTGACCGTGGGCAAAAAGAAATATGCTGCCGTGGAAGCGGACATCATTGCCCTGAATGTCCGGGCCGAGGCCCTGCGCAAGCGGCTGGAAGCGCTGGTACAGGCCGACGCGGAGGCTTTTCTGCCTGTTGCGGCGGCCTACAAGCTGCCGAAAGAGACCCCGGAACAGCAGGCCCACAAGGCCGCGGTGCTGGAAAAGGCACTGGACAGAGCCTGCGCCGTGCCGCTGGAGGTGATGACTGCCTGCGGTGAGGGCATCGCACTGGCCGCAGAGTACGCCGAAAAGGGCAGCGTGCTGGCCCGTTCCGATGCCGGATGCGCGGCGCTGTTCTGCAAGGCAGCCATGCAGGCGGCGGGGCTGAACGTGAAGGTCAACACCCGCCTGATGGCAGACAAGGCCCGTGCGGATGCGCTGGAGGCCAGAGCGGAACAGCTGCTGGCCGAGTTTGTGCCGCAGGCTGACAGGGTCTATCAGACTGTATCAAATGAGTGAGGGGAGAAGAAAATGGCTCAGATCCTGAAGGGCGCGCCCGTGGTGGCCGCCATGAACGAAGCAAACGCCGCGCGCTGTGCCGCGCTGAAGGAAAAGGGTATCGTGCCCACACTGGCTGTGGTGCGGGTCGGCGCGCGGGAGGATGACATTTCTTATGAAAAGGGGATCGTCACCCGGTGCGGTAAGGTTGGCGTGGAGGTGCGGCAGTTCCATCTGGCGGAAGATGTTACGCAGGAGGAACTGCTGGATGTGATCCGGCAGATCAATGGGGATGCATCGGTTCACGGGTGCCTGATCTTCCGGCCCCTGCCAAAGCGGTTCGATGACCGCAGGATCCAGGAGGCGCTTGCCCCGGAAAAGGACGTGGACGGCATCACGGATGGCTCGATGGCCGGTGTGTTTACCAACATGCCCATCGGTTATCCGCCCTGCACGGCGCAGGCCTGCCTTGAGATCCTGAAATACTACAATGTGCCGCTGTCCGGCAAACGGGCCGTGGTCGTGGGCCGCAGCCTGGTGGTGGGCAAGCCCGCTGCCATGATGCTGGACCGGGAAAACGCCACCGTGACCCTCTGCAATTCCCGCACCCGGGACCTGCCCGCCCTCTGCCGTCAGGCCGATGTGCTGGTGGTCGCCATGGGCAGGCGGGGAGCCATCGGGGCCGATTGCCTGCGGGAAGGTCAGGTCGTGGTGGATGTGGGCATCCATGTCAACGAAGAGGGCAAGCTCTGCGGCGATGTCCGCTTTGATGAGGCAGAACCCATCGTGGAGGCTGTCACCCCGGTGCCCGGCGGTGTGGGCACAGTGACCACCTCTGTGTTGGTGGGCCATGTGGTGGATGCCGCATCCGCACAGTAAAACAGAAAACAACAGGCGGTACCGGAAATTTTCGGCACCGCCTGTTGTTTTTATACGGTTGCAAGCACGGCAAGGATGCTCTGCCAGCGGGGGTTCTGCACCTGCTGCGCGGCACGGCGGGGCGCGGAAGGTGAAACCGTGCGGGCAGGACGCTGGACGCAGTCAGCCGGCTGCGCAAAGGGGGAGACGAGTTCGGCCTGCCAGCGGGCGGCCAGTGCCATGGCCTCAGGGCTGGATTGCAGGGTGCGGCGCTCCGTTCCGGCCAGAAAATCGCCCAGCCAGCAGAGGATTGCCGCAATGGGCAGGCAGTCGGCGGCACGGGTGGACCAGTAGTTCCACTCGCCGCCCCGGCCCACAAAGCTCTCCACGGTGATCATGGCACCTTCCCGGGCAGATTGAGGCAGGCAGGAGCAGGAGGTGTCTGCCGCGCGGCGCAGCTCCCGCAGAATGATCTCGGTACGGCCTGCATCCAGGGCATCGTCCCGGATGCAGGCGGAAAAGTCCGCACTGTCCAGCAGGTTTTCGGCCCGGGTGGGGAATTGCCCTGTCATCTCGCCGGATGCGTTGTGGCAGAGCTGCCAGCCCTTGCGGAACAGCTGGAAGTTCAGGTTGCGGCGGCCCATGGTGGAGTAAAACACCCGGGCGCGGCCATTGGGAGACTGCCGCAGCTCCAGATAGGCATCAGCGCCGCCCAGGTCCTGTACCTTGACGGTCAGGAGCAGGGAAGAATTGTTTTTTTGTGCGGACATGGCACGGTGCATCTCTTCAAAATAGCGGCTGGCATCCATAGCGGGTCTCCTCTCTGGTTTTGGATGATGTGTCGGAAACCATCCATCGGTTGTTCTCTGCCTGCATTATAGCATAGATGACAACAAAATACAACTATAAGTTTGACAAAAACCAAAATATTTTGGAAATTCGGGGATGTAGACAAACGGATTGGTTGTAAATAGAAAAGGCTTCTCCCATCGGAGAAGCCTTTTGTGGTGGCAGGATTCAATCGCCCAGCTCCCGGATCTCATTCTGGATGAGCCGCCCAGCGGCGCGTGCCAGCTGATCCATGCCCCGGATGCGGGCGAGATTTTTGCCGTAGATGCGTTCTGCATCGTGGCTGGAGCTGTCCTCGCCCATGAACACGGCAGAGACACGCAGACCCTTGCGCCGCAGGGTGCGCACCTCGGCGGCGGCATCGTCCACACCGTAGGAGCCGCCGTAATCACAACCCAGCGGTTGTTCCGGGCTGGGCGGTACGCGGCGGCTGTCGTTGGGGGAAGCATCCGTCAGCAGGATGAGCAGATGCCGGGGTGCGGGGCCGGGGTCAAAGCTGACCAGATCGCCTGCCGCCCGCAGGGCAAGGCCGTCGCGGTTCCAGCCCGATGCAAAATACTGGTCGATCCCCTGCAGGCTTTTGTCCGCAAAGCCCTTGAGCACCCGCAGAACCGTATAGCCCCGCAGGCTGCAGAAGCTGCTGACCCGCACCGGGATGCCGCAGGCGGCAAGGCTCTGGGCCAGGATCGTGCCCTGCGCCGCAATGACCTCCTGACAGTGGAGCCGGGAAGCCGAAGCGTCCAGCAGCAGGTCCACGGTGAAGGAGGGCTGATTCTCCTCCTCGGCACAGCGGAACACCCGGCTGTCGTTCAGAAGGGGAGCGCGCCAGACCCGCTCCGGGTCCAGAGCGCCGCTGCGGGCGATCCGGGCATTGGGCTGCTGGTGGACCAGAATGCAGTTGCGGATCTGCTCGGTGAGCCGGAGCACTACGCTGCGGTGAAGCGCCCGGTTTTTGGCGTAGTAGGCGCGGTTGCGGTCGGCCTGCAGCTGAGCCTGCTCGGCCAGGTGCTTTGCCTCCGGTGTGGGGGCCTGTTCCGGGCTGGGCACGCCGGAGGCAAACCAGAGGCGGCACCCGAGGTGCGCCCCGGTGCAGAGCGCCTGCTCGGCCTTGCGCAGGCGCTCTGGCGGATAGAGGGAACGGCCAAAGCAGCTTTCAATGTAGGCGCGGTCCTCGGCGGCATTCTGCCGCAGGGTGATGTGGGCCAGCCGCTTGTCTGCCGTGGGGCCGGAGCCGCCCGCCTCCACGGAGCCGGAGTGCTCCACGGTCAGACGGTCGGTCTTGATCATCTGGGTGGGCAGCGTTTTGGTGGCAAGAGAGGCCAGCAGCCCCTCCAGATGCAGATGAAGCCCCACTTTGTGCCGGATCTTGCCGTCAAACAGGGCAAACCTTGCAAACAGGCCCAGCAGCTCACCCTTGAGCTGGCCGGGCTGGGGCGGTTGGGAGGGAGAAAGTGCCTCTGCCAGCCGGCTCTCGTAGGGGGTCATCACAGGCGGATGCCTGCCCTGTACGGTGCGCCAGCGGTCAGCCTGCATGGTGTAGACCAGCTGATTTTTTGCCATCCACTCCTGCCGCGAAAGCTTGTACTGGATGCCGAAGAAATAGTCCGCGTGGGCCCGGCGCAGCTCGGAAAGGACCGGGCGGCGGGGCAGCTCCAGCAGATAGACCGCGCTTTCGAGGTAGAGCCATGTCAGATCGTCCAGCTGACTCTCCCGGAGATCGCCGTCCCATGTGGCAAAAAGGTCGCGGAGCAGGTCATCGCCATAGTATTTGTGCACCAGCCCCACGACACAGTTCATATAAAAATCGATCGTGCCGTCGGTGTTGCGGGCCAGGAAAAGCGGCTCAAAGCCGTAGGCTCCCGCCGCCGCCCACACCTGATTGGCGG
>OGNF01001930.1_pt1 | contig 17045 bp, 18 predicted proteins | sample 1573321 | NCBI WGS metagenome assembly OGNF01 (sample SAMEA2581911, study PRJEB24529) | metagenome | biome: Human gut stool | place: China | collected 2011
GCTTGCCAACTTAATCTATTTGTAAATTCAAATCCATTATCTGTTTGTATTGTCTGTAATTAAATATTTAGAAACAAGAACAGATGATAATGAGGCACTATTTGTATCATTAATAAAACCATATAACAGACTAGGAATATCTGGTGTAGAAATATTAATTAGAAATCTTGGAAAAGAAGCTAATATAAAGTGCATCCTCATAAATTTAGAAGAACAATGGCAACTATGGCAATAGATAAAGGTATTCCCATAGAGCAAGTACAAAAATTATTAGGTCATATCAAAATCAATACTACAATGGGATATGCGATGGTAAACCAAAATAATGTAAAAAATTCGCATAGAAAATATATTAATTAAAATAAGCATTGGTTAAAATGATAAATTGCGAATTTTAAAAAAATGGACATAAAATAGAATTTGATATATAGTAATGTCAAAAATAATATGGTTATAATACATCAAGATTTTATACTAAATATACTGTATTAATTTTAATAAAATAGAGGAGGTATATTTCATGAGTTTAACGGTAGGTAAAATGCAAAAGTACTTAGAAGAAAAGTACAAGAGAACTAAACCAGAAGAATTGAAAAATACACAAAGGTATTTCTTAAAATTAATAGAGGAGGTAGGAGAGTTAGCAGAAGTAATAAGAAAAAATCAGAGAATGGAAGATGGCAATATTAAAGGTACAATAGAAGAAGAATTATCAGATGTTTTATATTATGTTTTGATGATTGCAAATACATATGACATAAATCTAGAAAAATGTTTTAGAATAAAAGAAGAGTTAAATAGTATAAGATACGGACATAAACTGAAAATAGATGATATACAAGAAGATGATAGTGAATGAAAGATTTATTAATAAATATAAACGATAATTATAATATGAATATTAAAAATATTCGTAAATTAGGAATTACTACAATAAATGATATATTTGTTATTAATAGTAGTAGCAAAAAATACATAGTAAAAATATACAATGTTGATGAAGAAAAACAAATTTATACTACCATTTTTTGTATTTCAAGGTAGTCTTTTTTGTGTATACTTTTTTGGCTACCATTTTTGTTAAACTTTTATAGTACTAATATTAGATAATAGAACTTTTTTGTATAAAATTTCTAAAAATGTGAAACAATATTTATAAATATTTCAAAAAATGTTTCACATTTCTTAAGTTTTATGTTATAATATAAATGTGAAACAAAAATCATAATTATATATTAAAAAAGTTTCACATTTATAAAGGAGTGATCTTATGGAAGAAAAGTATGAAATTATGAATCTTCTTCAAAGCAAACAAACATTAACTAAAGAATTGAATGATTTGATATATGGCTCTGTTGAGATTAGAGAAAAAAATTCTAATAAATATATATATGTACATTACAGAGAAGATGGAATATTACTTACAAAATATGTTGGAGAATATTCTGATAATTTATATAATTTAATATTGAATAATAGTATTAAAGCAAAAGAATTAAAAAAAGAAATTAAGAAAATTGAAAAACAATTAAAACAATTTAATTATATTAATGAGGAACTTAGTCCACAAGTTAAAATAAATATAGATTTTGCTAAAAGACATTTAGTAGATACTATTTATAAACAAGCGATTTTAGAAGGTGTTGCAACAACTTTTGCAGATACAGAAAGTATTATAGAAGGTGGAAAAATTAATAATATGTCTTCAGAAGATGTTTTGAAAATTGTTAATTTGAAACATGCTTGGGAATTTATATTAAATAAAAATGTAATATTGTCAGACACAAATTTTCCATTATTATGCGAAATAAAAAAATTTGTTCAAGAAGGATTTTACTATAGTGCAGGAAAAATTAGAACTGTTCCAGTAAGTATTGGTGGAACAAAATGGACTCCTGAATTGCCAATAGAAAGTATAATAAAAGAAGAATTAGATGATATATTTAATAAAAAAATAAGTGATATAGATAAAGCTATTGAAATTCTATTATATATTATGAAAAAACAAATATTTATAGATGGAAATAAAAGAACATCTATAATATTTGCAAATCATTATTTAATATCAAAGGGAAAAGGAATTATTGTAATTCCAGCAGAATTAGCAGATGAATATAAAGATTTATTAATTAATTATTATGAGGGAAAAGATAAAATAAAAATTAAAAAGTTTTTAAAAGAAAAATGTTTTATGAAAATATAGGAATTTATATATGCAGTCAAAGTGCAGTCACAAAGTTTCAATATATTGATATTACTGCACTTTGAAAAGATATAAGAGTAGTCACCTCGACCATGCGATAGCAATTTTGAGGAAACTCAATAAAATTGTAAAAGTCTGAAAGAGTATTAATCAAAGGAATTTGGTTAATACTCTTTGAAATTTATATAATTTCAAATTCATACTCATATAACGAAAAAAGTTTGAATGTTTATGATAACAAGACTAATATGCAAATAACAAATATAAATGTGTCAATGATTTTTGAAAATGTCCCAAAAAATTTTAAATATAAGCCCTAAAATTTTGATATTTTAGGATTAGTTTTTGGGGTCAGGGTACTTGAGTAATTTTTAAAATCTAATTTTTTTATCATTATTTCAGTGATTAAAGAGATTTCTTCTGGCTCCATATGATGTTTAATATTATTTATTTCTATAAGTTCAATTTCTGGTTTATTTTGAATAAATGTATAAGTGTCTTCAATTGGTGCAGTATCATCTAGAGAACCTTGAATTATTAAAATCTTTCTTTTTTCTTTGTAATTATCATATAAATTATGACTCACTAAATCTTCATAAAAAGCATATGGAATTTCAATTTTACCACCATGTCCAGCTTTAGCTTTTCCTATTCTTTTGTATTGTTCAAAAGAATCTTTTAATAATGATTTAACCAAAATATTTTTCATATTAAATGCAGGTGATCTTAGTACGATATTATCATAATAAGAATTATCTCCTATTAACTTATTCAACAAAATATATGCACCAAAACTAATAGCATAAAAAGATATCTTAATACTATTTCCATATTCTTCTTTTACATATTCAACTACAGAATTAATATATGAAATACACACATCTACTTTTAGCTTATCTGTACCTTGAATACTATCTATATGTCCGGGAAAGTCAAATGAAATGGATGGGATTTCACATTCTAAAAGCATATTAGCAACTATTCTTATTGAGTCACTTCCTTTTCCACTACAAAAACCATGGCAAAATATAAAAATGCTATTACTTTTATTAATTAAGTCTTTAAAAAATACTTTTGCTTTTATATTGCAATTTTCTTTTTTATTATATATTTCTATATTTTTTTCCATTTTTATCTCCTATTCGGGCTAATTTAAGTACTTTAAGAATTTCACATGTATCGGTGGTTTACTTATGGTTAATCATCCAATTATATAATTCTTCATCAGTTATAATGTTTTGTTTGAATTTTTTTATTTCTGCTTGAGCTGACTTTTTCCATTCATCAAAATTTTCTTTTAATTTTGTATCTTCTTTATTTCTCGATATAGCATTAAATTTTTTATTATATGTTCTTCTATATTCCAATAAACCAGGTATATTTTGAAGATTCTTTTTATATGTCTGTCCCGCTCCCTTGTCTCTACAAGTAGTTCCATCTTTATTTAAAAAATCATAGTAAATTTCATTTAATTTATTAGGAATAAAATATCTACCACAATTTTGACACGTTCTTATAGTATCATTATTTTGTATTAGCTGACTCAGTACAATAAAAAGTGTATCTCCCAACTCATTACTAGTATAAATATTAGATACTTTAAGCATTGATATATCATAAGATAAATCAGAAAGTACTGTATCAAAAGAAGAATTTTTATAATCTTCTGCTTTATCAGAATATGTATAATTAATTATATTTGTATTATTAATGTATTTATATAAATTTGTTTTTCGTTTAATTATAGAAGCAATAAATTTAGATTGTGTCGTATTATTTTTATATTCATCATTACCATTTAAATTATAAAGAAAATTTATAGCATCCTTAAAATTCTTTTGAATAATTGACACATCATATTTATATGGTATATTAGTATTAAAAAAATGTCAATGAGAGGTGGAAAAGTTTATGCAAAATTTACAAGAAATCAAGCTTTACTCGACAAAAGATGTATGTGAATTATTGCACATAGGAAATGAAAAATGTTTAAACTTATTTCATTCAAAACATTTTCCAAGTATTAAAATAAGCAGAAAATTTTGGGTAAAAGCAGACTACCTAAACGAATTTTAAAGTCATAAACAAATAATGACTTAAAAAAATAAGATTTAAATCTGCACTATTTAAATCTTCTAAACAAACAGGAAATACCCTGTTCAAAATATTTATAAAAGTATTATACATCTAAAATTCAAATAGAGCCAGGTTTTTTCTCCACCAATTTTCGTCAATAAAACATGCTCCACATTTACATTATTAGCTTTTACTACATTGTTGTTCCAAACAATTTCGATAAAATCTCATTGCAAAAAGGCTTGAAACATTATAAGACAAGCATTTTTAAAAAGTAAAACGCAAAAATAGCAAGTCATTTACAACCTGCTATTTTTATATGTTATTCAAAAAAGTAGCAAAAAGTCGGCGAATTTTAATCTATGCCAAATTTTTAGTTAAAATATATATTTGATTTTTACTTGTGTTCTTCTTTTTCTCCTAATAATCCACTTTGCTCTATTCCTGCAGCTTCTTTCTTTTCTGATGTCGGTACATTTATGGTTGTTACTCCTATTTGCTGTGTACTTATTGAATATGTTGTTTTGTAGCACTCCATATATTGCAATACTTGATTTTCCCTTTGAGTACTAATTCTACCTTGTTGCTCACTCAATTTGTTTTTACACATATTAGGGATTCTTTGAGAAAAGCTCTCAGCTTCTTTTCTTGTTATTCCCTCTTTTAAGCGTCTTTGTATTTCATTTTCTGTAATTTTATCAATTTCTTGTTCATAAGCTTGTACTTTTTTATTATATATATCAATTATTTGTTCCAGTCCAAGCAAATACATTTTATTTTTTTCATCAAACAATCCATTTTTTTGTAATTCTACTATTTCCTTACTATATTTAATAAACTTACTTTCTATGTTCTCATTAATTTTTAAAGTATCTTCAAGTTTTTTAGCATATAATCCATATATACTATTATAAATATTAATAAAATCTTCATCTGTTGTTGCTTCTTCAATTTGTTTATGAAATTTCAAAAGTATATTCTCCTTTGAATTTTCCCCATCATTATCTTGAAATTTTTCATATAATAGATTATATTTTCTATTTCCTAATAAAGCAAACAAGGTACTATATAAATTATCCTTTATACCATTTTTTCCAACATGTACTTTATAATTGCCATCTATACTAATCAAGTTGGTCTTATTTTCTCTTTGTGTACTAATTATTTTTCTAGATATTTTTTCTCCATCCTCAACAAATTTAAACGGATTATCTGCAGTATAATCTATATTTTCTAACATTTGCATTACTTCAGGATTTTCTAAATCTAATTCTTGTAACATACTCTTAAATTTATCCTGTATTTTACTCATTGCTTGTATATAATCAAGGTCTTGCATTTTTGATATATCCGTATTCCACACCATTTGTTCTTGCATATATTTTATTTCCGAATAAATCTTTTTTGCTTGTTCAAAGTCTATATTTTCAATACTTTCCATCTTCTGCAAGTAAGCATTAAAGCAAGTTTTCATACAACTTTGTAACGCAGTTAATGCAACAGATGGATTTTTTTTTGCATTATCTGAAACCATTTTCGTATCCATTATAATTTTCAAATATGGATATTTATATTTTTCACTTTCTTCACTATTTAATGAATTTGCATATTTTTCATCAAATTCTTCTAGCATTTCGGGATAAGAATAATCAGTCTGATATTCTCCTGTTTGTAAATACATTTCTAATAATTTTTCTTTTGGTATTATACATGAAATCATACTTGCAATATTAATATAGGAATCATAAAAAGAACCAGATGATAAGCTTTTTGTAAAATACCCATCTCCCCAATCCCAAAAGTTCTCTTGCATATCTTTTAAATGAGTTTGACTATTAAACCATTCTGTCCACATTTCAACCGGACTATCTTCAAAATCAAATCTGCTATTTACAAATGTTTCAAAATCTGTTAATAAATCTTTTAATCTTTCCGGTGCATCTTTCCATCTCTTTTTATAATCTTCCATCGTTTTGGTATATAATTTTTCCAGATAACCATTTTGTTGCAATTGAGCAAGATATCTTTGTGGAATATGTTGTAAAGATTTTTTTCTATCACTGGCAGAATTATTGTAAATATGCCACATTTCATGTTTTAATACCGCTGGTAATTGGTCTGTTTCAGTATATCTCACTCCATTTTGAGCATGTGCAGTAGCAATAGGTGCAAAATAATATAATATGTTTTTTTCCACTTTGTCTGTTATACTTTCTATTATTTTTTTTATATGATCACTATGTTTATCTCCATACATCTGTCTAAATTCGTGATATGCTTCGTTTAATATGTCATATACTATTGGATCTAAACCACTATCCTTTGAAATTATATCTTTCTTTTTATCACTCATAATACTTCCTTATCTTTTATTTATAATATTTTTAATAAATTCAACTAATTTCTTGACTAATTTTTCTTTTTTTACTTTGGTAGGCAAATTGATACTAGTAATAATTTTATTAACCTGTTTATCCTTAAATATATTATTTGAATTATATTTTTTGCTTTTTTCTTCTTCTATTTTTTTTAGGTCATACTCTTCTTTAGCTTTAATTTTCTCTTTTTGATAGGGCGTTGCCCAATAATCTTTAAATATATTTGCAAGAACAGCTTTTGTTATATCAGACATTTCTTGTTCTTCGAATTGCTTTGTTTCATCAATTTTATATTCATACTCCTTATCCATATTAGATTTATAAAATTCTAATTTTTTTTGTGGTATTTTATCTACATCAGATTTTGGTACATAACTTAATATAGTCATTACCTCTTTATAAGCTATTGCATATTCTTTTGTTATCATTTAATCAAACCTCTTCTTTATAAGATTATCAATGTCCCCAAAGATAGGAGAAAAATAATATATCATTAGTTTTTATTTTCAATTTCTTTATTTAACTTGTGTGTTAAAATCTTTTGTCTAATTATATTTCCTATATATATTACTATAGCAACAATTACATATGAAATTAATATGTCCTTAATCTCTAGTTCATAAATATATGCAGATGTTCTTATCTTTGTCATATTAAAAATTTGTACGTGATTATTTATGTATGCTTCATATCCTAAATTCGTGAAAAGTACCAAACCAAATACAATTAAAAGTGAAACAATTAGTTCGATAATTAATTGTTTACCTTTTGCTCTTTGTATAGAAATTATATAAATTATAGCACCTATTGACACTCCTATTAAAATTGATAATGTGTATACTTTTATAATTCTATTTGTAAAATAATTTGCTATTTGCATAAGGTGCATCATTTCTGCAGGGTATTTTTCTCCAAATAATGCTCTTTCTTCTTTATACTTTTCTTCTATTTGCTTAACATTATCTTGATTGTTTTCGCCAATTTCAATTAAATATTTTGAATTCCTATTTATACTAAGTATTTTTTCCGTTTCTAACCATTGAGGTACTGTATCCACTAATAATACTGTATTTCCAACAAATATCGAAACTATAGTTGTGCATAAAATTGTTAATAATAACTTTTTTAATGAAATTTTTCTTTCTTGTTTTTCCATTCTACATCCTCCTCTCTTTTAAAAACCTCATAATTTCCGTTGTTCTTCTCTTTGAGACATCCTCCTCTGTTCCGTCTTTGAATTTAACTTTAATTTTTCCAACAATGCTAGTATTAAAGCACTTTACATGATTTATGTTTATAATTGCAGAATTTGATATTCTAACAAATTCTTTTGTAGGTAGAACTTCTTCAAGATAATACAATCTTTCTTTTATTTTATAGATACCATCTTTTGTTTTGCAAAAATTGTTTTTTTCTTCACCAAAAAATAATATTATATCTGACACATTAATTATAAAAATATCATTGTCTTGCATTGCTACAATTTGTTGTATAGATTTTAAAGATTTAGATAATAATTCGTTTTCTAGTGTTTGAACAATTTCATTTCTTTCCGGCGCATTTATGCAAATTTCAATATCTTGAAATTCACTTGATATATTTGTACGTACTTTAATATTCATTTTCTGCCTCCTTGATATTATTATAACAAAATTTGATTTTATTGAATATACTTTTACATGTTTTGCTGATAGATGTAACTATTTTTTAGATAGCTGACCAAAAACGCTGAAATTTTGGTGCATTATAAAATATATTTTGTTGAAATTCTTATTTAGCAAGGAAGTATTTTTGATTTTGTATTCGTGTAAAATATATCTAACTTGCTCATTGCCCTCGTAATAGCAACATATAATAGCTTAATATCTAATGAATTATTACTATATCTTTCATTATTGGCATTTGCAATTATTACACAGTCAAATTCCAGTCCTTTTGCTAGATATGACGGAACAACTGATATTCCTGCATTATATTTTGAGTCTTTTCCCTGTATCAATTTTACATCCTCTCTTATCTTACTTATCTGTTTTTCAATTTCTTTACACTCTTTTATGTCTTTTCCTATTATGGCAATTGATTTATAACCGTTTTTTTTGTGTTCCATTATTCTTTCATTAATATTCTTTATTAGTGAGCCTTCTTCTATATGCTTGCAATAAACGGAGTTTTTCCTGTCTATGACTGGCTCTCCCAAAACAATAAATTCTTTTTCGTAATCTGGAAGATTATTAATAACTTTGTTTGCAATTTTCATAATTTCTTTTGTAGTTCTATAAGTTTTTTTCAATGTAGTATATGTAACACTTACGTCTTTAAATTCAACATCTATAAATCTTTTCCAATTTTCAATTCCTCTGTAAAAATGTACTCCCTGAGCTATATCTCCCAAAATTGTCATAGAATTGCTTTTTAAAATACTTTTTAGCACGTCAAATTGAAACTCCCCATAATCCTGAGCTTCGTCTATTACAACATGCTTTATTTGGCATTTGTCCTTTATACCAAATGTTTTATATTGAATATACATGAGTGGAGCTAAATCTTCAAATGCAAACTCGTTGTTTTTTATATTTACTAATGTAGTATCTTTTAAATATTGTGATACATCATCTGCATTGTCGTTGAAAGTATATTGCATAAAATAATTTTCTAAAAAGTCCTTATAATACTCTATACAATCTTTATTTTGTATTTTATTCAAATACTCTTTTATGATTTTCATATACTTTTTTTCAACCATTTCTATTTCTTTAGCATATTGTTCGAATACTTGTATACGCTTTTCTCCCTGTAGATTTTCTATAGCTCTGGTTCTTTGATTTTTTAAATTCTCTATAATTTCTTTAGATTTTTTTCTAAATTCTGTTGCCAAATATTTTTCTATCTCATTTATTCGGTTTTTAAAATTATAATTACTATATGTTTTTAAAAACAATTCATTAATGTCCTTATAGTTCATAATGTTATATCCGTTATATTCAAAGTTTTCTTTTGGTATATATTTTTGTTCAACTTCTTTTAAGTATCTGTCAATATATATTTTAAATTCAATTGATGACTTAAACTTTGATTCTTTTAGCACAATATCTATTTTTTCTTTATATTTTCCGTCTATCATATTATCTACTATCTGCACTAGTTTTTCATTGCTGTCCGGAATTTTTAATTTTTTCCCTATTACGTCATATGCAAAATCCTCAAAAGTATATTGTTTAACATCATTTACCCCTAAATCTGGTAGGATACTAGAAATATAGTCTAAGAAAAACCTATTTGGTGCAATTATCATAAATTCTTCTGGTTTAAATTCCTTTTCATAATTGTATATTAAATATGCTATTCTATGAAGTGCAATAGTCGTTTTTCCGACTACCCGCAACGCCTTGAACAATTAATGGTTTATTTATTGGTGCCCTGATAATTTTGTTCTGTTCATCTTGTATAGTAGCAACAATATTTTTCAACCTATCATCTGCTTTTTCCTCAAGTGCATTTTCTAATAATACATCATTACCCGTAACATCTATATCAACATACTTCTTAAGTTTTCTTTCTTCTATTATAAATTGTCTTTTTAAAAATATTTCTCCAAATATTTCTTCATCCAATACCTTATAACTTGCTTTTCCTATTCTTCCTTCATAATACAAATTTGCAATTGGCGCTCTCCAATCAACTACAATTGGTTCCAATGTTTTACTATCTATTATTGATATTTTACCTATGTAGAAACTTTCTTTTTTTCTATTGTTCTCTTTATAGTCCATTCTTGCGAAATAAGGCTTTGTCCTTATCTTTTTTATATCATTTATTTTTTTAGCATACATTTGCATTACAAATCCTTTTGCTATATCATTTACATTATATGAGGTTGATAATCTACTTTCCATTTGTTTTTCTTCCTCGTCAATTCTAAATATTGTCTCTGCCAACTTTTTTTCTTCTTCAATAAATATATCTTTATCCATTTCAACCTCCCCAAATTTTTCTTTTTTCAATTTATTATAATATAATATAATGTTTTTATCAATTGAATTTATATAGAACAAAAACGGAGACTTTATAATTTTATAATCTCCGTTTTCGTCTATTTTCTATTTTGAAAATTCTTTTTCTATTTCTGCTAACTTTTCGTCAGCATCTTCTGCGCTTTCTCCTTTTACACCTATGTAGAATTTAATTTTTGGTTCTGTTCCAGATGGTCTTACAGCACACCATGCATTGTCGTTTAAATAATAATATAGCACATTTGATTTAGCCATTCCTGTTGAAGTTTCTTCTCCTGTTTGATTATTTTTTATTTTGCCTGTTAAGTAATCTCCCACAGATAATACATTGTATTTTCCCAATTTTTTTGGCGGATTATTTCTCATATCTTCCATCATTAATTTTATTTTTTCAGCGCCTTCTATTCCCTTATGAACTATTGAAAAATTCTTCTCCTTATAATATCCATATTTTTTATACATATCATTCATTTGATCCCATAAAGTTTTATTTTGCTCTTTATAATATGCAGTCATCTCGCTTAACATCATTACAGCAACTATTCCGTCTTTATCTCTTGCATGTGTTCCTATTATGCAACCATAACTTTCTTCATATGAGAATAAACAATTATAGCTGTTATTATTTTCCTCAAATCCTCTAATTATTTTAGCTATATTTTTAAATCCTGTTAATGTTTCAAACATTTTAACCCCATAATGTTCACAAATTGCATCAGTTAAATTTGATGAAACGATTGTCTTGATAACAGCACTATTTACCTTTAATTCTCCTCTACTTTTTTTCTGTGATAAAATATATTCTGCTATTAAGTTTCCAGTCATATTTCCTGTAAATTGTATATATTCATTAGTTTTTACATCTTTTACGTAAACTCCTAATCTATCTGCATCTGGATCATTTGCCATTACTATGTCTGCATCAACCTCTTTTGCAAGCTCCAATGCTAATTTAAATGCTTTTCCTTCTTCTGGATTTGGGTAATCAACCGTTGGGAAGTTTCCATCTGGCTCTTCCTGCTCTTTTACAATATATACATTTTCAAATCCTATTTCTTTAAGTACTCTTTTTACTAACATTCCACCTGTGCCATGTAATGGTGTATATACTATTTTTATTTCTTTTTGCATTTTTTCTATTATATCTTTATTTATAACTAATTTTTTTAATTCTTCAATATATCTATCATCTATTTCTTTTCCTATTATATTATATAATCCTTTTTCTTCTGCCTCTTCTTTTTTTATTGTTTTAATAGTTGATAAATCTGTTATACTGTTTACCTCTTGTATTATTTCTGCATCTATAGGTTCTACTATTTGTGCCCCATCATCCCAATATACTTTATATCCATTATATTCTGGTGGATTATGGCTTGCTGTTATAACTATTCCTGCAATACAGCCCAACTCTCTTACGGCAAAAGACAATTCAGGCGTTGGTCTTAATGATTCAAATTTATATGTTTTTATTCCATTTGCATTCAAGCAAAGTGCTGTTTCTTCGCTAAATTCATCTGACATTCTTCTAGAATCATATGCTATTGCAACCCCTTTTTCTTGTCCGCCTTTTTTTATTATATAATTTGCTAATCCTTGTGTTGCTTTTGTAACAGTGTACTTATTCATTCTATTAGTACCCATTCCTATAATTCCTCTTAAGCCTGCTGTTCCAAATTCTAAGTCTTTATAAAATCTTTCTTTTATTTCTTCATCATTTCCTGCTATTGCTTTTAGTTCCTTTTTTGCTTCTTCATCTATAACCGAATCATTTATCCAGTTATTATATTTTTGCATATATTCTTCCATTTATATAATATCTCCCTTTCTTAATGTTTTGCAAAATAATCCATATATAATTTTCTTGCTGTTTCTGGGCTATCAACACCCTCTGCATTTTTTACAGGTGCAAATTCTTCTTCTCTTTTCACTCTCATAACTAGCATTTCTGGAATAGATGAAAATGCATCAAATATGAATGCTTCAAATTTATATGCGTTTGGCTCTGTTGGATTTATAACATTGCCTTTTTCATCCATATAGCTTGCTTTTTTAAATGCAACATGATAAGGTAATTTGTCTTTGGCTAATTCCTCTAAAATTTTTATATTAAATTGATTACAAAGAATATGAGATTCCCCAAATAGCAACTCTCCATTCTTGTCAACTGCTTCTGCTAGCTCATTAGATATTTCTGAGTATTCTATAACACTTGGTTTACCATCCTTTTTACAAAAAACACCTACTTTTTCATGTGCATTTGCTTTAACAACACTTTTACCTGCAGCTAATACTTTTTTCTCTACCGAAAGACCTATTAATACAGGATCTACCATTTTTACTAAAACATTGTCCACGCCACCTATAAATACCCATTCTATACCTTTATTTTGCATTTCAAATATAATACCATTTTTTCTCATTGCTTCAAAAATAGCTCCATGTCCTGCTCCTGCTTGTTTTATTAAGCCATTTTCATTTAATAAGATTTTGCCTTGCTTGTCTACCATTGGCATTTTTCCTTGTATAAAAAATTTTATAGCTTCTTTTGGATAGTCAAAGTAGTTATTTTCTTCAAAAAATTTAACTGTTTCATCATTATTTTCGTCGCTTGTCATTATATACCATGGAACTACAACATCATATTGTTTTTTAGCTAATTTTAGAGTGTCACATAATATCTCAAAAATTGATTTGTGTGATTCCAATCCTAGGTCAAACGTTCCTTTTGGTCCATTGTGTCCTAATCTAGTTCCCTGTCCTCCTGCCATTGTTACAGCTGCAAGTTTCCCTTTTTTTATTTCTTGAATTCCTATTTCAGAATACTTCCTTAACTCTTCATCAGAAAGCTTTGCCTTTTCGACATGATCTATTGGCTCAATTTTACAATTTTCAAATTCAACCTTATGTTTTGTTTGTTCATATAATTCTGCAATCTCTCCAAAGTCTATTGTTAATATATCATTTAGTAGAACATTCTTATTTTCTTCTGATAGATTTTCATAATTTTCTAATAAATGCTCTTGACCATATTTTTTTAAAATTTCCTTTGTTGCCAAAAGTTTTTCTTCCATATAATTTCACTTTCCTTTCATTTTTTTCTTTTCATATTTTATATCATAAAAAAATATTCGTCAATTATATTTAGTAAGATATTATACTATGCTTTCTTCGCTTTTGTTTTTCCGTAGTCTTCAAACACTTCTTGTATTTCCTTTTCTCCAGATGTATTTATCATTTTATCATGTGAATCTAATATTGCTGTTATATTATAATTAAACTCTGTTATTTCATAACAATTTATTATTTTAATTTCATTTTGTATTCTATTTTTTTGCAACCATTTTTCTATATATTTATTTACCATATCCATATAATTCTTTTTTCCATTTACCAATATTATGTAGTTTTCCTTTGTTTTTGCTATTATATTTAATTTGTTACTAATACTAGTATATTTTCTTGCCATACTTTGTTTCCAATCTATTCCTAATATTTTCTCTTCATTTTTTAAATTTAATTTTTTTATTAATAATTTTATATTCTCTTCTATACCTTTTTCTAATATTGTAATTATTTTATAATTATTATTTATCTCTTTACTTATATAAGGAAGAACCATTGTTGTTAAATGCCACTCGTTTATGCAAAACCCACACAATTTTTTAATATTGCTCATATTATTTTCATTCCTTTCAAGCTAATTTACTGTTGTTTATTATTAATGTCTTTTGGTAAATTTTACCATTTGTGGTGTTTATAGTCAATGCGTTTTTCCAATAATCGTGTACTTTATTTCGACATATATTTTTTTTGGTATTTATGTATATTTTTTAAAATAAAGTTAATAATTTTACTATACATACTATTATTTCAAATGGAGGTTGAATATGAAAGAATTATTTAATATTTCTAATTTAAAAAGATTTTTGGTATTAATTATTTTATTTAGTATATATGTGTTTATTTGTGCATTTTCATATGTTAATGCTGTATCAGCCAATATATCTAATAGTGTATTTAGATTACATGTTATTGCTAATAGTGATTCAGCAGAAGATCAAAATTTAAAATATTTAGTTAGAGATGCACTTATAGATTATATGAATTCTGTATCTAAGAATTCTAATTCTAAAGATGAAGCACTTTCTATAGCTTATCAGCATAAATCAGATTTTTATAAAATAGCAAAAAAAGTAATTAATGACAATGGATATGACTATAATGTAAATATTAGCATTGGAAATTTTGCCTTTCCAACCAAAAACTATGGAGATATTTCTTTACCTGCAGGTTATTATGATGCATTAAAAGTCGAAATAGGAAATGCCAGCGGACAAAACTGGTGGTGCGTAATGTTCCCTCCTCTTTGCTTTGTCGATATAAGTACAGGCATAGTGCCAGAAGATTCAAAAGAGACTATTAAAGATAGTTTGCACACTGAAGAATATAATTTGATAAATAATGCCCAGACAGCTGATGTAAAGTTTAAGTTTAAATTATTAGAATTTTTTCAAAATATTAAATTAGCTAACAATTAGACTTTTTATTACTGTTTAATATGTTTCAATATTTGTAGATAATATAATTCTAAAAACAATTGTCTGGTAACTATTATTCTTTTTAAATTAAGTTAGTATCTTGTAAAAAATTTTCTTTTATGTTATATATATAGATAGAGTTTTACTCTATCTTTTTATTGTATAAATATTGGAGGGAATACATTGGATAAGTTCGTTATAAAAGGGGGCACACGCCTAAAAGGAGAAGTTACAATAAGTGGTGCCAAAAATGCTGCTGTTGCAATATTGCCAGCTACTTTATTAATTAATGGTGTTTGTACTATTGACAATCTACCAAATATAAGTGATGTTAAAATATTTTGTGAAATTTTAACAAAACTTGGTGCTAAAATAACATGGAATACACCAAATGAGATTACTATAGATACCAGAAATATTGATTGTACAAATGCACCATTAGAAATGACAAGTAAATTTAGAGCCTCTTATTATCTATTAGGTGCTTTGCTTGGAAGATGTGGATGTGCTGAAGTGGGAATTCCTGGTGGCTGTAATTTGGGAGCAAGACCTATAGATCAACATATAAAAGGATTTGAAGCATTAGGAGCTAAGGTAGATGTAGGACAAGGTAAGATATCAGCTAAGGTAAAAAAATTAGTTGCAAATTCAATTTACATGGATATTGTATCTGTTGGTGCTACAATTAATGTAATGTTAGCAAGTGTTTTAGCTGAAGGTACAACTACTATTGATAATGCTGCTAAAGAGCCTCACATTGTTGACGTTGCTAACTTTTTAAATTCTATGGGAGCAGACATCCGTGGTGCCGGAACAGACGTTATAAAAATAAATGGTGTAAAAGAGTTGTCTAAGGAGGGCACATATTCAGTTGTTCCTGATCAAATTGAAACTGGAACATTTATGCTTGCCGCTGTGGCTTCCAAAGGAGATATATTAATAAAAAACTGTATTCCAGAGCATTTAGATTGTGTTACTGCTAAAATATTAGAAATAGGTGGAGTTGTTGAAGATTTAGGAGATTCTATAAGAGTTGCTTGTAACAAAAGGCCAAACAGAGCTACTGTAAAAACTTTACCATACCCTGGCTTTCCTACAGATTTACAGCCACAAATGGGTGTTGTTCTTTCTATTGCTGAAGGCAATAGCACTATAAATGAAAGCATTTGGGATTCTAGATTTCAATATACAAATGAATTAAATAAAATGGGAGCAAAGATTACGGCTCAAGGTAAATCAGCTTTTTTTGAAGGTGTTAAGGAGTTGTCTGGTTCTCCTGTGTACGCTACAGATTTAAGAGCAGGCTCAGCCTTGATAATGGCTGGAATTATCGCCAAAGGAGAAACTCAAGTATATAATATAGAGCATATTGACAGAGGTTATGAAAATATTGAGCAAAAGTTCAGAAATTTGGGAGCAAACATAAAAAGAGTTACAGAATAGTATAGCAAAGGAAGAATATATATGTTTAAATTTTGTAGTTTGTATAGTGGCAGTACAGGAAATAGTTTATTTGTAGAAACGCCTAATACAAAAATTTTAATAGATGCTGGAGAAAGTGCAAAAAAAATTGTTTCTGCACTTTCTAATATTTGTGTTGATATTGAAAATATTGACGCTATTTTAGTTACACATGAGCATTCCGATCATGTAAAAGGTCTTGGCACACTTTCAAAAAAGTATAACATCCCAGTTTATGCAAACAATGGCACTTGGCAAGCAATGCCAGTTCAAAGTTCTAAAATAGAAAATAGTAATAAAAGATTGTTTAATTCTAACAAATTATTTTCAGTTGGAGAATTAAAAATTTTTCCTTTTTCAATTCCTCATGACGCTG
>OGNF01001936.1_pt1 | contig 17022 bp, 16 predicted proteins | sample 1573321 | NCBI WGS metagenome assembly OGNF01 (sample SAMEA2581911, study PRJEB24529) | metagenome | biome: Human gut stool | place: China | collected 2011
TGCATAATCCTCTACTGTTTTACACATCTCCCCAAAACCTCCTTCCGTCTCTTTGAAATACTTTACCGCCCTGCTTAATTCCGGAAATTTTACATCCTCAAATGCATCTTTCCGCAAAAAAAACTGAAGCAGCTCGGATTTGTCCGAATCATCCCTGACCACGGTATTTGCAAAAAAAATTTCTTCCCCATCATCAACTGGTACATAGCCTTCTTGGGTATCCATGCACCGCTTCACGCGCGTGATCATCTGTCCGTTATGCAGTGCATCATATTCCGTGATATACAGAATGACCACCTGCGGAATATCTGAAAAGTCCGTTCCTTTTGGCGTATATGCACCATTTTTCAGAATACATAGCACATCAAGAACAATCTCCCTGTACAGACTCGTGATAACACACTGCGGTGTTACTTTTAATCCCCTTAACTGTGGTCTGTCCAATAGTGTGCGGAGTATTTCCTGACAAGCTTCTTTTCTTTCCGCCACCAGCCGAAACATGGCATCATCAATGATCCTCAGATTTTCTGCCGTTTCCTTTGTGGCTTTTGAGTACTGTGTATTACCCACTATTTTACCTCACTTTCCCTGCTTATATAGAACTGTCATAAAACAAGTAAAGTGTAGCTTATCTGTCTAGTATTTATATCTCATATCATATCATCATCCGTCCCGCAAATCAACGCCAGCTTTCCTTGTTTTATTTTGAGCCAAGATTATCATTCTTCCTTGGAAACTTCAATATATTCTGGAAAATTGCCGCGTCACAGCATGCATTATCATGAAATTGCCGTGTACACAACGACGTAATGATAACAACAGTGCATATACGTTCAGCAAACATATATCTACGATAGTATCAGTCCCACAAAAAAGGGACGATTTCTCGCCCCTTACCCACTCTCATTCCTGACTACTGTCAGGATAAGATATCGTATAGTATTGTCGGATCAACTGCCGCTTCAAATTCTGTGGATACACTTTCTCCTGGTCTACCCCTGCTCTTTCTGCCAACAACTTCATCTGTCTCCATATGTATCCCCGGTCAATCACATTTCCACTGGAGGTCCGAAAGATCACTCCCGTCTGCAGTCCCTGATGAGCAATATATTCCTCCAGTCCCTGCAGCAACAGCTCCGGCAAATAAATATCATACTCCTCACCGGCACGAAGCACCGGCACAAAGCCATCCTGTACCGCCTCTACAGTCAGATTACCCAGTTCACTGATCCGAAGTTCTGTCCCTCCCAAAACCTGAATCAGCTGCACCATGCGGTAATCCTTCCTCTCCAGTGCCGTATCAACCAGCCGTTTATATTCCTCCGGAGTCAAACGAAGCAGCCTCTCCTGATTACTTTTTTTGCGAATCTTTAAGCTTTTGCAGTAAATATCGGTCCGCCCCAGAAATTTACAGAAAGATTTGATGCCGGCAATGACAGAATTTACACTTCTTATCTCGTAACCGGCATCAATCAGACTCTGCAAATATTCATCCGTCGCCGCCTGGGTAAACTCTCTTTGTTTTTCCAATAAAAATGTGCGGAACTTCATAATGTCCCGCACATACTTTTTAATTGTATTGATGTTCTTGTCCGATTGGACAAGATAAGATTCAAAATTCGAAATATCTGTTGGGGTTATTGAATACATAAAAACCTCCGTAAAATGCTGTTATATATGGTTCTCCTTTTTTTCTTGGGGTTTCTACTCATTTTTATGGGGTTTCCCCCCACAAAGTCGCATGTTTACGACTTTCGAAACCATTGTTACTACCGATTCCGATGCTATAATGGCATCATGTTGTTCTTGACCTAGGACAATAAATAAAAAAACAGGAGGTAGCAACAATGGCTACGAAAATCGTAAATTCTTTAGCCGGTCTCCCGGCAGAAGTAACTGTCAAAAAACTGGTAAAGCGTTCCAACTATGACGAACTCTGGATCTCATTTCCGGAATCAGAACGTATCTGCCCACACTGCAGTTCTCAGGACTGCATTATCAAGGATTCCGGCAAGAACTATACCGTCTATCATTCTGCAGTCCATCACAGATCGACCCACCTGCATATGCAGCGTAAACGCTACTATTGCAAGTCCTGCCGCCGTACCTTTATGCAGCATCCGGACTGGCTTCACCCGACACTGCACATCACACAGCTGCTCCACATCAACATCTGTCTCTCTCTGACAAAAATGCTGTCTCTCCGGACAGTTGCCGAAGAAAACGGTGTGTCAGAATCCATCGTCTACTCGGACCTTGACCTGATCAGTTTTGACACTGTAAAAAGCCTTCCGCAGACGATCGCCATCGACGAATTCAAAGGCGACAGCAGTACCTGGAGCAGCGACCGGCAGCGCTGGATCAAAGCAAAATACCACACGAACATCATCGATGGTGACAGCCGTTCGGTGATCGACATCCTTCCGGTGATCCGTGCTTCTGACCTCAAAAAATACTTCCGCCAATTTCCAAAGCACGAACGCGATAACGTCCACTTTTACTGCTGTGACATGCACAACGGCTTTGTTTCCGTGGCAAGAGACGTCTTCCCTCAGGCTGTGATCTGCATTGACATGTTCCATGTCATCAAGCATCTGAACGACTGTGTCAGCAAGATCCGCCGGCAGCTTCAGCGCGAACTGGAACCCACTGACCCAGACTACAAGCTGCTGAAAGGCTCCATGCGGATGCTTATTGCCAAACAGTCCAGCATCGACGCCAAGTACGATCAGAAAGCTCCTGTCGTGAAAAAAAGATTGATAAACTGTTAAAGACCTACCCAGACCTTGATGAAGCCTATCAGGCACTCCAGTCTTTCCACCGCATAAATGATATGACCATGTTCGTTTTTCAGCGCACACAGCTCACAGAATGGCTCAATGCCTACTGTTCCTCCGAAGTACCGGAAGTCCGCAGCGTCGCCAACATGGTCCGGCACTGGCGGGGATATATCCAGAACACCTGGAAATACGGCAAGTCCAATGGTGTCTGTGAGGGCTACAACAACCGGATCAAGGTTTTCAAACGTACCTGCCACGGTCTTCACAACTTTGAGTCCTTCCGCAAACGGATCCTGCTCACCTGCGGTGTCACGCAGTTTGTCACGAATCCGGCATCTCTGTTTCAGAGAAACCGCACTAAGAAAGGAAGCTCTCCGTTATAATCGACCGCACTCGCTATTAGAATACTAAGGAACCTTTTCCATACAGATCCTACATCCAGGAACTGGAAACAGAGCTTGCTGTTGCTGAATATACGATCCAGGAAGCCAACGAAGCATTCCAGTCTCTCCGGCAGGATTACCATAGACTTTTGGATCATGCTGCTATGCTGGAAGAAATCCTCCATCAAAACGGCATTCCATTTCCAGAAACCGATGAATAATCACTGCATCCGGCAGTAATAAACTGCCCATGTCATGACCAAATAGAAAGGAGGCTGATACCCCAAAAACTTCACTTAAAAAAGGACTATCTCGTCTTCTCGTGTACATTGTAGGGTAGTCATTATATGACCAAATATCCACTTCTTTTTCTGACCACCACATAGACAATTTATTAAAATTTCCCCTTTCCCCATTATCCAGTTTTAAAAAAGCTTTTCTTCCTTATTTTTCAATACATGTGAGATATTTTCCCACATTTAGATGAAGAACCTCGCAATTTTTCCGTTCCCCTTCACATTATCAATATTTAGTAGTTCCAGACCCTCCACTAATGTAAAAAGTATCCCCCACTACCAAATTACACATATCACTGACCATTATTACTGCTAATTGTCCAATTTCTGAAGGTGTTGCAAATCGCTTGGCCGGTATACAGTCAGTATACAATGTATCTTCCGCTTTACGTCCAAGCATTGCCGTTGCAACTGGTCCTGGCGCAATCGCATTTACAATTATACCATACGGTATCAACTCAGCTGCTGCTCCCAGTGTAAATGATCGCACTCCACTTTTTGATATTTCATAAGGTGTATAGCCTGGTTTTAAAGCTGCTGCTGAACTAACATTAAGAATATGTCCTTTTATTTTCTTCTTTTTCATATAATTGCTCACTGACTGCGTCATAAAAAACATTCCCTTAAGATTCGTATTCATAACTGAATCATATGTTGTTTCTGAAACAGTTCCAAACTTTTGATTTCCATGCACTCCTGCACAATTCACAAGAATATCAATTTTGTTTTCCTGGAACAATGTGACAGCCTGTGACACTTTATTATCAAACATTGTTACTTTATTCAAATCTATCTGTACACCTCTTGCAGAATTGCCAAGTTTTTCAACAGTATTCTTTACCTTTTCTTCTTTTGTACCCGAAACAATAACCTTTGCACCAGCCGCAATAAATGCTTCAGCAATCGCCACTCCGATTCCTCCAGTTCCGCCAACTATCAATGCAACTTTATTTTCCAATAAATTGCTTTGATTTTTAGGAATATTAATTGAAACAATATTTTTTTCATTCTTTTTTGAGTAATAATAATCTATTAACTCTCGAATTTTTAAGCCTACACTCATTTTTCACCTCAATCATTTTTACGCATAATTTTTTGACTTATTTTTACACCTTTTCGTCCAAGAATATTTTTTGCAATTTTTTTTGTTTTTTTTATAACATTTTGTTCGCTTTCCGAAAAATCAGCTAAACTCTGAATCAAATCAAGTGCACTTACATCCTCCTGTTCATCTATAAACACTTCAAAAAACATTGGTTTTTCTTTATGTTCTGTTGCGGTAAACTCTTTCATTGCTACAAAAAAACTCTTTTTATCAGTCGCGGATAAATACTGAAATCCCAAATCTTGTGCATAATGTTTTAAAAGTTCTGGCGATTTTTCACCATAATGCCCATAAGCCGAAATATATTCATTTGCCAAATCTCCAAGGCCTGCTTTCTGAACATTTCCTAAGGAATTTTTGAACTCTCCTCCTAATCCATTATTAACAACAAGAATACGTACATTAGATGCAATATGCTTATTTCCCAAGCTATTCATGTCATAAAAAAAAGCTAAATCTCCAAATATACCATAATATATTTTATCAAAATCCACAAATGATGCACCTATTAGACTTGAAACACCACCGTCAATTCCAAAGCCCCCCGTATTTGAATAACCTCGAATGCTATGGTCAATTTCAAAACAATTCCAACAACGGAGAGAATTCAAAATTCCAAAATGGATAATAGAATTTTTAGGCATATTTTTATGCATGTTCTGTGCAATCCACAAAGAAGAAAATGCCATATCATTATCATAGTTCTGCATTGCCTCTATTCGTAAATTATATACAGCGTGCCACTTTTCATATTGTGTAGTCTGACCTATTTGATAATAGTCGCAATACGCCATAAAAAAATCTTCCTCTTGCATTTCAAATACTTTTGTAAGATGTTGGTATGTGTCCCGAATCTCACCATCAGAATTCACTCTCCATATTTCTCTAGCCGATGATGGCCATGATGCCGATATATTTCCCAAGTGGATCAAAAGATCTATCTTTAAATTAGGAAATCCTCCAATATCGAATAGTCCACAAGGAATGCCATACTTTCCTGTGTAATTACTTGTTTGATCATAAAAAACAAACGCATTATATTGTTCACAAAATGATTCAACCGCAACTTTTAATTTTTCACTCCACGCCGAATGAGCTCCCACAAATATTGCAATATTGCCATTAGATAATTTAGGTAACTCCCTCCCAAAATTAATTCTTTGAATAACACGTTCTTGTGGAAGTTTACTTACGGAAAAATCAAGGCTATAGGATGTAGTCAAATTAATATGCACCGGTCCTCTTCCGTTTCGATAAAGTTCCATCAGGGCATCATTAATCTTCAAATTGCATTCCCATTCTTCTTGCTCATTCAGTATGACTGGAAGATGTACACTTTTTACTGCAATGTCATTTGGTATAACGGTTCTATCAATCAGTTGATCACGATTTTGTCCAAGCCAAGCAATTGGTCGTGTTGCCGTTACTGCAACAATAGGTAACTTTCTATAATATGCCTCCGTCAATCCTGGCATATAGTTTCTTGATGCCGTAGCTCCAGTACAGCAAATCACAACAGGTTCTTGAGATTCTTCTGCCAACCCACAAGCAATATATGCTGCGGATCGTTCGTCAACAGATGAGTACAATTCAAACTCTCCATCATATTGTGCACTTGCTACAAAGGATGCATTGGCACTTCCTGGACTTAATACCATTTTTTTTATTTTGTGTGCTTTTAATAGTGCCAATAACATTTGTACATTTCTTTCACTTGAATACATATTTCTTTTCCCCTTTACTATACACTTTTGCAGAAAAGTCTCTTCGTTATTTTTTTATCATTTTTAATACTTTCGTTATTTTATACTTGGTTATCTTATCAACCAGTTCAACCATCTGATTATAATAACTGTTTTCTCTATATATAGCAAACATTACTATATTCGATAAAGCGACCGAAAGAATTAAATTTATTATAACCTGCCCCAACAAAGATAACCCTCTTGTTGTTCTGCACAAGATCCAGCACAAAAATGCAATAATACATGCAGCAAAGAAATATATCACAAACTCTTTCACAAATTGTTTCAAACTTCTATGAAACACATATTTAAAAACATTACTAATCATCCATGGCATTGATACAAAAACATAACTAATGATAGTTGAAAGCAATATTGCGTAAATGCCCCAATATTGAACTAATGCAATATTAAAAAACATATTAACCATTGCCGCAATAAGTGGACGGAATCTATCCTGATGCCACACGCCTGCAGCATCTTTATACATTCCATTTACTTGTTGCATCGTTACAAGATAAAAATAAACACAAAAAAGTGCAACAACAATTTCATCAAAAATATAATCTTTTCCTACCCAAAGTTCGATAAATGGTTGATATATTGTTGCAAAGCAACACATACAAACGGTAACTATCCAATTTGTCAAAAATGTAAGAACTCTAAAATCGTTATAATTTTTTTCTGCGCTTTCCATTACCATGCTATTACCGACCCCAGCCAAACAGGAACTAAAAACTACTGTCAAAATCCCCATAACTGAAGACATAATAAAATAGTAGTTTTGATACATGGCCAGAATTGTCAAACCCAGAAATGCCGAAATAACAATCGTATCTGCAGAATTAACAATCGTCGCTCCAAGTTTTGCAGTAAACAGGTCTTTAATTCTTTGATTGATTGTTTTTACCATTTTATCAGGCAAATTTCCTTTTGGTTCCATATCTGAATATAAACGCGATGCTACCATTGCAGTAATAACATTCGCCATCGCCTGCGTAAAAAGCATAACAATAATGTAAAGATAATAGTTATGAAACACCCACAAAACCATCAGTTGTATAGCATATTGAAGCGATGTTGTTATAATTGTTATCTTACTCGCTATGTCACTTCGTTGATAAGCCTGAAGCAAAGAATTCTTATAAGCAAACATCCAATATGTCATTACCGTGGCTGCCAAATTTATCAAATACAGAATATAAACATTTAACTGTTCAGGAATATCCCCGTTTATTAGTTTTGGAATCAAAGGGGTCAATAATGCACCAACACAAGCAATTATTAGCCCTACGAAAAAATAGTATTTTTTGTACAGCCTCAACAATGCACAAATTGTTAATTTGTCATTCTCAGCAATTGGTTTATACATACTATAGACCATTGCCGAACCTACTCCAAGTTCTGCAAGATTCAAAACTTGCAAAACGGATGTAAACAAACTATTTAATCCTAAATACTCTACTCCCATCAGATAAATCATTGCTGTTCGCATCAAAAAAGGCAATAAAATTTGGTAAAGTTTCAAGATGACTCCAAACACCATATTTCTTGTTGCGTTTTGGGTTCTGTTCATATCACTGTGTCTTCTCTTTCTAATATTGTTTCTAAAATATCTGTCGTTTTATGAGCTTCAGTTTTCATAAAGGTGTGTTTATTACAAAGGAACTTTTTGTACTCATCATACTGCTTTACAAGGTACTCAAAACGATTTTTCAAAACATCTTTCGACAGATTTTGAAGATCAATGCAATACTCTACTAAGTCCATTTTTTCCATAAATCCTTTCATCTTCTGTTCGTATGATATCGAAATGAAAGGTGTCCCCATCTTGGCAGAAAAAATATTACTATGGTATCGCATACCAATAACTGCGTACAACTGACCTACCAAATATTGTTGAAAATACGCATCATATCGTCCATCATTTGCTGTCACTATAAAATAATCATTTGTATCACAACAGAATTTACACATCAAATCATAATCGTTTGCGTTTCCGTATAATTGAGGAATAAACACTACACCATAGCCAATCTTTGTAATACTTGAAAAGAACTCATGAAATATATCACGAACGTTTTTAGCAATTGCAGGATCCTTTGAATACACTGGATGCCACTGTAAATCAGTAATAGTAACACCTACGCATTTTTCATGTTTTTCTAAAAATCTCTTCAAGTCTATATATTGATTCAGCTTTTCTTGATTCTGTTCAGTATTTACATCATGTTGAAATGCCGAATCCAAAGTCGAAGAAACTTTTTTGTTTGGAACAATACTACGTACATATTTCTCTGAAATGGGATCTCTTAACACAATCGCTTCTGAATGTTCCAGAATCTTTTTACGCCACGAATTACGTTCTTCTCTCTGAAATGGTCCCATAGACGGAGCATAAAACATATATGGCTTATGCATTGCAATCAGCAAATCATAAATTGCAAGATAGGTTGATTCATCACTATAGTATGTATCACCTATGCTTGGACCTCCCGGTGCATGTAAAATAATATCAGATTTGGAAATCTCCGAAATCAATACCCTCTCATTTAAAGAAATTGATATCTTTCCGTCCGTCAGCACAGCAATTCTATGTGCAACTTTAGCTTTAAAAGAAATTGGCATAAACTGATGAATCATTTTAACATTGGACGGCATATTAGGATATTTTGTTCCTGCACCACGGATGGCTAGTATAATTTCAACTTCCGGATGTGCAACACTTATTTCATCTACCATCGCATGAACAGCAGCTTCATCACCACGATTATCCGAATGACAGTTAATAACTAGAATTCTCATTTTTATTCTTCCTTATAAATTAAATTTTTTCAACCATTCTAAAATAGTCAATGCTTGATAGCCGGTTTCGATATATGGCTTATTCATAAATTCATCATCTATCACTATATTGTTCCTGTCTACAATCAAGATGTTATCAGAATAAATTGGATATTCCTTTATATACGAATTTACCGTAATCACTTTCGTCTTTGTTAGCAATGCATCAAATGAACGTGTAGTAGGACCCTCTTGTGTGGATTGCGGTACATCTATAAGAGCTTTAGACTTCCGCATATATTCTATATATTTTTCATATGTCAACGGCTGATCGTGACAAAACCGTCCATTCGTATGTGTTGGATCATATAAATAAATAAATAATCTATACTTTTTCCCATACTTTACATACAATTCATCTGCAATTTTCTGTCTATCCGAGTGTGCCGATCCAATAAAAAGAATGTCGTATATATCTTCCGAATTATGTCCAACTGTTTTATTTTGGACAAACATTGGGCAATACGAGAAATTATATTTTTTACACTCGGAAATATTATATGCAAACTTCTCATCAAAAAGCTTGATATGTGATTGTTTTATCAAGTTTCTCACATCATCCCACGCATAATAGATATAACGTGCTTGCGGATTTCTTTCCTTTATTACCTGATAAAATTTATCAGATAAAAAAGACCCATTAATGCAAAATACCACCGAATAGTAATTTTTCGCTGCATTCACCTTTTCAAGCGTTTGCATCAAATACTTAGCTTCAGCTCTCTCTTGATCATGTTCCTTAATTATTAAAAAAATTTTTCGCAATATCCACCGAAATTTACTACACTTTTTATATTCATCAAGAATTGCCTTATCAAATTGGTCACAATTAAGCAATGTTACTTCATATTTTTTTTCCAACTGATTTTGCAAGCTTTTTTCATATCCCATAAATGAGGGCATTAAAAGCAAAATCCTTTTCAATGATACCATCCTTTCAATTATGTGTGCTCTCTTAGTAACAATGTTGTTTTTTCAACGATGTCTCTCCAAAAAAAACAATTTTTCGGAATTTGTGTAGCAGCTTTAATTTTTTTAATACATGATCCATTTTTTATTATTTGTTTTTCGTTTTTATAGCGTGTAAGCTGCTCAACCTGCCTATGGAATTTTTCAGAATCAAGAAATTCTGTAATGGACTCTTCCGTTAGCAAATCAATCCGTTTCATATTTTGAGCAAGATAATCTCTTAGAAGAAATTGTTCTGCCTCGTGTGATTTTGACACGCCACTCTTACGTATTCTATAACTTAGTTCAACTTTAGGTATATTTCCAATTTTATATCCATTATTTATTGCCCGTAGCATAAAATCATAATCTTCACAATGTGGTGTTTTTCGGTACCCATGTAATTTTAAACAAACTTCACGCTTTAAAAACCACGTGGGATGACAACTACAGCTTCCCCATCGCATAAACTTTGCAATCTGATTATGTTTCTCTGGAAATCTCATCAAAGATTTAATCGTTTCTCCGTGCTCATCAATCGTTTCAATATAACTACCAATCATATCTAAATGATTTTTTTTTAAATATAGCAACTCATCCTGTATTCTTGATTGACGACTTATATCATCGGCATCCATTCTAGCCACGTATTGACCTTCACATAATTTCAATCCTGCATTTAAACTTTTTACAAGCCCTAAATTCTTTTCATTACGAATAATTCTAATTCGACTGTCTACATATGTTTTCAATGTTTCTTCCAACTCGCAGTTATTAGGGTTATCATTAATAATTAAGAATTCAAAATTGGAATACGTCTGATGTAAAATAGAATTTATACTCTCATCCAATTCTTTCGGTGTTTCATTGTAGGTACTCATAAGAATAGAAACTAAAGGAGCTTCCATATCACATCCTCCATTTTCAAATATTTACTCAATTCTCTTCTTTTTATTCTGAAGCCACGTCAAAAAATATACCATATAAACCAACATATGCTCCATTGCAAAGTTGTAAACATATTGTGACTTGTTAAAAGAAGTTTTAGGATAACTTCTTATTAACCTTTGAACATCTTTTCGGGAACAAATCTTTCTGATGTTTTGAATTGCCGTTCCAAAACCATTTTTATCTGTATAAAATACTTCAAGTTTAATGCAAGTACGAATATGTCCAATAAAATTTGTATCTAAACGATATTGTGCTTCCCCCGGCAAGTTCAAATCCTGTATTTTAACGCCCATATAATGATACAATTCCATAACAAGTTCCAACTTGTTTGGCTTGTATGTATGCGTTAAGGATTCTTCATTAAAGCAATAATAATAAACAGGTTTATGGAGAATATATACCTTTTCACATAAGGGATACGCTTCTACGCTAAAAGCAAGATCCTCCCAAATAAGTTTTCGCTCAGACGGAAAAACAAGATTATTTTTTATAAACAATTCTTTTTTATATAGTTTCCAACATGCCGTATAAGAAAGAGCATCTAACTTATTACCTTTATTTCCCATCATATGAACCATAAGTGTTTCTTTAATTTCGTTTCCACTGTAGATACGCTCTGACACTGTAACTCTCTGTTCTTCATTTTTATAGTAATGACTTGCAATTACCACATCTACGTCTGTCGCAATTGCTCTTTCCAACATGACTGCAATCGCATCCAATGTTAAATAGTCATCCGAATCAACAAATGTGATATACTCACCAGTGGCTCTTTCAATACCATAATTCCGCGTCAGGCCAAGACCCTCATTTTCTTTATGAAATACTCGAATTCGTGAATCTTGTAATTCATATTTCTTACATATGGAAAGTGAAGAGTCTTTTGATCCATCGTCCACCAAAAGAATTTCAATATTTTGGTAGCTTTGTCCGAGAAGCGAATCCACGCATCTCTTCAGATATTTTTCTACATTATACACTGGAACAACAATTGTTACCTTCTGCTCTTTCATTTCTTTCTCCCTTCCTCAATACCAATTTAATAAAATCCCAAGTTTTAGTGCAAACGTTCCACTGAATGTCAGCCTTTTAAAAGTCGGATCAAATAAAAGCGACATTTTATCATAGAACACTGTTTTGTAATCGCTCGCTTTTTTTAAAAAAGCCCGATCATTAGGCTGCAAAAGGTCACTGTAAAACTCTAATATTGCTGTGCTGATGTTAGGATACGACTTCTTTTGCAACGTCTTTTTCAGCCTGTATTGAATCCCTGTTCCTTTTGTTCCCTCTCCTGTAACACTGGTATCATACCGAATCCAATAATAAAGTTCTTCATCTACATAATATACTTTACCAAACCAATGACATAATGTTCCAACCCACATATCATGTGGCAAATCGTCCACTTCGGGCCACACTCTGCAAACCAGCTCTTTCGCACTCTTATTGATAACCGTCGCCGCGCCATAATTATATGTTTTAATTAGTGTAAGTTTTTTTGTCAACTGTTCCGGTTTCAAAATTTCAACCTGTTCATCCAAGCGATTCAGTCGAACATCACTACGTTGCATTTTGCAATACGCCAGTTGCGGAATCTGATCTGCTTCCTGCATTACATCAATACACCTAATTAGCTTATTCGGTTTCCAAACATCATCCTGATCTGCAAATGCATAATAGTCTGCATCGCCACTCATTGAAAGCCCCAACCAAAAACTTTTTGCAAAGCCAACATTTTCTCCCTTGATGATTTTAATCTTATTTTGCGGATGGTTTTGTACATATTTTCGCACAACTTCCAACGTATTATCTTTACTGCAATCATCTCGTATCAAGACTTGAACTTTTACACCAGTCTGCCCGAAAATAGACTCCAACTGTCGCTCAATATACTTTGCACCATTATATACAGAAATTACAACCATAACTATTTTCATACTTTTATCTATCGTCCTTTATATTCCTTCTATTTTATATTTTAATTTTTCAAAAATGCTGTCAGTTCTAAAATCATTAAATGCCCAGAGAATAAATGGTAGGAACGAGTAGTCAACCAAGTCATTATCAACAAAATTTATCCAAAAAACAGCCATCAACGTCCCCAATATACACACATTTCGTTTATTCGTTTTTGCTAAACGATAAGCAATCAAAAAATAAACAAATAAAATCAGAATTCCATATCTCAATATTATATACAAATATCCATTATCCAAAACAATCGTACTTAGATTTTTTCCATTAACATAGGTAATATTGTCGTTTATGAACGATTCATTACTTATAATATTTATAAGATGAATACCAATTCTTCTCATTTTAAATATTGCCAATCTAAATCTTCCTGAAAAAAAAGCGTCAATTGTGTTCCAAATTCCTCCTTTTAGTAGTAAAAACATCATAGAAAACGAAAAAATTGACATACAAGGTATACATAAAACTGTAGTTCGATATAATATTTTATATTCTTCTGCTTTCTTTTTTGTTAAAATTACAAATATTGATAAAGCTAACGATAAAACCAATGCATTCCTCGAATGACAAAAAATATTTACGATTCCCGCAAGAAGCATAAAACATATTATAACATTATCTCTTATTCTTTCTTTTACAATGCAGATATAGTACACCTCTAAATAAAAAAATAACAATGGTAATACGTTGCTATGATAAAACCCCAATGAATGTCTATTATAATTAATTTGGTTTATCGTATCACGTGAGGTTAAAACATCTGGCAAAATCCCAATTACGCATAGAGTCAAGGTGCTAATTATTCCAATTACAATGATTCTTAAACTTATTTTAAAAACGTATTTTATATCAACACTTTTTGAATTGTAAATAAGTAATACCAAAATGCTCCAATATAAATCTCTCGTTTTTATACCATACAGTAATGTAACCGTTAAAAAAATAATCATCAGGAGAAATTCTTTTCTCCCTAATCTCAAATTAATACAAGAAATAAAAATCAATATGTATGAACATATACGCAAATATCTTGCCAATATATCCATGTTACCAATATTATAAATATCACCAATAAACAATGATATATACAGTATAATATAGGATAAATAAAACAATATTTCACTTTTTTTTGATTTTATTATCACTTTTCTCTCCTATACTTCAACATCTCCACAATGCAAAGCAAACTAAATTTAATTGATCTGAGTTTAAAACCATAAACCATACTCCATCCAAAAATGCGAATATAACCACTTATTCTCTTTGAAATACCAGCAAATTGAGAATAGTATAATGTATCTTTAATTCGAATTTGGAAACGATTCCAATATTTTTGAACATCTTTACTACTACCCCTCTGAAAGAAATTCTGACATATTTTCACTGGAAGTACACAGAACTGTACCCCTTTCTTTCGGAAATCATCGAACAACTTGGTATCCACACAATCCATAAACAATCCCTCATCATATGCATATCCCTTGTAGGCTTTTAATCTTACAGCAAGGCAACTATTGATTGCATTGAACTTATCCTGAGAAATTTTCTGTTGTGGAGATCTAATATATTTTCCTTTCAACCACCCTGCTTTACTGGGTGAATAAATCACGCCATTTTGTCCATATATAACTGGAACAAATACATCATATGTTTTATCCTCTGCTTTGTCTTTTAGACAATCAAAATACTCCCTTTTTATAGGTGTATCATCATCAAACCAAATCACAATGTCATTTTCAGACTTATTATTTAAAATGGAAAGTGCATAATTGTACGCCCTTGATAATCCAACATTTTCTCCCATACTATGGTAATTCAATAAATTAGACGAAAACTGTATCTGATTTTCTACTACATAATCATCTGTACTATTATCTAAAACAATAATGTGCAGATGCTCTTCCTGCATCTGCGTTAAACGCGAAATTGTAATAGAGTCCTGTATTTTTTTATTGTACAGAACAACAACTGCATAATATTCAATCATTATTCCATCCCGTCCTGTATTTGTATTATCTAATGAATACATTTTCATACTGTCCGCAAATCTTATCCCATGTATACTCTTCAGCCACACGTTTCTTCGCTCTTTTTCCCATCTTTTCGATTTCATCCGTACTCATCTGATCCACCTTATCAATCAGCTTTGCCAGATTACCGTTCTCGCGATTCCAGTATAAAGCGCATTCTTCAGCAACTTCCTTATTAAATCCCACATCAACTAAAAGGTTTAAATCTGTACTACCAAGTGCTTCAATCAGACTCGGATTAGTTCCACCAACGGTATGACCATGGAAATACGCATACGCATTCTCTCGAATCTTCTTGAGCAATTCCTGATCATAAACGGTTCCAACAAATTTAATTCTCTTGTCACTCTTGAAATGCAGTTTCTGTTCCAACTCATTAAGAAACTTATCATTCACATTCGTGATAATAGCAAAATCTTTCTTACTTTTACTCCTCATAAACTCCCGAATCATAACCTCAAAAGAATTCTCTGGCACAAAGCGACCCACAACAAGATAATAATCTTTTTTTGTCAATTCTTTTTCCCTATACCAGCTCATCAACTTTTCATCATCATCTGCGAATTTACTCAAAGTTAAGTCAGCACCGTAAGCGATAAAAGTCGTTTTAGGATTTTCTCCTTTGATTCCTTTACCGTCATAGCACTCATGAATATACTTCTCAATATTCACTGAATCACAGATAGCAAGATCACAATATTTTATCATCATCCGCTCAGAAATCTTCCAGTATTTTCGAATTGGAGCAGACCATTTGGTTCTCATCCACTCATGTCCATCAGGATTGAGATAAACCTTTCCATCAAATTTATGTATAATCTTGTAAAAATAACTGGCAAATGGTCCAATACGACAGGCCATTATATAAACAATCGGATGAGAAATGTGATTTTTCTTAATATGCTCACAGCATGTCTTTAATGCCGCTACATCATAATAAATCGCCTGTGCAGGTCCTATCTGAGGAACATCTATTTTAAAACAATGTGCATTATGAAGTTCAAACTCGTGGTCATTAATTATTGTCACATCTTCGAATTTACTTTCATCCATACAGCCATCACCATTCGCTTTGCAGGCAACATGATATTTAATATCTTTTTTGTTTTGATGGTATTCTGTCAGCTTATAGACAAATGTCTCATATCCACCATAAGCCCCCAATGATTTCGCACCAACTAAATACACATGTTGCACTCCATTTTCCTGTTCCATTCTCTTATATTCCTCTCCTAATTCCCCTAGTAAAAAAGACCGAGCTACGCCACCCGCGCCCCGCCTCCGGCAGCTCGCAGTTCCTGCGTCGCGTCACCCGCTCTTTCTGTCCGCCGCTCCACAGCACGCGTCACTCGTCATCCTGCTTACACGGTTTCCTGCATTACCTCTATATTTCCAGCAACTTACGTCGCATTAGAAATCTCTTTATCCTGTTTTCCATCGGAAAACATCCGAATCTCTCCGCGCCGAAACGTTACCTTGGTTCCCACACCAAAGAGATCAATTTCTACCGTCCATTCATCTTGTTCTGCATTAGCATATAAAAAGGTTCCTCGGACTCCTTTGAATGGTCCCGTCAACACCTCCACCTGATCAGGACTATTTTTCAATTCCTGCTCCTGCTTTTGTATGCGTTCTGCCTTTAATTCGCTGAATTCTTCCTCACTCAGGCGTGCGAATGCACCAAAGCCAAGTTCAACAGGAGTCATTCTCCCAAAAATAGGTACATCAATTTTGGCAATTCGCCGGTGTCTGTCTATGTTTTTAATATTTCCCTGGTAGTTACGAAGTGGACCTTGCGTGATACATACTGTCTTACCGATTAGAAATCCCTCAGAATATTTAACGATGTGATCCTTGTCCATCATAGCTGACAAAAATGCCTGCTCTTCCTGCGTAATAGGAGACACCAGTTCGCCACCGCAATCCTTGTATAATACTCCGACTTTCTCAGAATCCTGGTTCGGCT
>OGNF01001942.1_pt1 | contig 16957 bp, 12 predicted proteins | sample 1573321 | NCBI WGS metagenome assembly OGNF01 (sample SAMEA2581911, study PRJEB24529) | metagenome | biome: Human gut stool | place: China | collected 2011
TGGCCAAGCTCTTTGAAGCGACCTCCACCGTGCTGCTGACCTTGCATCCTGCTCCTTATGTCGTCAAGTTGGCTTTGAATAACCTGCAACTTTTCTTCGGGAACAGCGGAATACTTGAAAACACAGACTCCCTTTTCTTAAAAAACGCAGTGATAAGTTAAATTTTTTTGCAGTTCAAAATAAAGTTTGTATATTTGCAAAAAATTACTTTTACCATTAATAATTTTATTAGAGAATTAGCCTATGAAACAAAGTACTTTTAATCGTCTGCTGGCGATAGCCGCACTGTCGATGCCACTGGCGGCCGCGGCCCAAACACCCGCACCGTTCGAGAATCCCGGCGTCACGGCCAATCCCGCACAGGGGGAAGTCGCTACCCTGCAGCGCATTTCCCTCACCTACGCGAACGAGCGCGGCGTAGTCCCAAATCCTTATCAGTATGCCATCACGGTGACCCGATACGGCGACACCGAATCGCTAATGGGAGCGACGGCCGTCACCGACTCCAAGCAGTACAACGTAATGCACATTACGCTTGACCGTACCATACGCTAGCCCGGCACATACGTCATAACCGTACCCACCGGCTTTGTCCAAAACTGGGAATACCAGGATGTGGCCGAAACCAAGTGACTATACACCGTGACGGGCAGCGGTGGCGGCGACGTTACCTTCGAGCCCTATGAAAACTCCGGTGTGGCCATCTCCCCGCGCCAGGAAGTCTATAACAAAATAGGTGAAGACTTCCGGCTCAACTTCGACTACAAATCCATCGGCGTGAACCCGGCCATGCTCATCCGTATGGTCGACGATGCCACCGGTGCGGTCTGTGGCACTTTCAGCATCGACTACACCTTCACCGACGACCGTCTCGCCGTGCTCAACCAGTTCGTGCTCCGGTCCGACCGCGAGGTCACGGCTCCGGGTTCCTACACCCTCGAATTCCCCGACGGCACTTTCTACCGCTCGTCGGACAGCGAGGACATCGGCGCTTTCAAGTTCCGCTACGTGGTAAGCGAAGACGGTTTGGCCTTCACTCCCGATCCGGCATACAGTTTCGTCTATCCTTCGCCCGAACAGAGCGTGCGCAGCCTCGACCGCCTTACCGTTACTTTACCGGATTATGAAAAAGCCGCTCCATCGATGAACGGTAATATTAAAGTTACGGACATCGCCGGCAATACTGTTGCCACCGGCCTCGCTATCTCCTCGAAAGAGGGAATCGGGCAAAACCAGGTGGCAGTGACATTCCAGCCCGTCATCACAGCCGAAGGGGAGTACACCGTGACGATGGACGCCGGCACCTTCAGCATCGGCGAAAGCGGAGTGGCCAGCAAGGAGATTCAGCTCCGCTATACGGTCAAAGAGAACGCCTTCGACCCCGACGATCCCGAAGGACCCTTCGACAACCGCGGCGTGAAGATTTATCCCGAACAGGGCCGATACAAGTCGCTCAATACGTTCACCCTGACCTTCGACTGTGAGAAAACAGGCATCAACTTCGCCAAGATGGTGACTGTGTATAACGACGAAACAGGTGAAATCTTCGGCACTTGCGGCGTAGACTACGGCGCGAACTTCGGCAAGGAAGTGACCGCCGACGTGCTTCCCTGGATGAACGTGCCTGGTACCTATACCATTGTTTTTCCGCAAGGTACATTCTACGACTTCGGTAGCGAGGCTGAACCCGAAATGCCCGTCTACAAGTTCCGCTACGTCATAGATCCCGACGGCGCCGTGGTTACACCGGTGACCGAGAACGTTACGGCCGACCCAAAAACCGGTTCCACGGTCAATTCCATAGAAAGTATCCGCGTCACCTTCCCCGACTATACCCGCGTGGAACGCAGCTACATCGTGGACCAACTTAATATGGAAATAAAAGTAGTCGATGCCTCCGGTCAGACCGTCTCCGAAGGTAGTGTGGTGCAAGACCATACCGACGTGATAACCAACAGCATGCAGATAAACTTCGACCCCGTGGTCAAGGAGAAAGGGGATTACGACGTTGTCTTTGCACGCCGCGTGTTCCTTCTTGGCGAAGAGGGGGAGAAGCGCTTCAACGAAGAGTTCAAACTCCATTACAATATACTTCAATCCTCCATTGACTCGATAACAGGCGCTGATACCGTTCCCGCCGCCGTCTACACTCTGCAAGGCGTGAAAGTGGCCAATCCCACCACTCCCGGCATCTACATAGTAACAGGCTCCGGACGGCGCCACCCGTAATGTTGTGGTACGCTAACCGCGCCTGCACCGTCTGAATCAATAAATCAGCGTCCGCGAATACGGAGAGGAAAACATCCCTTCCGCTTCGCGGACGCTATTGTTTTTCAGGAAACTATGCTAATGATTTCATGCATTTAACACAAATTAACTGTTCGGGGGGGTAATTGCGTTTTTTGAGCTATATTTGCAGAATATTTCAAGATAGCGGGTTATTACAATTAATACTCGTAAAATTAGGAAGATATTCCAATTATAAACAAAAATCCACAATCATGAAAAGAACGAAAAGTTTATTCCTGATGTCGGCGGCTTCCTTAGGCGGTATGCTTGCCATGACATCATGTGCAAGCGAGGAGATGGGACCCGTGGTGAGCGACGGCAACGTCACCTTCACGGTCAATCTCCCCGAACTCGGCACCCGTTACGGCGAAGGCGTGACGGCTAACAAGCTCTATGTGGCGGTCTATTCTGCCGACGGAACCGAGCTCCTCATGTCAAACTTCCCCAATGACCAGAAGAATGCTTCGTCTATAACGGTGGGCAATAACGGCGGTTTCCCCGGTAAGGCCACCACGGTGACCATCCCCCTGGTTAAGAATTCTTCCTACAAAATCGCCTTTTGGGCACAGGACGAACGTGCGCCCTACACCTATTCAACCTCCGACAAGACCATAAAAGTGTCGTATAGCGGTGCCCAGGCCAACGATGAAACACGCGATGCCTTCTTCTCATACGAGAGCGTTACCGCCGACGGAAGCGTTCACCCCGTGACGCTTTTCCGTCCCTTCTCGCAGATCAACATCGGCACCAATGACCTCGACGCAGCTCAGAAAGCAGGCATGACGGTGACCAAAGCAGGCATGACTATCAGCGGCGTAGCCGATACTTTCGACCTCGTAAGCGGCAACGCTTCCCTCTCCGAAGGTGCTTCCGGCAATGTCACTTTCACAGCTACAACCCTCCCCGTTACTCCCAATACATTCCCCGTCGATAATTACGATTATCTGGCGATGAGCTATGTACTGGTTCCCTCTACCACAGACACTCCCAAAGCCACTCTCAACGTGGGACTGCTGGTCAACGACGGCGTAACGGCATTTGCAACCTACGACAACGTTCCCGCCCAGCGCAACTATCGCACCAACATCTACGGATCGCTGCTCACCAACAAGGAGGTATTCCAGGTTACCATCAACCCGATTTTCGAGATTCCCGCTTACGGTGAAATCCCGGCAGAGGTAAACGGAGTAATCACCCTTGACACACCGGAGCATCTTGCCTCATTCGCCATGATGGTGAACAACGGCCTCAACGACTTCAGCGGCAAGACCGTGAAACTCGGCGCCGGCATCGACCTCAAGAATGCAGCGTGGACCCCGGTAGGCACTGCCGAACATCCCTTCGCCGGAACATTCGACGGTAACGGCCAGACTATCTCCAACCTCAGCGTCACCGGCAAAGACTATGCCGGCCTCTTCGGTGCCCTGAGCGGCACCGTCAAGAACCTCACCGTCTCCAACAGCAACATCAGTTCGCCGAAATATGCCGGTGTCATAGCAGCCTACATACCCGCTGGAAGCAATGCCGCAATCACCGACTGCACAATCGAAGGGGGTACGGCCACGACCACCGGTGCCGACAACGGCGCGGTAGGCGGCGTTGTCGGTAAAGCCGACGCGACGGCCAATACAATCAAGAACGTTCAGCTCAAAAATATGACCGTGGCCGGTGTGAAGAACGTCGGCGGCACGGTGGGCGTGCAGAACGGAACCACAGCCACCATCAGCGGCAACAAGCTTGAAAAAGTGAACCTGCTCCAGGATTTCGACGGTTATACCGGCGCAGTAAAACCCGGCGAGTTCATCTCCCCCTATAACGGCGGTGACATTACCACATATAAAGGCACCGCCACTGTTGACAACACTTCCTCCTATACTTTCAAAAACTGGAAAGTTGCGGGCGGAGTAGTGGATATACAGAGCGCCATCGAACGCCCGATGAACATCGTAATCGAGAAATTCGAGTGCCAGTCCGTCAGGTGGGTGACAGCCGCAGAACAGCATCTCACAGTAACCGAATGTGTTTTCGAGGGAACAACTGTAAAAGACGGCATGAAAGATAACCTGGAAGGTGTGATGAAAGGCTCTCCTGCATCTTCTCTTACAGTAAAGAAATGTAACTTCAAGAGTGCCGGCAGACAGAATATAATTGTCATAACCGATAAATCTTCTCCAGTCGCTAATATAGACATTACCGACTGCCAATTTAGCAACTGGGGTTATTTAGGCGCAAATGGAGATCAGGCAGACGGCCTTCTGATAGCAATCAAAGTCTCTGACATTACCGGTATTTGCTATTCTGCAGAAGATCGTGCTAATTTCTCTACGGCATTGTTTAACAACAATACTTTCACACCTCCAACAGAAACAGGAGGCAAGCGTTGTATGAAATTGATTCTGAACGCTCCGTATAAATCCATCGGAAGGAGCTACATCTTCGGGGAGTATACCACGGAATAATAATTGAATCGTAACTATAAAAGAGGCTGCATCTTTCGGTGCAGCCTCTTTTATAGTTATACTATAGTAGGCACAGTAAGTAAATGTGTTACCTATAATTATCTGGTGACAAGGCGTTTGTGTGGGTAAAGACCTTGATGTTCCGCGAAAAAGGACTTAGGGAATATCGAGGAGGCGGTGGGTCTGCAGCGAGAGGCGCCATAGGGGGTTGGCAAGGACGCGGCGGACGGTGGCGGCGGTGTTGGCGCGCGATTGCGCTTCGTCGGCTACATGGCATGGCTGCAGGTAGAGGTAAGTGTCGGCGTGACGTGCCGGCAGTGCGAGGTAGGGCGCGAGATCCTGGCCCGTGTCGACTACCTTTATCTCGTCGGCGCGGTCGAGGACTATCGGAAGGTCGCGGTCGGCGATTCCGGTCTTGGGCGAGAGCGTCACCCAGTCGATGCCGGGCGGCAGCGGGTGCGTGCCGTTGGTCTCGATGGCGATGGTGGCGCCGGTGGCCTCTTTCAGTTTCTTAAGGAACGGAGCGTCGAGCTGCAGCGACGGTTCCCCGCCGGTAAGGACCACCAGCGGCACGTCGTGGCGGCGCACTTCGGCTATGATTTCCTCGTCGCTCATTTCGCGGCCGACGGCGTGGTCGGTGTCGCAGAAGGGGCAGTGCAGGTTGCAGCCGGAGAAGCGCACGAACACCGCCGGAGTGCCCGTGTGGCGCCCTTCCCCTTGCAGGGAATGGAAAATCTCGTTGATGCGTTTCATGGGCAGTCCGGAGGTCACTCTTTTTCGTAAGCGGCCACATTGCCCTCGCTCTCCTGCACGGTGACGCGGAAGCAGTGCTCCACGCGGTCACAGATCCAGCGGGCTATGTTCTCGGCCGTCGGGTTGCAGTCCAGCACGTCGTTGATTACGGCATGGTCGAGCAGCGACATCACGCTCTCCTTGACGTGGGTGAAGTCCACAACCATGCCGTCGGCGTTGAGCTGGCGTGAGCGGCATTCCACGGTGATTACCCAGTTGTGGCCGTGCAGCCGTTCGCACTTGCTGGGGTAGGAGAGGGAGAGGCGGTGGGCCGCGCTTATCTCGAATGTTTTCTTAATGTAATACATGGCGGTCAATCTTCATAAATGGTGGGGTCCGGGATTGAGGCGAGGCGGAAAGCTTCACGGCGTTCGGTGCATGTGCCGCACCGGCCGCAGTGGCGTTCCCCTCCCTTGTAGCAGGAATAAGTGTCGGCGTAATCCACTCCGAGCCGGGCACCGATGCGCGCTATCTCCGCCTTGCTGATGTCGGTGAAGGGGGCGAGGATTGAGACGCCGTCGTAGGTCCCCTCCTCCATGGCACGGCCCATGGCCTCGACGAAGCCGGGACGGCAGTCGGGATAGATGGCATGGTCGCCGCCATGGTTGGCGATGAGCACGTGCCGCAGACCGCGCGATTCGGCCAGGCCGCACGCCACCGACAGCATTATGCCGTTGCGGAACGGGACGACGGTGGAGCGCATGTTCTCGTCGTCATAGTTGCCTTCCGGAATGTCGTCGGCGCCCGAGAGCAGCGACGATTTGAAATACTGCCCCATGAAGGCGAGCGGTATCACTATATGTTCGATGCCGAGCAGCGCCGTCTGGCGGCGGGCACACTCTATCTCGCGGGCGTTGTGGTTCGAGCCGTAGTCGAAGGTTACGGCAAGCGCGATGCGTTCTTTCTCGCTGTGTAGCAGCGTCACGGAATCCATGCCGCCGGAGAGTACGATAATGGAGTCTTTCTTTATCATGCCTTTCCTGGAATTGAGTTGAAATCGAAAGCCTGGAGCAGACGTGTGCGCACCAGTTCCTGATGCTCGTCGTCGCCACGGTTGGCGAATGGATGGATGGAGATTCCGCCGCGCGGCATGAAGACGCCGCGCACTTCCAGATAGCGCGGGTCCATGAGTTCCCACAGGTCGTTGAGGATTATGTTCACGCAGTCCTCGTGGAAATCGCCGTGGTTGCGGAAGGAGAAGAGGTAGAGTTTCAGGCTCTTGCTCTCCACCATACGCACGCGCGGGATGTAGGAGATGTAGATGCGGCCGAAGTCAGGCTGTCCCGTTTTGGGGCAGAGGGTGGTGAACTCCGGGCACTCGAAGGTGACGGCATATTCGCGCCCCGGGTGCATGTTGTCGAAAGTTTCAAGGATACCGGGATTATAGTCAGAGGGATACGCCGTACCCTGGCAGCCCAGGAGCGTGACGCCCTGAAGATGTTTTTCGTCTCTCATATCAGTCATGTTGGGCGGGAGCTGCCACCATCCCGCGTTTTGAATTGCAAAGTTACATTATTTTTCCCGATTTCCCAAATCTTACTTGTCGAGGTCGGGGGCGATGCGGCGGGAGAGCAGGGAGAAGAAGAGGGTGATGGCGCCGAGGATGACGAAGGTGATGGCCGTGGAGTGCATGATGTCGCCGATGCCGACCAGCGGCGATACTATGGCGCCTACTATGTAGCCCGAGATTCCGAGCACCGCCGATGCCTCGCCGGCACGCTGCCTACCCTCGTTCATGGCCAGTGTGTTGGTCACCGAAAATATCATTCCCAACGAGAAGACCATCAGCACGGCGCAAATCTCGAACACCCAGATGCTGTGGACAAACCACAGCGCCACGGCCTGCGCGGCGGAGGCTATCATCAGCAGCGTGGCGCCCACCACCGCTGCCTTTTTGAGAGGATTGAACTTCAGTGCCAGCATGGAGCCGGCCGCCACGAAGACGGCGTTGGCGCCGATGACCAGGCCGAAGACCGTCTCCGACAGTCCGTAATGCTTTTGCAGGATGAACGGCGAGGAGGAGATATAGGCGAAAAGCATACCGAGGGCAACACCTTTGAAGGCGGTGTGAGTCATGAAAGCGCGGTTTTTAAGCAGCCCGAGATAGCCGCTCCATCCCTTGGCGACTGTGCCGTGGAAACGTCGCGCGGGGGCGAGCGACTCCTTCAGCATGGGGGAAAGGACTATGACGATGACAGCGAAGATGGTGAGCACCACGAATGCGCCGCGCCATCCCCACGTGTCGGTGATGATACCGCCGAGTATAGGCGCGCCCGCCGGTGCTATGCCGTTGATGGCGCCGATGATGGCCATTACCTTGGCCAACGGGCGTCCGGAATATACGTCGGCCGGGATGGTGCGCGCCAGGAAGTAGCCTCCGGATGCGCCGAGTCCCTGGATTACGCGGCAACCGAGGAAGAAGTGGATGGTGGGAGAGAAGATGCTCACCACCGCGCCGACAATGAAAACCGAAATTGAACCGACGAGGACAGGCTTGCGCCCGAGGCGGTCGCTCAGCGGCCCTAATACCAGTTGTCCCACGCCGAGCCCTATCATCCCCATCGTCAGTCCGAGCTGCACGGTAGGCACCGTGGTGTGGAAAAAGCCGACCATCTCCGGGAGGGCGGGAAGGTAGAGGTCGTTGACGAAAGAGCCGAGGGCGCTGAGGATGACCATATAGGCCACGAAGAAAGCATAATATTTCCCGGAAGCGAGGGCACGCTGAGCCTTCGACATGACCGGATATTGTTGAGGTTTATTTTCAGTAGATGTGTTATCCATAGTAAATCAAGGGTCGTTTAAGGTTAAAACGCCGCGGGCGAGCTATTGGTTTTTATATCATGGATTTGGCCAAATCACAGAAAGTTTGTAAATTTGCGTATGCAGAAACTCAACGAGCGGCAGAAAGAGGCCGTGACCCTTACTGAAGGTCGAGTGCGCGTGGTGGCCGGGGCCGGTTCCGGAAAGACCACAGTGCTGGCGCACCGCTACGCTTTTATCGTCAACGAACTCGGCATTTCGCCGGGCAACATCGTGTGTCTTACCTTCACCAACAAGGCGGCTTCCGAGATGCGCCGCCGCATCAGCCGCATGACCGACCGCGGCAACGTAAACGACTTCATCTGCACCATCCACGGCTTTTGCGCCAAGTTCCTGCGCACCGAAATCTACCGCCTCGGCTTCCCGAAAACCTTTATAATCCTCGACGAGGCCGACGCCAACCAGCTCGCGCGCCAGGCCATGCAGGAGTATGGCATAGACCGCCGCAAGACCACCACCTCGCGTTTCCTCGCCGAAGTAGGGAAATGCAAAGGGGCCGACGCCGACGGCTACATCCGCTCCTGCTTCCTGCCCGAAAGCCCGCAGGAAGCCCCCGATGCCATAGCCCGCTACATGAAGCTGCAACTCAAGCAGTACGCCCTCGACTTCGACGACCTGCTCTATTTCACTTTGTATATACTGCGCAACTTCCCCGCTGTGCGCAGCAAGTGGACGCAGCGCCTCAACTATGTGATGATAGACGAAGGGCAGGACTGCGACCGCGACGACTGGCAACTGGTGCGCCTCCTCTCGGAGCACCACAGCAACCTCTTCGTGGTAGGCGACCCCGACCAGGCCATCTACGAATGGCGCGGCGCCTCGCCGCAGCTTTTCGTGGACTTCAACGCCGACACCACCGTGATAATGGACACCAACTACCGCTCCACCCCGCAGATCCTCGATGCAGCAAACTCCATCATAGCCAACAACAAGAACCGCATCCCCAAGGACCTCAATACTCCCAACCCTGGCGGATTGCTACCCGAACACCGCCACTGCAAGTCGCAGACCGACGAGGCGGAAAACATAGCCGCCACCATCGGGGACGAGCACAAGGCCGGTCGCCGCTATGGGCAGATGGCGGTGCTATACCGGAGCTCGTTCATCTCCTCGGAGCTGGAACACGCCCTGGTGCGCCACAAGATTCCCTACACCGTGTGGGGCGGAGCCAAGTTCATGGAACGCCGCGAAATCAAGGACGTGATGAGCTATCTGCGCCTCATAGACTCGGGCGACGACATGGCTTTCGAGCGCATCGCCAACGTGCCGTCGCGCAAGTTCGGACAGGCGTCGATGGACAAACTCAAGGAGATGGCCGCGCGCGAGGGGAGGTCGCTCTACCATACCCTCGCATCGCACCCCGACGTGCGCCCCTGCTCGCTGCCGGCCATGCGCCGCTTCGTCGCGCTTATCGAGGAATGCAAGGTGCGCCGCGAGGTGACGCCTGTCTCCGAGATAGCAGATTACGTGCTCACCGCCAGCGGATACACCGACATGCTGCGGCGCGACGAAGAGGAGGAACGCCTCGAAAACCTCGCCGAACTCATCAACCAGATGAAAGCCTTCGAGAAGACGCGCGGCGGAGATGACGCGGAAGTCTCCTCGCTGACTCAATACCTCCAGGAAATGGCTCTCTATACAGCCGAAGAGGAGGGGCAGGACAAGAACGACGCCGTGCGCCTGATGACCATCCACCAGGCCAAGGGACTGGAATTCCCCGTGGTCTTCGTGGCCGGCCTTACCGAAGGTACGTTCCCCTCGCACCGCACCATACGCGAGCGTCGCGACCGCGGCGAAGAGGAGGAACGGCGCCTGATGTACGTGGCTGTAACCCGCGCCATGGACCGCCTCTACCTCAGCGAATGCGAAGGGTACCTCAACGAAAACGGCGCCCTTAAATTTCCCTCGCGTTTCCTCTACGAGATACCTGACGACCGCATCCTGCGCGTAGGTGCCGGCGAGGGTACCGACACCCTTTTCTCCGGCACGCGCATGGTGGTGGACCGTCTTAACTCGGAGGTTTACGGTGCCTCGTTGCCGCTCTTTGCCGTCGGCGACGAGGTGACGCACAAAATTTTCGGTGACGGCCGAATAACTGCCTACGACCCCGAGGCCGACGCCTACACCGTAGCCTTCGCCACCTGCACCCGCACCCTCATGCCCCGGGTCCTGAGCCGCAAATAACCGGATATCCTTTTTTTCAGAAGCCGTTCGTTTCGAGGTCGGTGATGCTGCGGGATATGACGTAGGCATACATGGTCACGAGGACATGCACCGCCTCGCGCAATTCCGCCTCGGGTATTTCCGGGGCACTGTGTGCCTCGTCGTTGCGCCAGCCGCGCACCTTTTCCAGATAATCGCGGAAGCGGAAATAACGGCGGTCAATGGTATGTCTCAGCCGTTTCAGTGAGTCATGTCCGAATATGCAATCCGAGAATGTGGTGCTGTCGGCAGACCCTTCGCGTGTAGTCAGTTCGCGGTTGTTGATGAGGTAGTAGAGTTTCTTAAGGAACGGTTCGAATTTCCCGACAAGTGTATTGAAGTGGGCACGCCGGTCCAACTCGGTCAAATGCTCATTGCAAAGCAGATGGTTGAACGAGTTGATCAGCAGGTCATTGGCCCCGTTCAGTCCCGGTTTGGCCACCCGCTTCTGAATCACATTGATAAGGTATTCGGCCACCTGGTCAAGGCGGCGCGATGTCTGCGCCAGTTCTCTAAACTCCTCACGGATTTCATCAACTATCTTCTCGGCAAGACGATGCAGGTCAAGGTCGATGCTGCTTTGCTGATTGTTGCGCAAGGCCATGTCGAGGATGCCACGGATATACTCGCGGGCAAACGGTGTGTCGTTGATAAACTCTTCGTACAGGTCTATCCCTTTGCCGCTCATATCCAGCACGAGGTCCTGGGCGCGTTCGGAGAAAAGTTCGCGAAGCACGCCGTAAGAGTTGCCGCTTCTGACAGCTTCATTTATCTTCTCGTCGGTAAGCATCAGATGGTTCAGCGGACGAAGCACGATGTCATGGTCATCCAAGAAACCCTTGTACGGCTCGTTCACGATATCGAGAATCTCGCGCAGGGAGCGTTTCTCATCTTCCGCCGGGGCCTTTACATCTCCTATACGTGACGATTTCAATTCGGCGTCCTCCTCTTCGAGCGCGATGGTTCCCTCCATTATCATCTGGAGACGAAGCTTGTTGAGGTCGACACGGTCGAGAATCTCCATCGGCAGAGTTTCGCGTGTGTATTGCAGACGGGGATAGAGGGCACGGAGGAAGATATATTCACGCTCCAGGTCCGGGTCGCAATATGTGAGCAACTGGGCCATGAAACCGTAACTGCGTATGTAACGGTTCACAAGCTTGCGATACTTGTCCTTGTCGTCGTTGCTAAGCGGAGTCTCACGCTCCCTGACAATCGTGTTACAGAGCGATACTGCCGCCGCCACATCCTGCTTCATCATGTATTCCACCACGCGGTCGCGTTCCGAGTCGTTGTAAAGCTTGAACGCCTTGATGTCGTCGAGAAGAGTATAGAGCCGCTGGGTATCGACCTCTCCGGTGAGGATGGTGGTCTGATAATATTTCTGGAATGCCTTCTGCACCGAATCGGCATCGTTGCGGAAGTCGATTACCATCGTGTCCTCCTTCTTCACGCCGCCCTTCTCATAGCAGCGGTTGAGGCGTGATAGGGTCTGTATGCACTGGATGCCGCCGAGCGTCTTGTCCACAAACATGGTGTGGAGTAAAGGCTGGTCGAAACCGGTCTGAAACTTGTCGGCCACAATCAGTATGCGGTATTCCGGCGTGTCGAAGGTCTCGCGGATCTTATCGTCCTTGATACCCCAACCGTTCATCTTGTCCTCTGTGTATTTCGAGCCGTCGGGAAGTTCCACTTCTCCCGAGAATGCCACCAGTGTCTTGAACTCGTTGCCGTATTCCTCGGCAATCAGATTGTCGAAAATCTTCTTGTACCGCACTGCCGAAGCTCGGCTGTCGCTTACGAACATAGCCTTGGCCTTTCCACCTATCTTGTTGCGGGTATGCTGCATGAAGTAGCTGAGCGCAAGCCGCGCCTTCAGCGTCATGTTCTCCGGTTCCGAGTTGAGCTTACGGAGAATCAGTGCCACCGACTTCTTCTCCCCGTAAAGTTCTTCCGGTTCATTGGCCACACCTTCCGTTGTCATCGCCATGGTGGTATGGGCCGTATTCTTCTCGATGTACTCGAACATCGTCTTGTAGGTGGTGTAGTTGCGGAGCACGTCGAGGATGAACTTCTCGTCGATGGCCTGCTTCATCGTGTAATAGTCGTGGGCCACGTATCCCTCCGGAGTCTTTTTGCCGAAGAGGGCGTAAGTCTTGTCCTTCGGAGTGGCAGTGAACGCGAAATAGCTGATATGGCTCATCTGCTGGCGCTGGGTCTGCATATAGGCCATGAGCGCGTCCATTTGGTCTTCATAACCCTCGGCATCGGCCTGTGCCATCGCTTGCTGGATGTCAGCTTCGGTCGACAGAGCTGCGACGATGTCCTTGGCACTTTCGTTGCCGATAGCGGTGTGAGCCTCGTCGATGATTACGGCATAATTGCGGTGTTTCTCTCGTTTCAGTTCACTGAGTGCGTAACTGAATTTCTGAACCGTGCTGACGATTATTCTTCCTCCTTCGTTGATAGCTTTGGCGAGTTTCTTGCTGCCCCGGCGAATATCTTTCACTACACCGGCCTCTGTTGCGAATGCGTTGACATCATCAGCCATGTTCGCGTTCAGCACGATGCGGTCGGTAACCATGATAATGGAGTCGAAAACCGGGGTCTGGTCGTGATTGACAAGATTCACCAATTGGTGTGCGAGCCATGCCATCGACTTTGTCTTGCCGCTGCCCGCCGAGTGTTCGATCAGGTAGTTGTGGCCGGGTCCATCCTCTCCGACCCACTTGATGAGGTTGCGCACCACGCGCAACTGATGGTAGCGGGGAAAGTAAGTGACGCTTTTGCCGTCGCTCTGCACGTTCTTGATGAAATGGTCAAGGATGTTGAGCAATGAATCCGCCTGCCATATATCGCGCCACAGGTAACTTGTGGCGTAATCGCCCGGCACTTGCGGATTAACAGAATCCACATTGAAGGGCAGAAATGCCGTATCCTCGCCGTTGAGGAAGGTGGTCATGAAGGCATAGTTGTTATCTATGACGAAATGCACCAGTGCTGTCCGGAGCATCGGATTTTTCGGGTCGCGGTCGTGACGGTATTGCCAGATGCCGTTTGTGTAATTCTGCCCGGTGCCTTCGTTTTTCAGTTCGGCGGTTATGATCGGAAAACCGTTGAGCAGAATGCAGAGGTCGAGTTCATTTCCCTTGTCGGCTTTGTCAAGCGAATAACGCATCTGGCGCACCACCGCGAATCGGTTTGCGAGATAGAGCTGATGCAAAGCGGAATCTTCGCCGGCGAGCGTCGGCTTGGTCTGCATCAGCTTGATGGGAATACCCTGAATCTTCAAGCCCTTGCGCAGGATTTCCACCAACGAATGACCATTGTCCAGCTTCGAGTTGTAATCTTTGATAACAGCATCAAGAGCCGCATCATCACTCTTGAAACGCTTTATCATACGTGCCCACGTATCAGTCTGCGACCGAAGAAACTGATAAAGCATATCAGCATCAACACGACGCTTGATGTCAAAATCCTTAGGTTCTCGTTTGATATATAAAGGAGAAGCCAACAGAGCAGCTTCGATATGCTCTTCAAACTTTGTTTCGTTGTCGATATTCATGGCTTAGTCGTTATTATCAAGATCAGATGAATAGGTGTCAATAATTCTTTCAAGATCAGACTCTGATGGGAGTAGCTTAGCGACCTTTTCAGAAATCAATTTGTATTCGGCAACACCAAGCGGCTGGTTCATTCCTCGCAATGACCACTCCACAACGGTGTCATCCTTCGATTTGCATATCAGCAGACCGATTGTGGGGTTATCATCATCTTGACGCATCAGTTCATCGACAGCAGATACATAAAAATTCAGCTTTCCGGCGAAGTCCGGTATGTAAGAAACTACCTTTAACTCGCAGACTATGTAAGCTTTAAGCCTTGTGTGATAAAATATCATATCCGGAACGAAAACCTGACCGCCCGGCATTTTGAGTTCCATTTGCCGTCCGACGTATGCGAAGCCGCTGCCGAGTTCAAGCAGAAACCTGGTGATGTTTGCAGCTAATTCGTCTTCAAGCTGGCGCTCAGAGACTATTTTCTTGTCGATGAAACTGAAATCATACGGACTTTTGAGGATTGCTTTAGCCAGACCGCTGTAGGGAGCCGGAAGTTTTTCATCGAAACTTGTCACGACACGGCCTTGCTTCGCATAAAGATTATCATCAATCTCAGCCTCCAGTTCTGCACGACTCCAACCGTTTTCAATTGTTTTGTCTATGTAGAACAGGGCCTCAGCGATGGACTCACAATGTGTAAAGATATATACATGATGTTTCCATGGTACTTTCCCAAAATCGAGAGGCATTTCAGAATCGTCACCAAGCTGGTGACGATTTGAAAAATCAGAGTTACTGAAATCTTCACCAAGCTGGTGAAGATTTTCCGATTGGGTATTTTTGAAATCGTCAGCAACCTGTTGACGATTTGGTGAATGGTCAGTTTTGGAATCTTCAACGGCTCGTTGAAGATTTTCATCCTGCTGATTATAAAACTCATACCATCGCTTTGCGTATCGGATATTTGCTGATGAAAAGCCGGGCTGACCGGGAAACTCCGCTTTCAAATCGAGGCTGAGACAGTCGAAAAACGCACTGCCATATTTGGCGTTGGCATACAGACGCGAGATGTCTCGGCCCATTTCCCAGTAATATTCAAGCATCTCTGTATTGACCTTGACAGCAGCCTTAATTTGTGACCGGCGGAAGCGTTCTTTCAACTTACCAAGCAGTTGCGCATATCCTTTGCCGGAAACAATACTGTCGCGTTTCACGAATGCCGGTTTATTATCCTTTTTTGCCATGGTATTGGGTTTCTGTTTAAATTATTTTACGTTTGCCGGTCACGACCTCTGAGATTATTGACTGACGCAGTTCCGTCAGCGTCTCACGCTTCTTGGTGAGTTTTGCTTTCAATCCGTCAATAACTGCGCATTTCTTGTCGAGATAGTCAGCGATTGCCTGCTGTTCTGAAAGAGGGGGAAGGGCGAATTTAAAAGACTTGATAGTATCTTGACTAATATTGGGCTGGCCACCACCATAAGCTGAATTAATTAACGCTCGTTTGCCTGCCCAAAATACATAAAATGCAAAATCATTATCAATCTCATTACTCTTTGGGAGTACGCAACATGCTTGATTTGTTGTGGTTTCGATATTTAGTTTGCCCAATTTCCCTATGGTAGCTCCATACATAGCAATTACGATGGACCCTTTGGGATATATTTTTAACGAGCTAAAATCAGTTAATGCGGTGGTTGTTATTTTCTTTGATGTGTCGTTTATATTGCCATCATTTAAGTCTCCGGTTTGAAGCCAATTAACACCATCTTCAGAATAATATTTATTACTTCCTGAAGTCGGAGTCGTTCCGCTACCAATTCCATGAAATATTTGAGCCACTTTTCTGATAGCCCAGTGTTCGGGGATATTACCGATCCAGTCGATGCCGGAGGGGCGCAAGGGAGTGTCGGGATTGAGGCCACGGGTGACGACACGCGAAATCTCGCTCTGTTTCAGTTCGTCAATCAGCTCAATCTCACGGTCAACCTTTGCAATCGCCGCATCAATCTCCTCACACTTTTCATCCAGCCATGCCGCTATCGCCTCCTGCTCAGCAAGAGGAGGAATGCAAACAGGAAAATCCTTAAGCCAAGGTTGTCTAACAGAGTCAACAGTATTTTTTGCGCCGCCCTCTTCTATTTTATATTTGAAGAGAGGCTTTAGATATTGATACAATAGTTTTCCCTTTATCTCTCTAAAGTTGTGAAAGTTATATACTCTTTGATGAAAATCGAATTTGCCAGTTGCGTAATGCAAAACTTTACCAGCGCCCACACCATCACCAGCCATGAGCACTGCTTCTCCATCAAACGAATATGAATTTATTCGTTCTATCTGAGGCGATCTTACATAAAATGGATAAAGACCGTCATCAACACGATTGACAGTGTCTTTGTCTCCCGTAATGATATCACATAGGTATCTCATCCTTCGCAATTCCCAATGGCTTGGAATGTCTCCAATCCAATCGATGCCAGAAGGCTTGTATGAATCGTATCGCTGTTTCATCGTGTTTCCTCCTCCAAGTTTACGTTCACTACCCAATGCCCGGTCTTATCAGAGCCTTCCCGAGTGATGATGCCACACTTCTTGAGCGCTCGTATAGCTCGTGTTAGTGTTGAAATGGAAATATTCAGTTTTTTACATATCTGAGAATATGTAATGGATGCATTTGCCTGGATTTCCTTAACAATACCTCTCTGAATATTGCTTACTGATTCTAAGATGTTGTTTATGCTGTCAGTTGTATTTACATGGTCATTTACATGGTCATTTACAGGGGCAGCGGCGTAGTTCCGTGGCAAGGGTGCTAACCAAATATCCGGCTGATGC
>OGNF01001947.1_pt1 | contig 16917 bp, 14 predicted proteins | sample 1573321 | NCBI WGS metagenome assembly OGNF01 (sample SAMEA2581911, study PRJEB24529) | metagenome | biome: Human gut stool | place: China | collected 2011
TGGAGGGCTGCCTGGAGTTCCTGGCACAGGATGAGCTGCTGGAGGTCACCCCTGAGAATCTGCGCATCCGCAAGCAGATCCTGAACCACGACCAGCGCATGAAGGCAAAGAGCAAGCTGAAGTAAGCTGCTTCCCTTCCCGATCAACATAAAAAACGGCATCGCAAACCAATCGGTCTGCGATGCCGTTTTTGCGTTTCGCTCTTTATTCAGCGCTGTATGCGCTGCCCATGGTCCAGGAGTTGGAAGCCGAATACTTTGCATGGTTGCGCAGGTAGGTGACCCAGGCTCCATAGCCGTTTCCGGCCGAGAAGTGGACCCCATCCGGAGCCGCCAGCATCTCCTTCAGATTCCCGTTCTCATCGGCAAAGGTCTCCCACAGGTCAAGGTAGACACAGCCCTTGTCTGCAGCCAGCTTTGCCAGCTGCTCGTTCACCGAGCGCAGGACATCGGACGCAAGACCGGGCTTTTCCGCAGCGGCCTGGGGCCGCACCGGCGGGATGGACTGGACATAGATGACGCAGCCGGGCAGGGCCTGCCTGAGCTGATCCAGCATCTGGCCATAGTAAGCCAAAAAGCGGTCTGCCGCCCCCAGCGTGGTCAGCGTGTTGGTGCCCAGCAGGATATAGAGCTTTTTCGGCTGGGCCGCTGTCAGCACATCCATTGCCACCTCTGAACCGCGCACGCTGCTCTTGACCGCGCTGCGGTTCACGATGGCATCGGGGCCCACACCGGTATAGCCACAGATGAGCGCCCCGCCCAGGTTGATGCTGTAATCGGAAAAGCCCACGGTCAGGCTGTCGCCCAGCAGGGCCGCATCCGAAAAGTAACTCAGATCCACCTGCCCACAGCTGGGCTGACGGATCACGCTGCTGTCATATGCCTTGACCTGATAGGCCCCCGCTGCCTGCCGGGCGGGGCCGAACTGTTCCAGCGTGACAGCCGCCGCATCGTCGGCTCCACTGCCTTCCCCTGCCGTACCGCCGGTGCTGTCTGCCGCAGAGGCTCCCGTATCTCCCTGCATGGGCAGCGGAGCCAGGATATTGGCCGCTGTGCCCGCCGCCGGGCTTTGCTGGACAGCCTCGCTCTGCTTTTCGCCATTTTCCAGAATGGCCGTGATGGCCAGCGACAGCAGCAGGATCGCTGCAATGACCCCCGCCAGCCGCAGGCCGGTGCCTGCCTTGCTGCGCCGTCTCCGGCCATGGGTGGAATGATATTCGTGTGAGATTCCCATTCTCTTTCCCGCCTTTCCCTGTTTTCTTTTCTCTATCATTACGGTCAGTATCCCCGAAAAATTGCAAAGTTTGCATTCTGCACTCCGACCGACCCTGTGTTTTGTAGGATACGCCAAATATTGTATCATAATTTTTTTGCCCGTGCAACCAATCAGGTCTTGCATACAACAGAGAAATAGTTTACAATAGTATTGTTGCAGGAATTGCACAGTTTTCATTGAATCAGATGCACATCCTGCATTCTTTTTGTACGACTTGCGGCGCGCATCCGCATCCACATTCTCCTTCCCCGGGCAGTGCAGGGCTCTGGGAGGACACAGGGGGACTTGCCGCGCTTTGCAGGACGTAAAATGTTGTTCTTTTGGATAAGGAGGACGTATGTCAAAGAATGTCATCATCGGCCAGAGCGGCGGCCCCACCGCCGTTATCAATTCCAGCCTGGCAGGCGTATACAAAGCTGCCTGCAGTCTGGGAGCCGATAAAGTCTACGGAATGAAGTACGGCATCGAGGGCCTTTTAAAGGAAGAGATGCTGGAACTGAACGTTCTGCTGGATGACCGCATGAGCATCGAGCTGCTCAAGCGCACCCCGTCCAGCTATCTGGGCAGCTGCCGCTACAAGCTGCCGGACCCGGACGTGGACTCTACCCCGTTCATCAAGCTGTTCACCCTCTTTGACAAGTACGATATCTGTGCTCTGTTCTACATCGGCGGCAATGACTCGATGGACACCATTGCAAAACTCTCCCGTTACGGTGCCCAGGTGGGCAGCAGCGTCCGGTTCATCGGTGTGCCCAAGACCATCGACAACGACCTTTGCCTGACCGACCACACCCCCGGCTACGGCTCTGCCGCCAAGTACATTGCCACCATCCTGAAGGAGGTCATCCGTGACTCCTCCGTTTACAACATCCGCAGCGTGACGGTGGCCGAGATCATGGGCCGCCACGCGGGCTGGCTGGCCGGTGCGGCCTGTCTGGCCGGCGGCGATGACTGCGAAGGCCCCGACCTCATTCTGCTGCCCGAAGTTCCCTTTGACCCGGACAGGTTCCTGACCCGGGTGGACGAGCTGCAGCGGGTCAAGCCCAATGTCATCATTGCAGCCAGCGAGGGTGTTAAGACTGCCGACGGCACCTATCTGTGCGATCTGGTCTCCACCGCCGGGCAGCTGGATGCCTTTGGCCACAAGGCCATCCTCAGCGGTACCAGCCGGTATCTTTCTGACCTCATCCACGACAATCTGAACTGCAAGAGCCGTGCCATTGAGTTCTCGACCCTGCAGCGCTGCGCCAGCCATCTGGCCAGCCGCACCGATGTGAACGAGGCCTATGCCGTGGGCGGCGCTGCCGCTTCCGCTGCCTTTGCGGGCGAGACCGGGCGGATGATCTCGCTCAAGCGCATTTCCGATTACCCCTACCAGTGCATCACCGAGTCCGTGGATGTCCAGCAGGTGGCAAACCTGGAGAAAAAGGTGCCGCTGGACTGGATCACCCCGGACGGAATGCAGGTGACGGCGGCATTTGAGGAGTATGCCCGTCCGCTCATCCTGGACGAAGTGACACCGGTCTATGTCAACGGTACCCCGCGCCATATCTGCCTGTAAGTTTCATTTGCGCGTTTCCTCCCCCCTCATGGTCTGTTTTCGTGCTCCTGCACGATAATATAAAAGCCGAAACAGAAGAAAAGGAGAAATCATCATGGGTAAAAATGCAATCGTTGGTCAGTCTGGCGGCCCTACCTCCGTCATCAATGCAAGTCTGGCAGGCGTATTCGAGAGCTGCAAGAGCCGCGGCGCTGAGATTGTTTACGGCATGTGCAACGGCGTTGCCGGTCTGCTGGAGGAGCGCGCGGTGGATCTTTCCACCGTGCTGACCGACGACCTGGATATCGAGCTGCTCAAGCGCACCCCGTCCAGCTTCCTGGGCAGCTGCCGCTATAAGCTGCCCGATTGGCACGATGACGAGACCGTTTACAAGAAGCTGTTCGCCATCCTGGAAAAGCTGAACATTGGCTACTTCTTCTACATTGGCGGCAACGACTCCATGGATACCATCGGCAAGCTGGCTGAATACGGCAACCGCATCCAGAGCGACATCCGCTTCATGGGCGTTCCCAAGACCATCGATAACGACCTGATGGTGACCGACCACACCCCCGGCTACGGCTCTGCGGCAAAGTACATCGGTGTGGTGATGAAGGAGATCATCCGCGATGCCACCGTTTACGGCACCAATTATGTCACCGTGGTCGAGATCATGGGCCGCAACGCCGGCTGGCTGACCGCTGCTGCTTCTCTGGCCAAGAGCGATGACTGCGAGGGCGTGGATATGATCTGCCTGCCCGAAGTCCCCTTCAACGTGGAGCACTTCATTGAGAAGGTCCGCGCCATGCAGGAGAAGAAGCCCAGCATCGTGATCGCTGTTTCCGAGGGTGTCAAGCTCGAGGACGGTCGTTATGTCTGTGAGCTGGCCGATGATGTGCACGCAGTGGACGCTTTCGGCCACAAGGCACTGACTGGTACCGCACGCTATCTGGCGAATGTGGTCGCCCGCAATCTGGATACCAAGACCCGCTGTATCGAGCTGTCTACCCTGCAGCGCTGCGCTGGTCACCTGACCAGCCGCACCGATATCACCGAGGCTTACCAGGTGGGCGGCGCTGCTGCCAAGGCTGCCTTTGAGGGTGTCACCGGTCAGATGGTCGCCCTGAAGCGCATCTCCAACAGCCCCTATCAGTACATCACCGAGCTGCACCCCATCAGTGAAGTTGCAAACCTCGAGAAGAAGGTTCCCCTGAGCTGGATGAACGAGAATCACACCCAGATGACCGAGGAATTCCTCGAGTATGCCCGCCCGCTGATCCAGGCTGAGCTGACTCCGCTGTACATTGCAGGTCTGCCCCACCACATCTACATGAAAAAGTAATTTCTCCTTTAAATCCTTCTAAGGCATAGCAAAACTCCCGCCCGGCTCCGGGCGGGAGTTTTGTTGCTGTATGGCTTATGAATTACTGTTTGCCCAGCTGCCAGAACGCCACGGCGCTGGCGGCGGCAACGTTCAGGGAATCGACCCCGTGGGACATGGGGATCTTGACTGTGTAATCGCAGGAAGCGATGGTGGTATGGGAAAGGCCGTCTCCCTCCGTGCCCAGCACAATGGCAAGCTTCGGCTCCCGGGCAAGGGCTTCGTCATCGATGCTGACCGAACGGTCACTCAAGGCCATGGCAGCCGTCTTGAAGCCCAGGGCATTCAGCTGAGCAAGCCCCTTTTCGGGCCAATCAGCAGGAGTTTCACCGATCTGCGCCCAGGGCACCTGAAATACCGTGCCCATACTCACGCGCACGGCCCGGCGGCAGAGCGGGTCACAGCAGGAGGGGTTGATAAGAACAGCGTCCATGTTCAGCGCTGCCGCGCTGCGGAAGATGGCACCCACGTTGGTGGAATCCACAATGCCCTCCAGCACAGCCACACGCCGGGCGTTCCGGCAAAGCTCCTCCACGGTGCGGGGCTTCGGACGTTGAAAGGCGCAGAGCACACCCCGGGTCAGCTCGTAGCCTGTCAGTGCAGCCAGCAGCTCCCGGTCAGCAGTATAAATGGGTGCATCCCCGCAGCGGGTCAGGATCTCCGCCGCTGGGCCGGTGATCTGCCTGCGCTCCATCAGCAGGGAAACCGGCACAAAGCCTGCATCCAGTGCCCGGGAGATCACCTTGGGGCTCTCGGCAATGAAGATGCCTTTTTCGGGTTCCAGCCGACTGCGCAGCTGGTTCTGCGTCAGGCGGGCGTAGGGGTCCAGCTCCGGCGCGTGAAAATCCGTGATCTCGATGATATTGGGCATGGGGAGATTCTCCTTTTTCTGTATGAATGGTCTTATTGTAGCACAACCCGGATGCAATTGCAAAATACATGGCAGGCATATTCGTTTTACATAGTCAAAACCGCCAAAAAGTGCCTTTGCTTTTTGACAAATCCGTCAACCCGCGTTATAGTATAGGGGTAAAAAATCAGAGGGGGAATTTGCATGAATTCCAAGAAAAAGCGCCGCGGCCAGATGTCGGAAGCCTTCTGCACGGCAATGTTCCTTTCACTGTCCGGCGGCCTGCAGGACGTATACACCTATCTGTTCCGGGGCAAGGTGTTTGCCAACGCCCAGACCGGCAACATCGTGCTGATGGCTGTCCATGCCTTTGCCGGGGAGTGGGGGCGTGTGCTGCATTATCTTGTGCCCCTGTGCTTCTTTGCGCTGGGCGTGTTCGCGGCAGAGCTGATGCACCAGAAGCTGCAGAATCTGCAGCGGCTCCACTGGCGGCAGCTGGTGGTGCTGTGTGAGATCGTGATGCTGTTCGTGGTGGGCTTTTTCCCGCAGGAGTGGAATCTTATGGCCAATGCGCTGGTCTCGTTTGCCTGTGCGATGCAGGTGCAGACCTTCCGCAAGGTGAACGGTTATGCCTTTGCCAGCACCATGTGCATCGGCAACATGCGCAGCGGCATGGACTCCCTCTGCAGCTGGGTGCTCAACCGCAATCCTGCCGCCCTGAAAAAATCCCTTTATTACTGGGGCATCATCCTCCTGTTTGCGCTGGGCGCGGGCCTGGGCAGCCTGACGCTGGACCTCTGCGGCGCAAAGGCCATCTGGTTCTCCTGCCTGCTGCTGGCCGTCAGCTTCTGCCTGATGTTCCTGAAAGAAGATGTGGAAGAGATCAAAGAAGATCTCGAAGCACTGGAAGCAAAACATTAAATCAAGGAGTTTCCCTCAGTTTCACGCTGTTTACCGCCATGCCAAAGGCTCTCCTGGTAGGAGAGCTGGCGAGCGCCAGCGAGACTGAGGGTTTATTTTTCTCCGGATCTATCCAACACTTCCCCGGTCTCCTTCGTCTTACAGGCAGAACGACGCAATGAAAGGAGGAAGCCCCATGTGGGAGCTGCTGTACGAGACCTTCTGGGACAGGCTGGAGCATTTCTGTTTCAATCTCTGCCGGGACAAAGCCCGGGCGGAGGATCTGACCCAGGAAGTCTTTCTGCGGGCACTGCAGAACCGGACCCTTATCAACAGCTTTACAGAGCGGCAGTGCAAGGCCTGGCTGTTTACCACAGCGCGGAATCTCTACTGCGACCAGCTCCGCCGGACGGCAAAGGAGGAGCAGCTGCTCAGCACCTTTTTCCCGGAAGAGGACAGTGCTGAACCGGATTTCGCGCTGGACACGGTGGAAGCCGCCAGTCTGCTGGCTCTGCTCACCCCGGAAGAGCGGCGGCTGTTCACCCTGCGCTATACAGCGGGCTACAATGCCAGTGAGATCGGTCAGCTGCTCAGTCTCCCGCCCGGCACGGTCCGCAGCCGCCTTGCCCAGATACGCCATCGCCTCAAAACTGAACTTACGGAGGAATAAATGATGAAAAAGAGCCTGAATGTGGACGCTATGATCCTGGACCTGCGCAATGTGCAGGAGGATTTTCTTGACCGCTATGAGCAGATCAAGCTGGACTGCATGATCGCGCTGACCTCGCCCCGGGTGCAGACGCTCCTGAGCCAGCACAACATTTCTCTGGATTCGATGCTCTGCAAAAATGTCCCGGAGGAGGTCTCGGTGGGTGTGGTCAATGGCAAGGTCACGCTGAGCTCTGCCAGCCAGACCACTGCCGGGCAGGTACTGGTGGTCAACGGCAAGCTGATGATCACACCGGATGCTGCGGAGGTTTTACAGAAGTACGCCTGCATTCTGGTCAACGGTATGATCTACTGCCCGCAGTGCCTCTCGGCAGTGGTATCCGCCCGCTGCATCCTGAACGGAAAGCTGGCGGTCTACCCCGATGATGCAGTGCTCCTGCCGGGAAGCTCCATCAAGCTAGACAACACCTTCCTGCTGCGGGCACAAAGCCGCCTGTACTGGAATGAACATCGCTTCCTGGCGGTTGACCCCAGGCTCGACACTGCCGCACTGGCCGCAAAAGGCTGCCGCTTTTCCGCTCCAAAGGCCATCCTGTGCGCAAGCCTTGCGCCCGTTCTGGCCCCGCTCTTCCCGGATTCCACCGAGCTGATCATCGTGCCGGACGGCACCGCCGTGGTGGAGGACGACCTGGAGCTGACCGCCTCTTCCCTGCGCCGGTATGGCACCCGTCTCTATGTGCTGGGTGATGCTGTCATCCCCGCAGAGAGCGCAGACCTGCTGGCTCAGATCGAATTCCTGCATGTTACCGGTGAAGTAGAGCTGCCTGATGCTCTGGAAGCGGCCTTCTTTGCCATCCCTGAGCTGGAATGCGGCAAAGTAGTCCACGAGGACGCTCTGCCCAAACAGACCCGCGCCAAAGCAAAGGATGAGGAGCCCGATCCGGATACCGTGACCCTCAGCGGCATCCAGCTGACCCTGTAATCCGCACTGTTCCTCCCTGCCCCGCTCTTTCCGGCAAAAGCTTTCTGCTGGAAGGAGCGGGACTTTTGTTGATTTTTTATTGCACCCGCTCCTCTGATATGATATACTGTTTTTGTATTGTGTAATTCCCCGGGCACACTTCCGCTGTGGAACCCGCTGCCCGGGCAGGATATGGGAACCGAAATCAGGAAGAGGAGCAACGAATGAAAAAAGGATTTGACAACGACAAATACCTGCAGATGCAGTCGGAGCACATCCGGGAGCGGATCGCGCAGTTCGACAACAAGCTGTATCTGGAATTCGGCGGCAAGCTGTTCGATGACTACCACGCCTCCCGCGTGCTGCCCGGCTTCCAGCCCGATTCCAAGCTGCAGATGCTGCTGCAGCTGAAGGATCAGGCCGAGGTGGTCATCGTTATCAGCGCCGAGGACATCATCAGCAACAAGATCCGCGGCGACTACGGCATCACCTACGATCTGGATGTGCTGCGCCTGATCGATGCCTTCCAGGAAGTAGGCCTGTATGTGGGCAGCGTGTGCGTGACCAAGTACGCCGCTGCACCGGAGGTGGAGGCCTTTGAAAAGCGGCTGAACGGTCTGGGCATCCGCACCTTCCGCCACTACAAAATTCCCGGCTATCCCAACGATGTGGCCCGCATCGTCAGCGACGAGGGCTACGGCAAGAACGATTACATCGAGACCCAGCGCCCGCTGGTGGTCATCACGGCCCCCGGCCCCGGCAGCGGCAAAATGGCCACCTGCCTTTCCCAGCTGTACCATGAGTACAAGCGCGGCGTGAAGGCCGGTTACGCCAAGTTCGAGACCTTCCCCATCTGGAACATTCCCCTCAAGCACCCGGTGAATCTGGCCTACGAGGCCGCCACGGCCGACCTGAACGATGTGAACATGATCGACCCGTTCCATCTGGAAGCCTACGGCGTGACCACCGTCAACTACAACCGCGATATTGAGATCTTCCCGGTGGTGAACGCCATGTTTGAGCTGATCGCTGGCAAAAGCCCGTATAAGTCCCCCACGGACATGGGCGTGAACATGGCAGGCAACTGCATCGTGGACGATGCGGTCTGCCGCGAAGCCTCCCGCAAGGAGATCCTGCGCCGCTACTTCAAGTGCCTGTGTGAGCAGAAGATCACCGGCACGGTCAAGGAGACCGAGCGCTACAAGCTGGAACTGCTGATGAATCAGGCCGACCTGACCGTGGGCCAGCGCGAAGTGGAAAAGCAGGCTCATGCCCGCAGCGAGAGCACCGGCGGGGCCCCTGCTGCCGCCATTGAGCTGCCGGACGGCACCGTTGTTACCGGCAAGACCGGTCCGCTGCTGGGTGCAGCAGCATCTGCTCTGATGAATGCTCTCAAGGTGCTGGCCGGTATCCCGCAGGAGACCGACCTTGTGAGCGCGGCTTCCATTGAGCCCATCCAGACCCTCAAGACCAACTATCTGGGCGGCAAGAATCCCCGCCTGCACACCGACGAGATCCTGATCGCGCTTTCCAGCTCGGCTGCTTCCAACGAGCAGGCTGCAGCGGCCATGCATCAGCTGCCCAACCTCAAGGGCTGCGATGTGCACTCCACCGTGCTGCTCTCGGGTGTGGATACCAGCACCCTGAACCGGCTGGGAATGTACCTGACCTGTGACCCTGTTTACGAGGAAGAGGACCGCAAGTACCACAAGCAGTAAATCATACAAAAAACGAAACAGGCGCATCCAAAGGCCGAAGGGCTGGCGGATGCGCCTGTTTTTCATTGGTTCAGATGCCGGTAAAATAGGATCTGTACTTTTCTGCGTACAGCTGTGTGCCCATGCGGCGCAGGCCGCCGTACAGGTGCCGCCGGATCAGCGGTTCAATGGCATCCAGGTCTTTTTCCCGGATCACCCGCAAAATTTCCCGGTGCTCGCTCAGCACATCCGGCACATTGTTGGCCCGCACCACATCCAGACGGGTAAAGCGGGAATAATCCGGCTGCGGCTTTGTCAGGTTCTGCCAGATGTACCACTTGTTCATGCTGCAAAACCAGATGGCGTGCATTTCCAGATCCAGCGTCAGGAAGGCATTGATATCCACATTGTCCGGGTCGGTCATGGTCTGGGCCATCTCTTCCAGCAGGTCATATTTGTGCTTGATTTCGATGTACTCTTTGGGCGAACAGACCTGAATGAAATCGCGAAGCACCGTGCTTTCCACGGCGGTGCGCTGGTATACGATCTGATCCACGATATCCAGATTGATGGGGGTGACGATGGTGCCCTTGCAGGGAATGATCTGCACAAAGCCGTTCTGTTCCAGCCGCTGCAGGGCAGCGCGCACCGGTGTGCGCGAAATGCCGAACCGTTTGCACAGCTGATTTTCGCTGATGGTCTCTCCGGGCTTGATCTTCAGCGTAACGATCTCATATTCCAGCGTCTGGTAGATGTCCTCCGGATGCAGCTGTTCAGCCATGTGCTCACACTCCATTTACATAGTTGATGATAAGATATTTCTATTTTAGCCTGCCAAAAAGAGATTGTCAACGTATGAGAATGAAGTATACAATAGCCTGTATACAAGCATAGGAAAAGCTCCGAAATTTATCATATCTGACAAAAATTGATATATCAGATGAAAATGAACGGAATTGTGTCATCAAATTGTAACAGTTTTCACGAGAAACGGATAAGATTGTTAGTTATGCACAAAGAAACTTTGCGAAGTTGGTGAAGTTTGGCTCTTGTGCGGATGTGAATTTTCTGTTACGATTAGCGTGCAATGAAAATGCTGTATACAGGGGATCGCTAAAAACTTTGCTGGCGTATGAGGCAAAACGGTGCCCCTGAAACAAGGAGGAAGATTATGAAAAAGATCTCTCGTCGCAATTTCCTGAAGGTATCTGGTGCAATGGCAGCTGCAGGTGCTCTGGCAGCCTGCGGCGGTTCCGGTGCATCCACCCCGGCTGCTTCCGGCGCAGCATCCACCAGCACCGCAGCCAGCGCTGCTGCAGCCGGTGAGGACAAGTTTGCTTCTCTGGGCGACTTCACCATGACCGTGGGTCATGCACAGCCCGAGGGCAACCCCCGCTTTGTTTCCATGGAGCAGTTTGCCGCCGATGTGGCAGAGGCCACCAACGGCCATGTGAAGATCGAAGTTTACGGCAACGGCCAGCTGGGCACCGAGAAGGAGATGCTGGAGCAGGTCGTGGCCGGCACCGTGCAGGGCATGCGCGGCGGTCAGTTCGACTTCAGCCCCCGCCTGCTGATGTTCACCCTGCCCTTCCTGACCAACACCCGTGCACAGGTCACGGCTCTGCTGCAGAGCGATCTGGCACAGAAGGTGTGCGCTGAGGCCGAAGGTGAGACGGGCACTGTCATCATTAACCTGTGCGATGCAGGCGGCTACCGCCAGTTCTCCAACTCCAAGCACCCCATCAAGGCTCCCGCAGACCTGAAGGGCCTGAAGATGCGCACCAACGGCATGAAAACCATCGACATGACCTTCCAGGCCATGGGCGCTACCACCACCACCATCCCGTACTCTGACCTGTACATGGGCCTGAAGACCAGCGTTGCAGACGGTCAGGAGAACCCCTGGGTCAACGTGGAGGGCATGAAGTTCTATGAAGTGCAGAAGTACTTCACCGAGGTCAACTACCAGTTCCATCCGGACCCCTTCTATGTGAACGCAGCATGGTGGAACGGCCTGCCCGAGGAGTACCGCGATATCATTACCGAGTGCGCCACCAAGATGGGCGAGTACAACGACGAGCTGATCGACAAGAACTCCAGCGCCGCAAAGCAGACCATCGTGGATTCCGGCTGCGAAGTCTACGAGCCCTCTGCCGATGAGCTGAAGGCCTTCCAGACCGCTGTGCAGTCCGTGTACGACCAGTGTGTCACCGAGGGCATCTGCACCGCCGACGAGATCAAGGAGATGCAGGATATCGTCGCAAAGGCATAAGCAGAAACGACCAAAGGCAAAAAACGGCCATGTTACGGTAAAGGCGAGAGGGCAGCCTGCGGGCTGCCCTCTGCTGTAACAGGCCGATGGAAAAAGTTGTAAAATAACCGAAAGGGGCTGAGCACCATCGAAAACCTTAAAAAATTCGGGAAAAAGCTGTTCGACGTGTATTTTACCATCGGCGTCATTGCCATGGCACTGCTGGCAGCTCTTGTGATCTTTACCGTTATTGCGCGCTACTGCTTCTCCCTGAGCTGGAAGCAGCTGGCAGAGTTCAACACCACCCTGTTTGCCTTTACCACCTTCTGGGGCATGGGCATCAACGTGATCAAGGACGAGCACGTCATGATCGACATCCTTTACGACGGTGTCAAGCCTGCCCGCAAGCGCTGGCTGGCTATCGTCAATTACCTCATCGTGCTGGCCGTGGTGCTGGTGTTCACCTATCAGGGCTTCAAGTATGTGGGAGTTGCCGGTAAGCAGATCAGTCAGGGCATGGAGATCCCCATGATGTATATGTACGGCATCATGCCGGTGTGCGGCATCATCTGTGCCATCTGCGTCGTGATCAAGATCATCACCCTTTACAAGGCCGACATTTCCTACTTTGCGCCCAAGAATCAGGCGCTGAGCCGTGACGACGCATAAGCGGAAAGGGGAGAATACACAACTATGGCAATGCTCATCCTTCTGGTGCTGCTGATCTTCTTTGCCGCGCTGGGCATCCCGCTGGCTTTCGCCATCGGCGCTTCCTGTGTGACCTACATTCTGATCTATGCACCTACCTTTATTACCATGCTGCCGCAGCGCGTGTGGAACGGTGCCTACAGTGAGCTGATGATCGCTATGCCGCTGTTCATGCTGGCTGGCGAACTGATGAACACCGGCGGCATCACCCAGCGCATCATCAACTTCTGCATGGAGCTGCTGCGCCCCATCCGCGGTGGTCTGGGCGAAGTGAACATTGTGGCTTCCATGATCTTTGGCGGTATTTCCGGTTCCTCTGTGGCCGATACCTCGGCTCTGGGTTCCATCCTGATCCCCGCCATGGAGAAGGAAGGCTACCCGCCGGAAGCTTCTGCCGGTATCACGGTGGCATCCTCTACCATGGGCATGATCATCCCGCCCTCCACACCCATGATCGTTTACTCCATGATCTCCGGTGCATCGGTGGGTGCGCTGTTCGTGGCAGGTGCCGTGCCCGGCATCCTGATCGGTCTGACCCAGCTGGTGCTGGTGTACATCATCAGCGCCAAGAAGGGCTGGCATCCGGAAAAGGTCAAGTTTGACGGCAAGCGCGCCGCCAAGAGCCTGCTTTCCGGCATCCCTGCCCTCATCATGCCGCTGTTCATCATCATCTGCGTTTCCTTCGGCGTGTGCACTGCATCCGAAAGTGCCGGTGTGGCCGTACTGTATTCCATGCTGGTGGGCTTCTTCGTCTACAAGGAGCTGACATGGAAGGGTGTCTGGGAAGCTTTGAAAAAGACCCTGATCTCTTCTTCCTCCATCATGCTCATCATCGGCTTCACCACCATCTTCACATGGGTGCTGACCATGCAGAAGGTGCCGCAGACGGTGGGTGCCTTCTTCATGTCCCTGAACATGCCCGCATGGGCCATTGCGCTGATCTTCGATGTGCTGATCCTGATGATCGGCACCTTCATCGACGTCAGCCCGGCCATCCTGCTGCTCACCCCCATCCTGCTGCCGGTCATGGTGCAGTACGGCTTCTCGCCGCTGCAGTTCGGTGCCATGATGATCACCGGTCTGGCCATCGGTCTGGTCACTCCGCCGGTCGGCATGTGCCTGAACGCCTGCAACAAGATCAACCGTATGCCCATCATCGAGATCTTCAAGGGCGCAGCGCCCTACGTGATCTGCAACGTGATCGTTCTGATCTCCATCAGCCTGTGGGGCCCGCTTACTACCGCCCTGCCGCAGCTGCTGGGCTACAGCATCTTCTGAGTGCAACGCGTATACCTCTTATAAAAAAACAGGCAGCGCTCCCTTGCGGGGCGCTGTTTTTTTTTGCACGCAAACAGGCGGGACCGTTGTATTTGACGGACAGATATGGTACACTAAGGCCACTTGTGTATAGGAATATAGGAAAAGAGGAATTAAATCATGGATACGCAAAAACAAAAGCGCAGCGCCTTTTCCGGCAAGATCGGCTTTGTGCTGTCGGCCGCAGGCGCTTCGGTGGGTCTGGGCAACATCTGGCGGTTTCCGTACCTCGCCGCGAAATACGGCGGCGGCATTTTTCTGCTGGTGTACATCGTGCTGGCCGTCACCTTTGGCTACACGATGATCGTGGCCGAAACGGCACTGGGCCGCATGACCCACAAAAGCCCGGTGGGTGCCTTTGGAGCTTTTGGCAAAAAGGGTGGCCTGCGGTTCGGCGGCTGGATCAATGCGGTCATTCCCATTCTGATCGTGCCGTACTATTCGGTCATCGGCGGCTGGGTCATCCGCTATCTGTCGGAGTATATCAGCGGCCATGGCAGTGAGCTTTCGCAGGACGGCTATTTTTCCAATTTCATTTCCAGCGGACTGTCGGCAGAGGTGTGCTTTCTGATCTTCACGGCCTTTACGCTGGCCATCATCTTTGCCGGTGTGCGCAACGGCGTGGAGCGTGTTTCCAAGGTGATGATGCCGGTGCTGGTGGTGCTTTCGGTGGTCATTGCGGGCTATTCGGTCACGCGCCCGGGTGCGTTGGAAGGTGTGAAGTATTTTCTGGTGCCGAACGTGGCAAACTTTTCCTGGATGACGGTGGTCACGGCCATGGGCCAGATGTTCTATTCGCTGTCCATCGCTATGGGCATTCTGGTCACCTTTGGCTCCTATATGAAAAAGGATGTCTCCATTGAGGAATCCACCGAGAACGTGGAAGTGTTTGACACGGCCATTGCCATCATGGCGGGCCTGATGATCATTCCGGCGGTGTTCTCCTTCTCCGGCGGCGACCCGGACACCCTGCAGGCCGGCCCGGCGCTGATGTTCATTACCATCCCCAAGGTGTTCGAGAGCATGGGCTTTGGCCATGTGGTGGGCATCCTGTTCTTTTTGCTGGTGCTGTTTGCAGCCGTGACCAGCTCCATTGCCCTGACCGAGAGCGCTGTCTCCACCTTTGAGGACGAGCTGGGCTGGAGCCGCGAGCGCGCAACGGCACTGATCGGCCTGATCATGGTGGCGCTGGGCAGCCTTTCGGCACTGGGCTATGGCCCGCTGGCGGGCGTGACGGTGTTCGGAATGCAGTTTCTGGATTTCTTCGATTTCCTCACCAACTCTGTCATGATGCCCATTGCAGCCATTGCTATCTGCCTGCTGGTGTCCCGCGTGATCGGCGTGCAGAAGATCGAAGAAGAGGTGACGCTGAGCGGCAAGCCCTTCCGCCGCAAAAAGATCTTCAACTTCATGATCCAGTATCTGTGCCCCATCTTTGCGGCCATTATCCTGATCAGCTCTGTGGCAAATGCTCTGGGCTGGATCGCAATGTAAAACAAAAAAGCGCAGAAGGTGTTTCTCAAAGGAAGCCTTCTGCGATTTTTTGTATGTCCAAAAGGTTTTCTTATGCTGTGAAGTTGCATAAAGCATAGAAAACGGCGATTTTGGCCTCAATTAGCTGGAGACCTGATTTTATTAGCTGGGAGCAAAATTTCAGCTGATCTCATTAGCTGGCTAATTCTGGGGTTTGGTTCAAAATAAAAAATGCGAAGATTGTAACCGATGCGGAACGAAATGAACAGGAACTCAGAGTTCACAATTTTTGAGGAAAATAGGAAGTATCGTTCCTGTTTCTCGATGAGCCGTCAAAAATATATTTCCTGACTTTATGTAAGAAATGAAGTATTATACTCGTAAGAAACTAACTTACGAGTATATAAATTCGATAAATACACTTTGGGGAGGGAACAAAATGAGCCGATTTTACTGCCGCGATGAGGAACTTCGGAAGTTAAATAAACGATATGAGAATACCGTAATGAAAAAATCGGTTTGGACGAACTGGAACTGATTCGGGAATATGCAGCAGTCTTTGGGAAAGGAACAAACTACCACTACTACATTTTCTCGAAAGGCGGATTTACGGACGGACTACTTCAGGCACAGGAACGCGGAGAAGTACAGCTGCTTACCCTTGCCGATATTTTTGAATAACACAAGAAACGCTCTTGCCGGTGTAAAACTGGCAGGAGCGTTTCTTGTTGAAGTGATTATAAAAGACCTTTGATTTTTTCAAGATGATCTATAGCGGCTTGCAGTTCATTTTGAAACTGATCCCTAGAAGGATCTCGACCCAAAAGAAGATAATCCATACTGACATGGAAGTATTCTGCAATATCGATCAGGATTTTTACAGAGCCATTGGAGCTTCCCCTTTCAAGATCGCCGAGGTGTCGATGGGAAACACCAAGTTTTTCAGCAAGTTTTTCCTGCGATAACTTCGCATTTGTACGCAAAGTAAAAATACGGTTACCAATAGCATTCGGATCAAAGCTCATGTGTGACCTCCAAATTTTCGATAAAGCGTGAGAAGTCGAAAACTCGGAGTTGCTACGGATATCTAGCCGCTTGGGGCATCCACGAAAAACGGACAAACATAAAGCCTGCTCCTTTTTACGGGAGCAGGCTTCCTGAAGGCTAAAAAAATAGCCGGACAACAACCAACTGAGGGATCTTCAATGAAAATCTCTCAATCAGCTGTTGCCCGGCTATTTGGAGCACGTTTCATACATTGCCTTGCGGCAATGGCCCGTTGCTCGGAGCGAACAGTCCATATTCAGGGTGCAATGCACCCGTATTTGTTAAAATGACTGGAAAATCACCGGCATCTAAATGCCAGATCAAGTCTCAGGGTTTCTTTGCATCTATTGCACTTCACTTGTAGTATACCTGAACACCCCTCGATTTTTTGGTATAACTTATTTCCACAAACAGGGCAAAATCTCCAGCCTATGCTAAATTCTGCCTGCTGTGTAGTAGTCGGTGCTTTACCGGCAAAGGGACGGTTCTTTAACTGAATCATATTCATTCTCCAAATCGCATGATGTCCAATGGATGGCAGTGGATGGGTTTGCCTTTTATAACCTGCATCTGCTGCAGTCTGATCCTGATTGCAGACCAAGAAACCCCAATCCGTCGAGCCATCTCCAGAATTTTTTCATAGTTAGGGTCAGACACTGATTTGTACAGAATCCCATTTGGCAGAGTCAACGCTACACGTTCTATTTCGGCATTGATCAGAAATGTTGGCATCAGCAGCTCTGCTGCAAGGGTATCCGCCTGCCATTCTTCCCACGAGGGCTTTCCGTTTCTCTCCCGATAGGCAATGTGCCCACGGCACTTGACTGCTTTTCCGTAGTCGTTCGGAA
>OGNF01001949.1_pt1 | contig 16901 bp, 15 predicted proteins | sample 1573321 | NCBI WGS metagenome assembly OGNF01 (sample SAMEA2581911, study PRJEB24529) | metagenome | biome: Human gut stool | place: China | collected 2011
TGCATCAAAAATCGGTCGCCCCTGCATTAACATTTTTTATGGGATGGGGTCTTATTAAAAGTGAAATTTTTAGCCGGCAGGATGAATGCAAAAAAAATTATTATTTTTTTCGCAAATATTTTAATTATTCGGATTTTTATTACTAAATTTGCCCGACAAGGAACAAATCTATCTTGATTACTAACTACTATCCGGATAATTTGCTTACACCAAAAAAAATCAGTCGCACTGCGATGACATTTTTTGTGGGATGGGGTCATAGAACATTCCTAATATCAAATTTTTAACTACATGAAGCATGAAAAATCGAAAAAAAAGAGTTGAGCTGATGGTCGAGCTCATCAAAACCCGCAGCATCGGGAGTCAGGAAGAGTTATCCAATGCGCTTTACGAGCATGGTTACAAAGTAACACAAGCCACGCTGAGCCGTGACATGAAAATGCTGAAGATATCAAAGGTCGCTACCGACTCAGGATCATATATGTATATCCTTCCTGACAGCAACGACCTTAAAGACAAATTATTGGCCAACGGACACCATCAGATCAGGGCGAATCATCAGACAGGATTCGTGTCGCTCACCTTCTCGGGCAACCTCGCCGTGATCAAGACCCGCAACGGCTATGCGCAGGGAATTGCCTACGATATAGAAATGTGCAATCCGCCTGAGATCCTCGGCACTGTGCCGGGAACCAATACCATAATAGCCGTGCTTCGTGAAGGCATCACTCACGAACAGGCCACACATGCTCTCTCCAAGGTGCTACCAATCGACAGGAAAGTGCCTATATATTAACCGATAAATAAAATATGATAAAAGCAGCGATTCTGGGTGGCCACACCGATGAAGGTGGCGAATTGATACGCATCCTTGCGATGCATCCTGATGTGGAGATTGTAGCGGCGCAGGCCGCAGGACATGAGGGACGACCAATCACATCCCGTCATCACGGGCTGATAGGAGAAACGGACCTTACCTTCACTTCCACCATCGATTATCAGAAATGCGACGTGCTCTTCGTGTGCGGCAACTCAATCGACGCCTCCGGCTTCAATCACCTTCGCATGGAGCGCCCCGACCTGAAAATCATATGCTTTCATCCGGTGGAGGGTGTGGACATGACTGCCTCGGGCACTGTATATGGTCTTCCGGAAATTTATCGCAAACTTCTTGTGCGCGGAAGCACTGCCGCTTTCCTCCCCTCTCCGTTTGCGTCAATGGCGCTGGTGGCATTATATCCCCTTGCCCTGCATCTTCTATTGCGCGGCGACATCAGCATCTCTCTCTCCGCTCCGGAGGCGATCCTTGAGGAATATTCCATCGAGAAGGCTCGGCAGGAAATTGAATATCATTTGCGCGAGGCTCAGCGGAGCTTTGAGGGCAATGTGGAAATCAAAGCTGCCAAATCTAAGTCGCGGCGCTCGGCCATCATGGAAATCGAGATGGAATGCGCGCTCGACTATGCCGCCCTACTTGATCTCTATGAAATCTACTCCGACCATAATTTCGCCTTTGCCGTGACGCAAAAGACGGGAGTGTCGGAAGTGGCCGGCACCAACAAATGCATCGTGACTCCCGGCATGCCTTCATCGGGCAGAGTGACACTGAGCGTGGCAGCCGACTGCCGTCTGCGCGGCGCCGCCGGTGAGGCTGTGCATGTGATGAACCTGATGTTCGGACTGCACGAGCGCACGGGACTCGCACTAAAGGCTATCGACTATCAGCCTGTGGACGCCACTCCCGATAATGACATCCCTTTTTACGGATAAATAAGCAGTGAAGTCGCTCCTCGACTTTTCTGAGAAATGTTTTTACATAGGTAAATAAGGGATATTCATTAATTTTTATTATATTTGCAAACGCAATGACGCCTGAATCCTTCAGCGTTTTCGGCGGCATTCCGAAATTCGCAATCACACAACCCTAAAACCACGGAGTAATGTCGGTGAATAAAGTGATATTGATAGGCTATATCGGCAACGACCCGGAGATGCGCTATCCGGAGCCGGATCGACCGATAGCATACGTTTCGCTCGCCACCAACGAGCGTAACCCCGTCACCCAGAGCGAAATCACTGAATGGCACCGACTCGTGATGACCGGCCAGAACGCCCGTCTCGCGGAGCGCTATATAAGAAAAGGATCGCGAATCTATGTGGAAGGCCGCCTCAAAAGCCGCGAATATGAGGATAAGCTCAAGATTCGCAGAAGAATCACGGAGATTATCGTCGACCAGGTGGAATTGCTCGGCCGTTCAAGCCAACAGGAAGCCAATTGATGCTTCATCAAACTGATTAACAAGAAATTCATATCTATAACACCCATTGAAAGAATGAGAAAATGGCGTATTGAGGATTCAGCCGAGGCCTATAATGTGCCGGGCTGGGGCCTCAAATATTTTTCTATCAATGAAGCCGGCCATGTGCAGGTCACACCCCGCCCCGGCGGCGCGGCTATCGACCTCAAAGAGGTGATGGACACTCTCCAGCTCCGCGATGTGGATGCTCCATTGTTGCTTCGTTTTCCAGATATCCTCGACGACAGAATCAGAAAAATCTCCGAATGCTTCAAACGTGCCGCTGAGGAATACAACTACAAGGCGAAAAACTTCATCGTTTACCCCATCAAGGTGAATCAGATGCGCCCGGTGGTGGATGAAATCGTAAGCCACGGAAATAAATACAACATTGGCCTGGAGGCCGGCTCCAAGCCCGAACTCCACGCCGTGCTCGCCGTGAACACTCACGAAAATTCCATCATCGTCTGCAACGGCTATAAGGATGAGGATTATGTGGAACTTGCCCTGCTCGCTCAGAAAATGGGACGGAGAATCTTCCTTGTGGTGGAAAAGATAAATGAGTTGAAACTTATCTCCAGCGTGTCGAAACGCCTGGGAATCAAACCCAATATCGGCATCAGAATCAAGCTCTCTTCTTCTGGCTCAGGAAAATGGGAAGAGTCTGGAGGCGATGTAAGCAAATTCGGACTCAATTCCTCCGAACTGCTTACTGCCCTTGAATATCTTGAGAAAAACAAGATGGCCGACTGTCTGCGACTTATTCATTTCCACATCGGGAGCCAGATCACCAAAATCCGCCGCATTAAGAATGCTCTCCGCGAGGCGATGCAATTCTATGTGCAGCTTTCGAAGGCAGGATTCAACATCGACTTCGTGGACATAGGTGGCGGCCTTGGAGTGGACTATGACGGCACACGCTCTTCATCGGGCGAAAACTCCATGAATTATTCCATCCAGGAATATGTCAACGACTCCGTGTCGGCTCTTGTGGATGTCTGCGAAAAAAACAATCTGCGCCAGCCCAACATTATCACTGAAAGCGGACGTTCGCTCACAGCCCATCATTCCGTATTGATTATACAGGTGCTCGAAACTGCACAACTTCCCATCTGGCGCGATGACGAAACTTTGGGAGAAAATCCACATGAACTGGCTGTGGAACTCTATAATATCTGGGACAAAATCGACCAGTCGCGTGTGTTTGAGGACTGGCACGACGCCCTTCAGATCCGTGAAGAGGCATTGGAGCGTTTCAGCCTCGGGCTGCTCGACCTGAAGACCCGCGCACAGATTGAGAAACTTTTCTGGAGCGTGGCACGCGATGTGCGCGACCTCACCAGATCCATGAAGCATCCGCCGGAAGAGCTCCGCAAAGCTGCGCGCATGCTCCCCGAAAAATATTTCTGCAATTTCTCTCTCTTCCAGTCGCTGCCCGACAGTTGGGCCATTGACCAGATGTTCCCTATAATGCCCATCTCACGGCTGGACGAGAAACCCACCCATGAATGCACCATTCAGGACGTGACTTGCGACTCCGATGGAAAGATATCCCGCTTCGTGGCTCCTCAGGGATGTTCGTATTCTTTGTCCGTGCATGAAATCAAGGGCTCGGAACCTTATTACCTTGGCGTGTTCCTTGTAGGTGCATATCAGGAGATTCTCGGCGACCTCCACAATCTCTTCGGCGACACCAACGCCGTGCACGTTACCCTCTCTAAGGATGGCTATGAGATTGCACAGGTGATCGACGGTGAAACTGTGGCCGACGTGCTTGATTATGTGGAATACAGCCCGAAGAAACTCGTACGCAATCTCGAATCATGGGTGGCATCCTCTCTGAAACGTGGCGTGATCACTGCCGACGAAGGACGCCAGTTCCTCAATAATTATCGTTCCGGACTTTACGGATACACATATCTGGAACGCGACTGAACATTCTCATTAGACCCTATAGGAGCGATGCGGTATTTTCTGGAACTGGCCTACGACGGCTCGGCGTTTCATGGCTGGCAGCGTCAGCCGAATGCCATCAGCGTGCAGGAACGGATAGAGGATTCCCTCTCTATCCTGCTGCGCACTTCCACCCCTATTGTGGGAGCGGGACGCACCGACACCAGCGTGAATGCCCGCAGAATGTATGCGCATTTCGACTCTGATCATCCCATAGCTGATGCCGCAGCTTTCCTCCGCGGCATCAATCGTTTGTGCGGTCGTGAGATTGCCATCCGCAGGCTGATTCCTGTGGCCGATGACGCGCATGCCCGCTTCGACGCCACACGTCGCACTTACCGCTATTTCGTAACCTTCGAAAAATCCCCCTTCCTGCGCCATATGTCGTGGCAGTCCCCCTCCCCACTCGCCATTGACGCCATGAATGAGGCCGCCGCAATCCTTCTTCACACCGACGACTTCACATCTTTTGCCAAATTGCATTCTGATGCCAAAACCAATATCTGCAGAGTGGACACCGCTCTCTGGGAGCCATGGCATAATGATTTCGGCATACCCGGAATCCAATTCACCATAGCAGCCGACAGGTTTCTCCGCAATATGGTCAGGGCTGTGGTAGGTACGCTCGTGAACGTGGGAAGAGGGAAACTGGATATCGATGGATTTCAAAGAGTGGTGGAGGCAAAAGACAGATGCTCTGCCGGAACCTCCATGCCTGCCGAAGCGTTGTTTCTCTGGGATGTGGAGTATCCCTACATTCAGAATCAGCACTCCCCTAAAACCCAAAATACATTGCTATGACACCACGCGAAGAGATTGAAGGTCTCCGTCAGGAGATCAACCGGCATAACTATAACTATTATGCGCTTAATGCCCCCACCATTTCGGATTATGATTTCGACCACCTGCTCAAAGAGCTTGAACGGCTTGAAAAGGAGAATCCGGAATTTTATGATCCGCTGTCGCCCACACAGCGCGTGGGCAGCGACCTTTCGAAGGGCTTTGAGCATGTGGTGCATGCCCGGCCGATGATGTCGCTGGCCAACACATATTCCGTTGGGGAGGTAGACGAATGGTTTGAGAGGGTTCGCAAGGCTCTTGAGGGGGAGGAATTCGACATCGTTGGAGAGATGAAATTCGATGGCACGTCGATTTCGCTCACTTATAGTCATGGACGGCTTGTTCGCGCTGTGACACGCGGCGACGGCACCCAAGGCGACGACGTGACCGCCAATGTGAAGACCATTCGCAGCATTCCGCTACAACTTCTGCCGGGCAACTGGCCAGAAGAGTTTGAGATCCGCGGGGAGATTCTGATGCCCTGGGCAGTGTTCGAAAAACTCAATGCCGAGCGAGCCTATAATGAGGAGCCCCTCTTCGCCAATCCGCGCAATGCTGCTTCCGGCACCCTCAAGACGCAGGATTCCCGCGAGGTGGCCCGCCGTCATCTCGATGCCCGTTTCTATTATCTTCTTTCCGACCATCTACCCTCCGATTCGCATTTCGAGAATATGGAGATTGCACGCACATGGGGATTCAAGGTGTCAAAGGCCATAGTGCGACTGAAAACTCTCCAGGATGTGGATGAATTCATCGCCTATTGGGATGAGCACCGCAAGGAACTTCCTGTGGCCACCGACGGCCTCGTATTCAAGGTGGATTCACTTCGCCAGCAGCTAAATTTAGGCTATCGCGCAAAGTCGCCGCGCTGGGCAGTGGCATTCAAGTTCAATCCCGAACGCGCCTGCACGCCGCTGCGCTTTGTATCGTTCGAAACGGGTCGCATGGGAATTGTGACTCCTGTGGCCAACCTGGAGCCTGTGCAACTTTCGGGCACCATCGTGAAGCGTGCCTCGCTCCATAATGACGATATTATCCAGGAACTCGACATCCACCAGGGCGACTCTCTATATGTGGAGAAAGCCGGTGAGATTATTCCTCAGATCACAGGCGTTGACCTCTCGCAACGTCCCGAAGGGGCAGCGAAGATAGTGTTTGTGACAGAATGCCCCGAATGTGGCACACCCCTTACCCGCATCTATGGGGAGGCTGCCTGGTGCTGTCCAAACAAATATGGCTGCCGGCCGCAGATCACTGGACGCATCGAGCATTTCTGCGCCCGACGCATGATGAATATCGACGGCATCGGCGAGGAAACTGCCGAATTGCTTTATGAATGCGGGCTTGTGGAACGCATCGGCCAGATATATGACCTTACCGAAGAACGACTCACTGCTCTCGACCGCATTGGCCCGAAGAGCGCCAAACGAATCATCGACGGCATCGAACTCAGCAAGCAGGTGCCATTTGAACGAGTGATATATGCATTGTCGATCCCGAATGTGGGTGAAACCACCGCCAAACGCCTCGCCATGGCCGTCAAAAGTATGGATCATATGCAGGAAATGGAGGTAGAGGAACTCTCAGCCATCGAGGACATTGGTCCGGTAATTGCCAAGAACATCTACGATTTCCTGCGAGAACCGATAAATACCCGCAATATCGAAGACCTCAAACGCGCAGGCGTACAGATGCAGCTAAGCGAGGAAAAGATGCTGCCTGCCGGCGATGCTCTTGCAGGAAAAACTATAGTGATTTCCGGCACATTCAGTAATCATAGCCGCGATGAATATAAGGATATAATTGTGGCGCAGGGTGGCAAAAACGCCGGTAGCATCTCGAAGAAGACGAGTTTCGTGCTCGCCGGAGAGAATATGGGACCGGCCAAGCGCGAGAAATGTGAGAAACTCGGCATCCCGCTCGTAAGCGAAGAGGAGTTCCTCTCGATGATTGATGATTGATGATTGATGATTGATGATTGATAGTCGCGGAGTGACTGCCCTATAATTCAAAATTTAAAAATAAATTATAAATGCCATGAAAACTTCACCCTCATTATTGTCGGCAAATTTTGCCAGCCTCATGCCCGACCTTGAGATGATAAATGAGTCGAGCGCGGATTATCTGCATCTCGACGTGATGGACGGCGTGTTTGTGCCTAACATCTCATTTGGATTTCCGGTGATGAAGGCCGTTGCAAAAGTGTGCCGCAAACCGCTCGACGTGCATCTGATGATTGTGGAGCCGCAAAAGTGGATTTCACAGGTGCGCGACCTCGGAGCAGAAATCATGAATGTACATCAGGAGGCCTGTCTCCACCTGCACAGTTGTGTACAGCAGATTCATCAGGCTGGAATGAAGGCGGGCGTTACCCTTTGCCCCGCCACCCCGGTGGATACGCTGAAGGACATTATTGGCGACCTTGACCTCGTGTTGCTTATGTCGGTGAACCCCGGTTTCGGAGGCCAGCCCTTCATCGAGCACACCATTACCAAACTTCATGACCTTGTGGAACTGAAGCGCAAAACCAACAGCCACGCCATGATTGAGATCGACGGCGGAGTGAATCTCGAGACAGGCCGTCGCCTGACGGAGGCCGGAGCGGAAGTGCTTGTGGCCGGCAGCTATGTCTTTGGCGCCCCCGACCCGAAAGCCGCCATCGCCGCCCTCGAAGCCCTCTAAAAAGATCATCCCTACAAAATAAAGCAAGAGTCGGAAGTATATCTCCCGGCTCTTTTTATTTTCAGGTTCGATTGTCTTTACGCCTCCTATTCCTTAGGTTCCTTCTTGGAGAAGGCCTTGTAGAGGATGAAAATCACACACAGGCCGAAAAGAGCGTATCCGCCCCATGTGAGATAGCGGTTATATTCCTCTACCTTGTCGAAGAGGTCGGCAGGCGCCACATGCAGAGAGAGCCAGTAGCCCAGGAAAGCCAGGATGATGTTCCACACTCCAGCGCCGAGGGCTGTGAAAAGTGCGAATTTGCCCACATTCATCTTGCTGATGCCTGCCGGGATCGAGATGAGCTGACGTATGGCAGGAATCAACCGGCCAATAAATGTGGAGATGGCGCCGTGGCGGTCGAAATAATCCTCCGCTTTCTGCACTTTCGCCCTGTCGATAAGGCAAGCATGGGCAAAGCGGGTGTCGGCGAAACGATACACTACGGGACGTCCCACCCAGAGCGCGATATAATAATTGATGAAAGCGCCGGCGAGTGCACCAAGCGTAGCCACCACCACCACCAGATAGATATTCATGTCGGCACCGGCACCCGCATTCGTGCAAGCAAGATATGCAGCCGGAGGAACCACCACCTCCGAAGGAAATGGAATGAATGAGCTCTCTATCATCATAAAGACAAAAACGAAAAGATAATTCGCATTGTCCACAAACCACTGGAAAAATTGACTGGCATCGAAAAGCGCCAAGGGAATTAAATCTAACATGCTATTACATTGTGATGTAAAGGGTTACTATATATGCCACATAGATGGCCACCATCAGTGCGCCCTCACCGCGTTTGATCAGGCGCGTACCGTTGAAACGCCCCACAATCCAGAAAAGCAGCGAGGAGCCGGCAAGCACAAGAAGGTCGAAAAGCGAAATCTGGCCAAACTGAAGAGGCTTGATAGTGGCTGTGAGCCCGAGCACCATGAAAATATTGAAGATATTGCTGCCAATCACATTTCCGAGACACAGCCCCGGGAATCCCTTCAGGGCTGCAGCCACGGAGGTGGCGAGTTCGGGAAGGGATGTGCCGGCAGCGAGGATTGTAAGACCGATAAGCGCCTCCGACCAGCCGAGCCTACGGGCGAGTCCGGTGGCACCATCCACGAACATATCGCCGCCACCAATCAGCGCGGCGAGTCCACCGACAAGGGCCACCAGCGCCACCCAGGTCTTCATTGGCTTGCGGCGGTTGGATTCCTCTTTCTCGGTTTCAGAAGGGGTCGTCCGTTTTGACGAAGCCACAGTGTAGCGCATGAATACTATAAAGAAGAGCAGCAGGATGATACCGTCCACACGGGTGAGCTGCATGGGAGTGCCATCAAGCCAGGGGGCGCATCCCATCACGAGAAGAACCACCGACGAAAGCAGCACGAGGGGAATCTCGTTGACAAGAATGCCGGGTTTCACGGTGATTGGGCGCACCAGGGCCACAATGCCCACAATCATCATGATATTGAAGATGTTGCTTCCCACGATATTGCCTATTGCCATATCGGTGGATGCATTGAAGGCGCTCGTGATTGACACCACGAGTTCAGGGGCGCTTGTCATCATCGACACCACAGTGAGGCCGACAATGAAATCCGACATGCCCATTTTTTTGGCCACGGCCACAGCGCCGTCGGTCATATAATTGGCGCCGCCAAGAATGAGCACGAGCCCCCCTATCAGGAGAAGAATATCGACAATCACTGCAGTTGTTATTTGGTGAGTTTGGCAGCGAAATCTGTTGCGAGCTTGCGGGCTGCGGCACGCGTATCGGAATCAAGCGACTGTTTGATGTCGAGACTGGCTACCACCGGCAGTTTAAGACGCTCGGCGAAAGCCTCAAACTGTTTCTTCACCACATCGGGAGCCCAGGTGAAGGAACCGAACGTAGCGAACACTTTGTTTTTCACTTCGCGGGTCTCCATGGCAATCATAAACTGCTCCACCGGGGGAAATAGACACATGGAATATGTGGCGCTGCCCACGATGAGACCCTCGTAACGGTAGGCGTCGCTAATCATGTCGCTCATCGAAGAGAAGGCTGCATTGTGCACGCGGATTGTTTTCACGCCGCATTCTGCAAGTGCACGGGCAATCTCTTCCGCCATCTCTGCAGTGTTGCCATACATCGAACCATAGATGATGGTTACGCCCGGCTCCGGTTCATGGCGGGAAAGTTTATCCACGAGCGCTACCACCTCGCCGGCACGCTCATGCCACACCGGTCCGTGGGTGCTACAGATATAGTCAATCTTCACTCCTGCGAGTTTTGCAAGGGCACGCTGCACAAAGCGCCCGTATTTGCCCACAATGTTGGAATAATATCTGTACATTTCCGGGAAATAGCGGTCGCAGTCCATCTCCGCATCAATCACACCGCCGTCGAGCGCTCCGAATGTGCCGAAGGCGTCGCCGGAGAAGAGAAGGGCATCCTCATCCACGTATGTCATCATCGTCTCAGGCCAGTGAACCATCGGCGTCAGGTAGAACCGTAGGGTCTTGTCGCCGAGCGAAAGGGTCTCCCCATCCTTGATTGTGATATAACGGTCGTCATCATTCACATGATAGAATCCCTTTACCATCTGGATGGTCTGCACATTGCCCACTATCTTGATTTCCGGGAAACGGCTCACAATCTCGGGGATGGAGCCGCTGTGGTCGGGTTCCATATGGTTCACCACAAGATAGTCTATCTTCTTCGAGCCGATAATCTCCTTGATGTTGGTGCAGAATTCACGCACCTCATCGATATGCACAGTGTCGATCAGCGCAGTCTTCTCGCTGCCGCACACGATATATGAGTTATAGCTTACGCCAAAATTCAGGGGCCACAATGCCTCGAAGAGAGTTGTGGTCCTGTCGTTCACGCCGGCATAGTGGATGCCGGGCAGTATTTTTCTGATATTCATCTGGATATGTTTTTCTTAGACCTTTGAAAGTCTCCAGCCGGAGTGAATATCCGGGGTCGCTCTCATACCTAAAGCAAAAGATAATGCAAATTTACTCAATTTTTTGTAATTTTGCGGGGTATTCCCGAAATATACGGGAGGACAATCAATTTCAATTGCTAAGGAAGAGATGAAAACAGCCCTAATCACAGTGGCGCTTCTTGTGGTTTCCAATATATTCATGACATTTGCCTGGTATGGCCATCTTAAACTGCAGGAGACAGGCATATCGCGCAACTGGCCCTTGTTTGCGGTGATACTCGTGTCATGGGGTATCGCACTATTTGAATATTGCTTCATGGTGCCGGCGAATAGAATCGGATTTAAGGAAAACGGCGGCCCATTTTCGCTTTTCGAACTGAAGATTATGCAGGAGGTGATTACCCTGATGGTTTTCACGGTTGTTGCCACCTTCCTTTTTCAGGGTGAGAAACTGCACTGGAACCATATCGCGGCATTCCTCTGCCTGATAGGCGCAGTGGTTTTTACATTTTTACCATCGAAATAGAATATGAATATATATACAGCACCCATACAGGGACATACCGATGCCGCATGGCGACATTTCCATCAGCAGGTGTATGGCGGCAAGAACCGCTATTTCACGCCGTTCATGCGTCTTGAGCATGGGGAAGCCAGATCACGCGACATCCGGGATTTCACCAACGAACTTAATGCCGGACTGGACCTCGAACCGCAGGTGATATTCCGCAATATGGAGGAACTCGAGCCTCTGATTGCGGCGCTTGCCGATGAGGGAGCCACACGCATCAATCTCAACATCGGCTGCCCATTTCCCCTTCAGACCGGCAAAGGACGTGGAGCCGGATTTATCGCCAATACCGAAGAGGCCGCACGCCTGCCGGAAACACTTTCCCACTGGCCCGGCATCTCGTTCTCGCTGAAAATGCGGCTCGGATTTGCCGACCCTGAGGAATGGCGCGGAATCATCGACACGCTCAATTCTTTGGACTTGCGGTTTGTGGCATTGCATCCCCGTGTGGCTCGACAGCAATATGGCGGAGAGGTGGATATGGCTCAGTTTGAGGAATTCCTGAAAGCAAGCAAAAATCCTGTGATTTATAACGGCGACCTCCGAACTCCGACCGATGTGGCAAAAATCGCGCAGCAATTTCCAGACATCGAGGGAGTGATGCTGGGAAGAGGTCTATTGGGACGCCCCTCGCTTGCGGCAGAAGTGGCGGAAGGGAAGGAATGGAGCCATGAGCAACGCATCGAATCGATGAAGAAATTCCACCGCCGCCTCCTCAATCATTATGAGGAAACGCTGCAAGGCGACTCTCAGGTGCTCTCCAAAATCAAACCCTTCTGGGAATATGCTGAGGATGAAATCGGACGCAAAGCCTGGAAAGCGATCAAGAAAGCCACCAACATTCCCAAATATCATTCCGCCCTACCCCTCATAAGCGCAGATTAACCGGGGCTCACATTGCTAATTGCATTGAATCGCCCCCCAAAAATATAGAGCGTGCCAAAACCGGCACGCTCATATTTTTTTGTATGAATATCCGAAATTAGCGGATAAAGAGAAGTTCGCGATATTTGGGAAGGGGCCAGATCTCATTATCCACCATCAGTTCGAGAGAGTCGATGCTCTTGCGGATTTTCTCCATCAGGGGCACCACATTGTCGTGATATGCGATTGCCTTGGAGCGCTCGTCGGGCATGCGGTTGGCCTTATGGCGCTCAGCCACCATATCGTCGACACCTTTGCGGATAGCCTCGATATTCTCCGATATGCTCTCGATATTGCTCATGCCGGGAGCGGCCACTTTTGCGGCCTTCTTTTCTCCGAACACTTTATGGATCTTATACACATTGTCGAGCAGCAGGCCCTGATAACGCACAGCCGCAGGAGTGATATGGTTGATGGCAAGGTCGCCGAGCACGCGGCTCTCAATCTGTACCTTCTTGGAATACATCTCCCACTTCACCTCGTTGCGCGCCTCAATCTCCTTGCGCGAAAGCACGCCTGTGCGCTCAAACATCTCCACAGATTGCGGCAGCATATAGCGGTCGTACATGAGAGGCGCGGAGGTTTCCACATCGAGTCCGCGCTTAGCGGCTTCCTGTTTCCATTCCTCGCTATAACCGTTGCCATCGAAATGGATGGCTTTCGACTCGCTAATAAGCTTTTTCACCTCTTCGAGGATGGCAGTTTCAAGCGGTTCGCCCTTGGCAAGACGCGCCTCCACACTGTCGGCGAAGAGGTTGAGCTGGTCGGCCACGGCGGCATCCAGGGCTATGAGGGCTGCTGCATTATTGGCCGATGATCCTACGGCTCGATATTCGAAGCGGTTGCAGGTGAAGGCAAATGGGCTCGTGCGGTTGCGGTCGGTGTTGTCGAGCATAAGGTCGGGAATCTGCGCCACATCCAGGCTGATTGTGGTTTTACCGTCGAGCGTAAGCGAGGATGCGGTGTCGGTATGAAGCACCTTGTCGAGAATCTCGCTCACCTGCGACCCGAGGAACATCGAGATGATTGCCGGAGGCGCCTCGTTGGCACCAAGTCGGTGGGCATTCGTGGCATTTACGATGGATGCCTTGAGAAGTCCGTTGTGCCTATGCACAGCCGCCATCACATTCGCCACGAAGGTGATAAACCGGAAATTATCGCTGCCTGTCTTGCCGGGCGAGAAAAGAAGAATGCCTGTATCTGTGCCAAGACTCCAGTTGTTATGCTTGCCGCTTCCGTTCACTCCGGCGAAGGGCTTCTCATGAAGGAGCACACGGAAATTGTGGCGCTTTGCCACCTCCTCCATCACCGACATCAGCAGCAGGTTATGGTCATTGGCAAGGTTGGCCTCCTCAAACACCGGCGCAAGTTCGAACTGGTTGGGCGCCACCTCATTGTGGCGGGTCTTTGCAGGGATTCCAAGGCGGTGGCATTCTGTCTCGAGGTCGAGCATGAATGCTTCCACACGGCTCGGAATCGAACCGAAGTAATGGTCCTCAAGCTGCTGGTTCTTGGCCGATTCGTGTCCCATCAGGGTGCGACCGGTCATCACAAGGTCGGGACGTGCGGCATAAAGCGCCTCATCCACAAGGAAATACTCCTGCTCCCAACCGAGATAAGTAATCACATGGCTCACCTCCGGATTGAACATACGGGCCACGCGGGTGGCGGCCTTGTCGATGCTGTTGAGGCCGCGGAGAAGCGGGGTTTTGTAGTCGAGGCTTTCCCCTGTGTAGGAGATGAACACGGTAGGGATGCAGAGAGTGTTGTCCACGATGAATGCGGGCGAAGAGATGTCCCATGCCGAATAGCCGCGGGCCTCGAATGTGTTGCGGATGCCGCCGCTGGGGAAGGAGGAGGCGTCAGGTTCCTGCTGCACAAGAATCTTGCCTGTGAATTCCTCCACCACCCCACCCTTTCCGTCGTGCTCGATGAATGCATCGTGCTTCTCGGCGGTGCTTCCGGTGAGAGGTGCGAACCAGTGGGTGTAGTGACGTGCGCCGTGATCCACAGCCCACCGCTTCATGCCGGCAGCCACGCTGTCGGCAAGTTCGCGCGATAGTGTCTTGCGATTGTCGATGGCATCCACAAGAGCATCGTAAGTGGCCTTGGGGAGATACTCGAACATGCTCCGGCGGTCGAACACAAGGCTGCCGTAGTATTCCTCCACACGTTCCTTGGGGAGTTCCACTTTCACGGCCTTGCGTGCCGAAGCTTCCTGAACACTTTTGAACCTAAGATTTGATGACATACTGGTAATGGATTTAGTGTATAAAGTATGTATGTGTAAGAATTACCTGTAAAAAGACGCGCCGGCCACCCTTCGGGGCGACCGGCATGTGATAGCTTATTTGAGAGCGAGGATCCGGCGCATGGCCTCCTCGGTGTTTTCGCGGGTGTTGAAGCCCGTGAGGCGGATGTAACCCTCACCGGCATCTCCGAAACCGACTCCGGGAGTGCAACTGATGTTGGCATCCCTGAGGCATTTCTCGAAAAGGTCCCACGACCCTTCACCACCCGGCGACTTCACCCAGATATAAGGTGAGTCCTTTCCGCCGAACACGGTGAAGCCGGCTTCCGACATGCGCTTGCGGATGAGCGCCGCATTGGCAAGGTAATAGTCCACATTCTCCCTTACCTGCCGCTTGCCCTCTTCTGAATAAAGGGCCTCGGCGCCACGCTGGATAATGTAGGAGGCACCGTTGAACTTGGTGGTCTGGCGGCGCAACCAGAGTTTGCGCAATTGCACTTCGCGGCCGTCGGCGTCGATGCCTGTAAGGTCGGTCGGCACCACGGTGTAGCCGCATCGCAGACCGGTGAAACCTGCCGTCTTCGAAAAACTGCGTACCTCAATAGCCACCTTGCGCGCTCCCTCAATCTCATAGATGGAAAGAGGAACGTCGGGGCTTGTCACATAAGCGCAATATGCGGAGTCGTAGATGATGAGCGCCTTGTTGGCAATAGCGTAATCTACCCATGCCGTGAGTTCTTCGCGGGTGAAGGCCACGCCGGTGGGATTGGCCGGCGAGCAAAGGAAAATCACGTCGGCGTGAGCGGCAGGAGGCACGGGCTTGAAGCCATTCTCCTCATTGCATACGAGATATACGAAGCGGCTCCAGCGGCCGTTGACGAGTTCGCCCCCGCGACCGTCAATCACATTGGAATCCACATAAACGGGATAGCCGGGGTCGGCCACAGCCACTATCGAGTCTTCCGAATAGATGTCACCAAGATTTCCGAGGTCACTCTTTGCGCCGTCGCTGATGAAAATCTCATCGGCGCTGATGTTGATGCCTCGTGCGGCATAGTCATTCTCGGCAACGGCATTGCGCAGGAAGTCATATCCCTGCTCGGGGCCATAACCGTGAAAGGTCTGCTTGCTGGCCATATGGTCCACGGCCTCGTGCATCGCCTTGAGGGAGGCTGCGGGAATCGGGAGCGTCACATCGCCGATATCCATGCGGATCACATCCACACCGGGATTCGCCTCCTTGAATTCTCTCAGTTTGCGAGCCACTGTGGAAAACAGATACGACTCGGGGAGTTTTTCGAAATTATCGTTGATTCTCATCTGAAATGAATCGTTTTTTAAGAAAAAAGAACTATATCCTGTAGAATAACAATTAACGATAGAAAATTCCATCGCAAATAAATTCAGCAGGGCCTGTCATAATCACATGGCCGGTGGTTTCATCCCACTTTATATGGAGAGTGCCTCCGGTGAGGACGATATCCACCTCACGTCCACCCTCGGTGAGGCCATTGAGGATTGCAGCCACAGCCGTGGCGCAAGCGCCGGTGCCGCAGGCGAGGGTCTCGCCAGTGCCACGTTCCCACACGCGCATCTCGATTCGTTCGGGCGATGCCACGCGGGCAAACTCAATATTGGCTTTGCGGGGGAAAATCTCGGCCACCTCGAGCTGCGGGCCTTCACCGAGCACCACTTCATCGGAAAGATTGTCGGTAAAAATCACACCGTGTGGATTTCCCATGCTCACGCCCGTGATGCGGTATTCCTTACCGCCGAGGCAGAAAGGCTCGCTGATTCTCTTCTCCGGGTCGCTGCTTGCCACGGGGATATCCACAGGCCTAAGCACAGGCTCGCCCATATCCACGGATACGGAAACCACGCAGCCTTCCTCCACATTGAGATGAAGGATCTTTATACCCGCAAGGGTTTCGAGAGTTACTACGGTTTTGGATGTGAGGCCACGTTCATACACATATTTGCCGATGCACCGGGAAGCGTTGCCGCACATTTCAGCCTCGCTACCATCGGAATTAAACATGCGCATTCTGAAATCAGCCTTATCAGAGAGCATGATCACCACCAGACCGTCGCTGCCGATGCCGAAATGGCGGTCGCTCACCCTGCGGGCGAGATCTGCGAGGTCGTGGGGTTGAGTCTTAGTTCCATCAATATAGATGTAGTCATTGCCGGCGCCATGCATTTTGGCAAACGGCACTTTCTCTTTGCCTTTGACTTCCATGCCACAAAATTAATAAAATCCCCGCTCTTATAAAAACATCCTCCCCATTTTTTATCACAAAGCACTTGATTCACAAACATGAAAATAGTGGCTGTCCCCAAAAAAGATGCCTACATATGCGGAGGGCACTGAAAAAGTCCTCTGCTGGCCGAAATCCTAAAATCAATCTGCACAT
>OGNF01001950.1_pt1 | contig 16875 bp, 9 predicted proteins | sample 1573321 | NCBI WGS metagenome assembly OGNF01 (sample SAMEA2581911, study PRJEB24529) | metagenome | biome: Human gut stool | place: China | collected 2011
CGGTGAGTGCCTTTTCTTTGCTACCAGAAGATATGAATCTAATATGACGGGGAAACAGGGTGCTGCAACCATCTATATTCCGAAAAAGATAACCAATCGCGTAATTGATATGAGAAAATTGTTTTTGTTGTTGGGCTGTCTGGGACTTTTTGTGTTTGCACGTCTCAGTGCGGCTGTGGGTGACATTGTGCCCAAACCTTCACATCTGACTGTGTTGAAGAAAGAGAGTTTCATGCTGGAGCCGTCAACGGTGGTGTATGCCACGCCGGGCGCCGAACCGGTGGCCCGTCTTTGGGCAGAGGAACTGCAACGCTCCACCGGATGGCTACTGACTGTGGAGACCAGCCGTTCGGCCGCCCGGAAAAAGGGAGTGTGCTTTGTGCTGACCGGTAAGGGCAAGGACTCGGAGGCTTATTCGCTGAAAGCGGACCCGAAATCGGTTGTTATCCGGGCTGAGGGCGTGGCCGGACTTTTCTACGGTTCGCGCACCCTCCTGCAGCTGTTGCCTCCGGGCGTGGTGGGCCGTGAGCGGCTGGCTGAAAGCCGTCTGGCCGTACCGGCGGTAGAGGTGACGGACGCTCCGCGGTTCCGCTGGAGAGGCTACATGCAGGATGTGAGCCGCACGTTCTATCCGGTTGAAGTATTGAAGAAATATATCGATGTCCTCTCGCTTTACAAGCTGAATACCCTTCATCTGCACCTGACCGACGACCAGGGCTGGCGGGTTGAAATCAAGAAGTATCCGCGTCTGACGTCGGAAAAGGCCACGCAGTTTCCGCCGGAATACGGATTGCCGGCCGACCAGAGCGGATTCTACACCCAGGAGGAGCTGAAGGACCTTGTGGCCTATGCCGCCGCCCGACAGGTGCGGATTGTGCCTGAAATCGATGTGCCCGGCCACAGCTGGCCTGTGCTGATTTGCTATCCGGAACTGGCGGTGAACGACCAGTTCTTCCCGGATTACGTCATGCCTTTCCGCGAGACATATCATGTGTGGGGGCATCAGTTCACCCCCAATACGCTCGACCCCACCAAGGAAAGTGTTTACCGCTTCCTCGACGACGTCTTTACCGAACTGGCCGCCATCTTCCCCTGTGAGTATGTGCATTTCGGAGGCGACGAGGTGAACCATTCTCTTTGGGAAAAGGCACCGCACATCAAGGCCTTTATGGAAGAGAAGGGCATGAAGAGCGTGAAGGAGGTGCAGAGCTATTTCGTCACCCGTGTTTCCGAAATCATCCGCAGCAAGGGCAAGAAGCTTGTGGGCTGGAACGATATCCTTTCCGACGCCAAGAATCTGCCGAAGGGTGCGCACATCATGTCGTGGATAGGCGGTTCGGCCGTGAAGGATGCGGCCAAATACGGCTTCCCCACCATTGCGACGCCGAGCAGCCACGTTTATTTCGACATCCGCCAGGGCACTCCCGACGACGGACTCCTGGCTGACCTTTCCTATCCCTATGCCATTTCCCTCCAGAAGGTTTATGAATATGACCCCGCAGCCGGACTGAGCGAGGAGGAACAGGCCTATCTGCTGGGTGTGCAGGCCAACATGTGGCCGGCCGTTCCGCAGAAGGTGAAGGACATCAATGTGCAGAATTTCCCCCGTCTGCTGGCGCTGGCCGAAATCGCCTGGGCCGATGCGGAAAAGGATTATGCTGCCTTCACCCGGAGAATGGAGCCTCAGTATCGCCGGCTTGATGCCCTGAAGGTGGACTATTACCGTCCCGGCGGTCATGTCATCGCGGAGTGGACGCCTGAGAAGGTCAGCACGACCGACTACAGCGTCTGGACGTTCGATGTGACGGAAAAGGTGTATGCCAACGGATGCGCCATGGCCGGACTTTTCCTGAAGAAAGGGGAAAATCCTTTGAACATCAGGAAAATGCAGTTGCTGGAAGACGGAAAGGTTATTGCAGAGGACTTGCACCGCGGATTTGCCGACCGTACCCGTGCTACTGGTGCGCGCAAGAACTATCTCTATTTCCTGGATGTGAAAAACTATAAGCCCGGTGCACGCTATACGCTCAGTGTGGAGGTTTCGGGCTACCGGGGTACTGATTCCTATGGCAATGTGATTTTCAGCCTGGCGCCCTATGAGCCGTTTACGAAGGTAGAGAGCGACAAGCGGAAATGACAGACAGACGAGAGAAGGGACGTGCAGCGCCATCGGGCAGATGCGCATCCCTTCTCTTTCCGTTTTCCGGCAGCGGAGGCGGCGTCCTGACGGCCAGTGGTCCGCGCAAGGCGGCAGAAAGGCCTGCACCCGATGGCAGACGGGCCGGTGCCGGTGCAGGGACTTGTGCTGCGGGCGGTTGCCGTGGACGGACTGATACTCATCCCTTTAAAAAAAATAAAGAACTGACTATGATGAAAACCTGTAAAAACCTATGGACGGCAGCGTGGGCCTGCTGCGTGCTCACGGCCTGCCATGTGTCGCCGCAATGGCAACTGACGTGGGAGGACGACTTCAACGCCGGTGAACTGGATACGACGGTGTGGAGCAAGATTCCCCGGGGCGGGTCGGACTGGGACCGCCACATGGCCGACTATCCCGACCTGTATCGGATGACGGACAGCACGCTCGTGCTTTATGCCCGCGCCAACCGCAGTCATCCGGCCGATTCGGCTCCTTATCTGACGGGCGGCGTGTGGAGCCGCTACAAGAAGGAATTCAAGTTCGGGCGTGTTGAAGTGCGTGCCCGCTTTTCGAGTGCGCAAGGCTTCTGGCCGGCCATCTGGATGTGCCCCGACCCGATACCTTATCCCTATGGAGGAGAAATCGACATCATGGAACATCTGAACTACGACGCATTTGTTTATCAGACATCGCACTCCCATTATACCGTAAACCTGAAGCGCAACACACCGCCCAAATATACCACTGCGCCTGTCCGTCAGGATGAATTCAATACGTATGCCGTGGAAATGTATCCCGACAGTCTGGTCTACTATACCAACGGAAAGCGCACCATCTGCTATCCGAAGGTGAACGGTGGCCGCGACGGTCAGTTTCCCTTTGCCTACGACCCCTTCCATTTGCGCATGGACTGCCAGCTGGGCGGCTCATGGGTGGGAAAGGTGGCTGCCGACCAGCTGCCGGCCTGGATGGAAATCGACTGGGTGCGCTATTACGAGCGGAAAAAATAGGCGGGTCCGGTCCTTGCACGGATGCAGAAAAAACAGTCAGTACTTTAGAAATTTCTAAAGTACTGACTGTTTTTTCTAAAGTAAGGATAGTTTTTCCGAAAGTACTGACTGTTTTTCCCGCTTATTGCCGGGCGAGGAAATGAAGCCGCAGGTGGCGGGCGATGTTCAGGTCGGCGGCGGCCCAGTCGGGCTCGTGCAGGCGTGCGGCCGGCAGCCACGGGCAGTTATGGTGCTCCTTCAGCGAGAGGGTGCGGGTAGGGGCATCGCAGAGGTAGGCGGCCATGGTGATGCTGAAGTCGGGGTAGACGTGGTGCACCGTGAGCAGGTGGCACACAATGCCGACGGTCAGGTCCAGCTCTTCCTGCAACTCGCGGCGCAGGGCGTCGCGGGGCGTTTCGCCCGGTTCCACTTTGCCGCCGGGGAATTCATATTTGTAACTGGTGTAGCTGAAGCGGGTCGGTCCGCGCTGCATGCAAAGGATTTCGCCGTTGTTGCGCACGACGGCCGCTACCACGTTGTAGTGAGGCTTCATGGCTGTTGGGGGTAGAGAAGAGGAAGGGCGCGCGGTCGGTCCGCACGCCTTTTTCGTGTTATTGTATTTCGATGCGGATCCGTCCGCCTCCCGGCACCTTGACCAGGCGGATTTGCGGACTGATTTGCGAGCGGATTTGCTGGGTATGGCTGATGACGCCCACTTTGCGTCCCTGTGAGTTCTCCAGCCGGGCGAGGGCATCCATGACGAGCTGGAGCGACTCTTCGTCAAGATTGCCGAAGCCTTCGTCGATGAAGAGGCTGCCGATGGCCAGACTGTTGCCCGAAAGCGAGGCGAGGCCCAGGGCGAGGGACAGGCTCACGACGAAGGTTTCGCCGCCTGAGAGCGAGTGGACGTAGCGGCGCTGGTCGAACATGTCGTGGTCGACGATTTCGAGGGTGAGGGTGCCGGGCAGGGTGTAGAGCTCGTAGCGGGGCGAGAGCTGGTGGAGATGCCGGTTGGCGTGTTCCACCAGATAGCTGAACGTGTAGCTTTGGGCCAGTTCGCGGAACTTTTTCCCGTCGGCGCTGCCGAAGAGGGCGTTGAGGCTGCTCCATTGCTCGAAGTCGTCCCTGGCGGCGGCCATGCGCGCTTCATAGGTGGCGGCCACCTGCAGACTGCGTTCATGGGCCAGAATCTTCAGGTTGATGGCTGCCAGTTCGTCGCGCAGTTCCTGACTTTGCTGCTGCAGGGTGGCGGCAGTTTCGGCCAGTGCTTCGGGCGTTTCGCCCTTTCCGGCGTCGGGACGTGTGGGGGCGCTTTGCAGGCGGAGCAGTTCCTGTCGGGCCAGTTCGGTGTTGTGGCGGCTCAGCACCACTTCCTGCCTGTGGGCGTCGATGCGGCGGCGCAGGGCATTCCAGTCGCGCGGGTCGGAGAAGATGCGTTCGAGTTCTGCCAGTTGCACCGGCGAATGGCTGCCGTTGAAGCGGAGCATCCACAGGTCGAGTTCCGACATTTTTTCGTGATATTCCTTTTGTTTTTTCAGCCGGTTTTCCACGAGGTTGTGGTGGGTGCCTTTCGACAGGCTGTAGGCGGCTGCGGCCGTTTCGGCCTGACTGCGGGCCTGGATTTCCCGGCTGCGGGCTTCGGCTATGCGCTGTTGCAGCGTTTCCTCCTCCTGTTCGGGCGTGCCGTTGCCGAAGAGCTGGCGCAGTTCCTGCTGTTTGCCCGCCAGCGTCTGGGTTGCCAGTTCGGCGGCGTCGCGGAGATGGGCTACCTGGCGCGACATGTCGGCGGTGTTGGCTTCGGTGGAGCGCACTTCCTCGCCGAGCACGGCTTCGTTGCGCCGGCATTCCTCCAGCCGCTTGCAGGTGTCCTTCCAGTCTTCATTGAGCTGGGTGAGGCGCAGGCGGAAGTGGTCGGCGTTGTTTCTCCATTCGCTGAACCAGCCGGAGAGGGTGATGATTCCGTCGAGGTCGGCATACAGTTGTCCGCAGGTGCGGTCGGACAGGTTGATGGCATGCAGCAGTTCGTCGATGCTGGCCGTTATAATCTGGTGCTGGGCGCGGATTTCCTCCAGGCGTGCCTGGTCTTCGTTCATCTTGAAGGTGAGGCGCGCCGCGTCCTCGTTGAGGCGGTTGATGTGCTGTTGGTGCACGTTGAAGGTATGGAGTTCCTGCCGGGCCTCTTCGAGCGAGCGGCGGGTGCTGTCGAGCAGTGTTTCAATCATGAGGCGGCGTGCGTCGCGGCTCACGCTGGGGGAGCAGTCGGCAAAGGTGGTGTCGAGGTGAGTGAAGGTATTCCACTTCTCCACGTCGTCCTTCTGCTGCTGCTCGCGTTCGTTCAGGTTTTCGGTTTCGGCGTGCAGGCGGCCTTCGCCGCTGGCCAGCCTTTCGCGCATCTCCTGCAGTTGCAGCCGTTTTCCCTCCAGTTGCTGGCGGGCCTCGTTGTGTTCCTTTTCCAGGTTGTTGAGCAGTTCGCCGAGTTCGCGTTCGGTTTCCGTGTGATAAGGGTGATGGGTGGCGCCGCATACCGGGCAGGCACTGCCTTCCTTGAGTTGCTGGCGCAGTTGCACGATGTTTTCGCTCTGGCTGAGCGTGAAGGCCACATTGAGCCGGTGGTAGGCTTCGTCGAGCACGTCGGCCTCACGTTGCAGGCGGGCAATGTCCTTTTTCAGTTGTTCCTGTTCGGCCATGTGGCGGTTGCGGTTGGCCTGCTTCTCGCTGATTTCCAGATATCCGGTGGAGATGCGCTGCCACAGGAGGGCTGCCTGCTCCAGCTCGACAAGGCGGCTGCGGCTGTCGGCAAAGCGTTGCTGGAGGGCCTCGCCGTCGCAGCCGCGGTTGGCCTGCTGGTGGATGCTCAGTTCGCTCTTGACAACGGAGAGCTGTTCCATGTTCTGCTGTTGCACCCCTTCCAGCTTTTCGCGTGCCTGTCCCAATTCCTTTTGCATGCGTTGCAGTTCAGCCAGTTTTTTCTGGTTCTTTTCGTTCTGCTGCGATTCCGTGTTGAATTGGCTGAGTTTGTCCTTCAGCAGGTCGTAACGGTCGAACATGACCTTGTGTACGGACAGCGCCTGGTGGTGGAGCTGTGTTTCTTCTATTTCCTTCTGAACGAGGCGGTAGTGGTTTTTCTTTCCGGCGAGCTGTGTGAGGAGTTGGTCGTATCGCTCCTGGGCTTCCTTGTATTCCAGTTGGGCCTTTCGGAGCTGTTCGTTGGCCTCGGATATTTCACCGTTGAGGGCATGGCCGCGGTTGATGGCCGGCCGTCGCAGGTTGAGCTGCTGCTCGGCGTCGGCGGTGCGGTTCTGCTGTTCGGCCAGTGCGGCGCGGGTGTGTTCCACATGCTGGCGTTCCTCGAGAATGCGTGCGGCGGTTGCCTCTTCCTGCTGCTTGAGGCGTGCGATGTCGGCATTGTGGACGGCAATTTCCTGATAAAGCGGCTGCACGCACAGCACGTCGTCATATCGTTCCAGCATGAGTTCCTCTCCGCGCAGGGCGACGTAGGCTTTGTGGGCCGCGTTTTGGGCATCCTCACACAGGCGCACTTTCTGTTCGAGCAGCTGGTTGTCGCTGTACCACTGCAGCTGGGTTTCAATCAGCCGGCTCTGCTCCTCCATGGTCTTCAGGCGGGATTGGCGCAATCGCCGGCGCTCTTCGGTTTCGGCCAGTTCTTCCGGTCGCAGCCGGTTGGTAAATATGCCTTTCAGTTCGCTTTCAAGCGCTTCGTAGTTTTGCCGTGCCTGTGCCGTCTGCTGGTAGATGGTTTGGGAAATGCGGCCGTAGATTTCCGTTCCGGTCAGTTTTTCCAGAAGTTGCGATTTTTCTTCCCGCCGGGCTTTGAGAAAGTTGGAAAAACTGTTTTGTGCCAGCATGACCGTACGGGTGAATTGCGTGTAGTCGAGGCCGATGATTTGCGTGATGGCCGTGTCGATTTCCTGCTCGGGAAAGTCCTTTTTTCGTGGGGCCAGGCAGCGCAGGGTGCGCGTCACGCGGTCGTAGTTGCCGGTGCGCTTCACGCGCAGATACCATCCGGCTGCGTAGCGGGCGCCGTCGGGGGTGGAGAAGACCACCTGCGCGTGGCCTTCCTTCTGTCCGCGGCGCAACATGTGGCGCACGTCGCGGGCCTGGAGCCGCAGGGCGCCGGGTGCCTCCTGTTCCAGGTCGGGAGCGGCGATGGTTTCGGCGTTTTCGAAGCGGGGCGCTTTGTTGTAGAGCGCCAGGCAGATGGCGTCGAGCAGGGTGGATTTTCCGGCCCCGGTGTCGCCGGTAATGGCAAAGAGGCTGGCCGAGCGCAATGGCTCTTGGGTGAAGTCTATGGTGTGCTCGCCCTCGATGGAGGTGAGGTTGCAGAGCGTGATTTTCTCTATTTTCAAGGTGTCGGCGTGTTAGGGGTGTGACGACGGTTGGAGGCAGATTTGTTCGGCCGTTTCGAAGCGCCGGGTCAGGGCTTCGGGCATCTCCTGTCCGTAGTGGGCGCTGAAGACGCGGCGGGCCATGTCGATGGGTGCCAGGCTTTGGAGCTGTTCGCCTTCGGCAGATGCGGACTGTTCCGCCGTCGCAATTTCGGGGCGGACGCGCAGCATGCGGCAGAAGTGGGCGGCGCGGTCGGCCAGCGCCTGCGTTACCTGATAAAGCATCTCCGGTTCGGGCATCGTTTCGAGCAGGCGGATTTCAAGATAGGGCCAATTGTCGCCGGTGTCGCCGGCTTTGCGTTGCGGCAGTTGGCCGATGGCAGCAAAAACTTCCTCTTTGCTTGCGGCCCCTTGGGCGGGAATGGAAAGAAGCTGGCGCAAGGGGCTATAGGGCAACTGGGTTACGGAGACTGCGCCGTCGGCATCGATTTCCACGCGCAGCACGCCGTGACGGTAGCCGCGTTCGGAAAACGACATGGGCAGGGCGCTGCCTGCGTAGTGCATGACGCTGTTGCTGCCCTGGATGGGCTGGCAACGGTGGATGTGGCCGAGGGCGGTGTAGCAGATGCCTTTGCCCACGACGTCGGCAGGCACGCAGTCCTGTCCGCCGACAACGAGGCGCTCGCTGTGCTCGTCGGCACAGATTTCGGCGCCCGCGGCATAGAAGTGGGCGGCAGCGATGACCGGCAGATTGCGGAAATCGGAACGGGCCAGGCGCTTCATCATCTCCTCGAAATAGTAGTGAAGGCCTTCGGCTGGACTCATCCCGGCGGGATAGTCGTAAGGGCGGAGATAGGGCAGGGCGAGACATACCACTCCGGCTTCCTCTTTCAGCCGTTCGCCGAGCGGAAGGATGAGATGGTCGAAGTCGGGAGTGCCCGTTTCTTCGTTGCGGCGGATGTTGCCGCGTACGTAGATGTTGTGGCGCTTCAGCAGCCGGGCCGGTGCGTCGAGGCGGCCGGCTGAGTCGTGGTTGCCGGCAATGGCAACAATCTGCAGTCCGTTGACCGCTTCCGTGGCCTGGAGCAGAAAGTCGTAGAACAGGCCTTCGGCCGCTACGGAGGGGTTGGCCGAATCGAAAATGTCGCCGGACACGATGAGAGCGTCGGGTTGCTCTGCCCGCAGGGTGTTCAGCAGCCAGTTCAGAAAATGCTGGTATTCCAGATTGCGCTCGTGGCGGTGAAAGTTGTTGCCGAGATGCCAGTCTGCTGTATGCAGAATCTTCATAAGAGTGTATTCTTTTGTCTGCAAAAATACTGAATCCTGCGCAGAACTGCGTTGGTGCCCTTTCTTTTTTTCGCGGGTGGTGTTGACTTTTGCGTGGCGTTTCCGAAGGCCGGCGGGCAGTCTCTGTAACAGGGACAAACGAAACCGGTCCGCTCCGTGACAGGCACGTGGGCGGACCGGTTGTAACTCAGTCAGGACGGTGAAGGGTTATTTGACGTAGACCTTCTTGCCGTTGATGATGTACAGACCCTTGACAGCCTTCTGTACGCGGCGGCCGCTCAGGTCGTAAATCACTTGCTTCTGCTGTCCCGGTTCTGCTACTACGGTTTCGCTGATGGCATCCCATTCGCCTACGGGTTTCAACCGCCAGTAGTTGTTGTAAGCGGCAGTCAGTGTGTTGTAGGTGGTGATATAGCCGGAAGTGGCGTCTCCGTTGGAAACCGGAGCACCGGCCAGGGTAATGATAGAGGCACCGTAGTTGTGGACGAAGCTGTAGGCTGCGGGAGCGTTGGCGTTCTTCCTGATTTCGAACGGTGCGGGAACACCCTCGTCGAAGGAGCCGTCTTCGTTACCCTGCGGGCCCCATGGTGCGCACATGGCGTGTCCGTTGAAGCGGAATCCGCCGATGGGCAGACCGGGTTCGAGCGCAACAATGTAATAGGTGCTGTCGCTGGCGGTGCGGAAGCCGAAGTGGAATGCCTTGTTGCTTTCGTCGGCTACCTTCCAAACGAGCGAATCGCCGTTTTCAACAGCCATTGCGTAGGCAGGAGCACCCGGCTGGCTGGTGATGAAGTTCTTGTATGCGCTGACAAAAATGTATGCCTTGTTGCTGTCGAAGGCAATGGTGTCGGCCTCGGCCAGAGCTTCGGCGGCAGCCTGGCAAGCAGCCACGTCCTTGTTGGCATAGGCAGCCTTGAGGTCGGCCAACTGTTCGGCGGTCCAGCCGCCTACGCAGTCTTCTGCCTGCAGATAGCTGATGTATTCGCCGAACTTGAGGGCATCAGCCAGTGCGTCGGTATATTCACGGAAAGTGATTTTGGAACCAGCGTCGGTGGCTCCGGCATTGCTGGCCCAGAATTTCAGAACGCCGGCGTTGGAGAAGTCGTTGACATAAGCATTGGCTGTGCTGTGCAGTTTTAGGGAGAAACCGTCGTTGTTGAAGCTGATGTCGAAGGTGTTCGGTGCCTGAGTGTCTGCTTCAGGAGCAAAGAATACGGCAGTACCGTCGTTGCCGTCGCTGGCCCAGAGAATCTGGTCGGGTCCGGTCACCTTGTTGTAAATCTTAAAGCCGTCCTGCATGTTTCCGCTGAAGGCGAAGAGCGCGGAATCGGTGTATTCGGTCAGCGCCGTGCACTTGATGCCCAAATCGTTTTCGTTGTAGGAAAGATCTTTGGTGCCGCGTATCTTCATGAGATACCATTTGGTTCCGGGAGCGAACTGACCGTTTTCAACCGTTGTAGGCTCAAAGGGAAGGCCGCGGCCGTCTTTGCGGTATTCCAGGCGGATGGAGACGTCTTCGGTGATGGTGAAGTCGTCATAGCCTTCTGTGATGAGCGTGTAGCCGAGCCCCACCTGCTGGTCGGTCGGGAGCGGCAGTTTCTGGCCTTTCTGGATGTAGCTGGCAGTGCTGAAAATGAGTTCTTCGGTGTCGGCATCCACACAATCTATGGTTACATAGGGCCAGGTCTCATATGTCAGGATGAGGTAAGGCTCGGAGCCGTCCACGATATAGGGGAATTCAATGTATTCATCCTTGTCGAAATCATAGGCTCTTACCAAGGAGTGGTTTTCCCAGGCCGGCGCTTGAATGGTGTCGCCCATGAGGCCCTGAACGGTGATTTCTCCGTCTTCTTCGCGTTCACCGTTTTCATCTTCCAGCAGCATGGTGATGGCGTAGGTGTCGTGGGCTTCCGTTTCAGCCTTGTAAATCATGTAAAGAGAGTTGGCGCCCGGAGAGTTCCAGCCTACGAAGTTGGCCGAACCCGTCGTGGCTCCCTTGGGAATCTGCTGTCCGTTGAAATAAACGCCGTTCTCGTCGAAAATGTAGAAAAGTGAGTCGGCTACTTCGGAGATGGTAATGGTGAGCAAGCCCGGTGTGCCTTCGTCCTGGGAAACTGTGCGTCCCATCCAGCGTGACCATTGTCCGTAAGTATCAAGGTCGTCGATGAAAGTGGGCAGATAGTTGCCGCGGGGACTTTGCAGGGAAAGCTGATAGCTGACTTCGTCGAGCTGTTCGTAAGAGAGAGAACTGTCCATACGTAGTCGCTGCTTTCCTTGGTGCCGACGCGCAGGTCGCGGCTGATTTTGATGAAATTGTCATCCACCTCGCGCATGAATGCGTTACGGGTTCCGTATTCTTTCTCGTTAGGGTCGGTCGGACCGTTACAGAACAAGAGAAGTTTGTCTCCTACGGCCAGCTGACTCATGTCCTTGACGGGACCGCTGTAGCTGGTAACAATGTCGATGGCTATGGCCTGAACGGTGCATAGCATCATCATAATCAGAAATGAGTAGAATTTTTTCATTTGCGATTTTGATTAAAGGTTGGTTATAAATTACAGAAAAAAGTAAGGTCGGCTTTATTAAGTGATGTGTTTTATGTTCTGCTTTTTGTAAAAAAAGTGTTTACTTGCAAATGTACTCTTTTTTTGTTCAGCAAACGAATATTTCCTCTGAAAAATATGAGAAAAGGAGATGCTGGCGGGAATAAAATTGTTTGTGTATAAAAGGAAAAGACAGCAAAGGGTTGCCGGATTCCGACGGCAACCCTTTGCTGTCCTGTTCAGAGGCGAATCCGGGAGTGCCGGGCGGAAGTTATTGTTGTTTGCCGCCTGCTTGATTCCACACGCCGTTTTCGCTGGCTTATTTTTTCTGCCGATCGCTTTCGATGAGTGCCAGCAGTTTCTCCACGGCTTCTTCTGCGGGAATATTCTTCTCCACGCAGGTTTTCCCCCGGTACAGACTTATCTTTCCGCGTGCGGCTCCCACGTAGCCGTAGTCGGCGTCGGCCATTTCGCCGGGGCCGTTTACGATGCAGCCCATGATGCCGATTTTCAGCCCCGTCAGATGCTTGGTGGCAGCCTTGATGCGGGCGATGGTGCCGGGCAGGTCATAGAGGGTGCGGCCGCAGCCGGGGCAACTGATGTATTCCGTGCGGGTGGTTCGCAGCCGTGCGGCCTGCAGGATGGCGAAGGCTGTGGCGTCGATGGTGCTGTGGGGCAGCGGAGCCTGGCCTGATGGCGACTGGTTGAAGAGGAACAGTCCGTCGGTGAGTCCGTCGAAAAGCAGGGCGCCGGTGTCGGCTGCCGCCCGCAGCTGGAAGTCCTCGGTCTGGGCGCCGGAGCACTGGTAGTGCTGGAAGAAGATGACCGGTGTGGGGATGTTTTCGTTCCATAGCTCGTGTACGAGTGCGCGCAGTTCGCCGGTGCGGTTGGGATGGTTGCTCTGGGCGATGACGACGGTTTCGGGATGGTGGCGCAGGCAGGCTTTCACCTCATCGTTGAGTCCGGCGTAGCTCAGGAAGAGGAATTTGAGCGGAGCCGGGCAGGCCGCCATCGTAAAGAGCACGTTGGGGTTGTAGGCCGGGAAGGTGTTTTCCTCGCCGGTCCATGCGTCGGCGTCGACAATGTAGCCTGCGCCGGCAATGCGGTGGGCGGCGTCGGGGAGCTGGCGGCCGCAGTCGATGTAGTCGGGGACAGGTTCGCCGGTTTCGCAGCTGCCGTCGAGCCGGTCGGCCACGACGACGGGCGGTTGCGTGCCGCCGATGTTGGTCACGGGGCAGGTGGGGCGGCGTTCGGGCCGTACGTAGTTGAACATGGGGGCGGGCATGCCGGGGATAAAGGGATGCCCGGTGCGGCTGCCGGCGATGTAGGACGCGAGTTTGTAGGCCACGGGAATTTCACATTCGGGCGCTTCGCTGAGCGATACGCGCAGGGTGTCGCCGATGCCGTCGCAGAGCAGGGCACCGATGCCGACGGCGCTCTTGATGCGCCCGTCCTCGCCTTCGCCGGCTTCGGTCACGCCGAGATGGATGGGAAAGTCCATCTTTTCCCGCTTCATCACCTCGCAGAGCAGGCGCACGGAGCGCACCATTACCACCGTGTTGCTTGCCTTGATGGAGATGACCACGTCGGGGAAGTTTTCCCTGACGCAGATGCGGAGAAATTCCATGCAGCTTTCCACGATGCCTTCGGGAGTGTCGCCGTAGCGGCACATGATGCGGTCGGAGAGGGAGCCGTGGTTGACGCCGATGCGGATGGCCGTGCCGTGCTGGCGGCAGATGTCGAGCAGCACCTTGAACCGTTCTTCCAGCCGTTGCAGTTCGGCAGCATAGCTTTCGTCGGTGTATTCCAGTTGCTTGAAGGTGCGGGCCGGGTCGATGTAGTTGCCCGGGTTGATGCGCACTTTCTCCACGATGGTGGCGGCCACGTCGGCCACGTTGGGGTTGAAGTGGATGTCGGCCACCAGGGGCTGGTCGTAGCCGCGTTTGCGCAGTTCGGCGCTGATGTTGCGCAGGTTTTCGGCTTCAAGGGTGCCCTGCGCGGTGAGCCGCACGTAGTCGGCGCCGGCTTCGATGATGCGGATGCACTGCTCCACGCACCCTTCGGTGTCGGTGGTGGCGCAGGTGGTCATGCTCTGGATGCGCAGGGGCTGGTTGCCGCCCAGGGGGCGGTTGCCTATCCGCACTTCGTGCGAGGGGCGGGGGGTATAGTTGAAAATGTCCATGGTTGACGGGATGGGAAGGGAGGGGTGATGAATAAAAAAGAAAGGGCCCGTCGCCGCCGGATGGCTGAGGACGGGCTGTGGGGCCGGCGACCCGCGCCGGACGGGCGCCGGGGTCAGTTGGTCTTGAAGTTGTATTTCACTTCGGCCAGTTCGGCGTTGGCCTTTACAATCTTCTGCTTGAGGCCCTCCTTGTAGGCGGCCAGCTTTTCAGCCACCCGGCTGTCGGAGAGAGCCAGCATTTCCACGGCCAGCAGGGCAGCGTTGAGAGCTCCGTTCACGCCGACGGTGGCCACGGGGATGCCGGGAGGCATCTGCACGATGGAGAGCAGGGCGTCCAGTCCGTCGAGCATGCCCTTGATGGGTACGCCGATAACGGGCAGTGTGGTGTTGGCGGCAATGACGCCGGGAAGTGCGGCGGCCATGCCGGCTGCTGCGATGATGACCTTGAGGCCGCGGCCCTGTGCGTTGCGGGCGAACTCTTCCACTTCGGCGGGGGTGCGATGGGCGGAGAGGGCATTCATTTCAAAGGGGATTTCCATCTCGTCGAGCAGCTTGGCTGCTTTTTCCATGACGGGCAGGTCGGAAGTGCTGCCCATGATAATGCTCACAATGGGTGTCATAAGAATTGTTTCTTTATGGAGTGTATCCAATCGGTTAATATATTCCAGTAGCGTTGTTGATTTCATATCGGTCTGGGCGTTTCGTTTCCTGTTGTGCGCAGTCCGGCGAAGGGACCGGGCGCCGCGGCGTTTCTCAGATGAGGACGATGCTGAAGAAGCCGCACAGGATGCCGATGAAGGTGCCGAGCCAAAGGTCGGTCAGGGTGTGCTGCCGCAGGATGAGACGGGCCGAGCATACCAGGCCGTTGAGCAGGATGCAGACACACAGCGGCACGGTGGGGTCGAAGTGGAAAATCAGGGAGAAGGCCATCAGGCAGCCGATGACGCCGCCCGAGGCGGCCGCGTGGGTGCTGACCTTGATCCAGGAGTTGGTGAGGGCGCAGACTATCTGTATGGCCAGGGCTGCCACGATGAGTCCCATCGTGAAGCGCGGCATGTGCAGGTTGCGCATCAGCAGGAGCAGGCCCGAATAGCAGAGAATGGACAGCAGATAGGGCACCATGCGGCGCTCGCGCTTGCCCAGCTGATGGCGGGTCCAGCCGTTGATTTTGCGATAGAGGAAGATGCCGACCCACGGCAGCAGCACCGTGAAGCAGTAGACCATGAAGATGATTTGCAGGTTGTAGGTCCAGGGCATGTAGCTCATGTAGCTGAAAAAGAACAGCACGATGAAGGCTACCACCGGCAGGTAGAGCGGGGCAAAAATCAGTGAAACGGTTTGCGCGCCGAGAATGAGGACTTTGTTGCTGATGTTCATGGTCCGTAATATATGGGTGTATCTCTCTCATTGTGAGTGATGTCGGCTGCATGCGGCCGGCGGCGGTCAGACTTTCCGGTAGCGGGTGGAGGCGATGCCGAGCTGGTCGCGGTATTTCACCACCGTGCGGCGGGCTATGCTGAAGCCTTTTTCCCGGAGCAGGCCGACGAGCTGGTCGTCGGTGTAGGGCTGGCTCTTGTCTTCGCCGTCGATAATTTCCTGCAGGGCGGTGCGCACCTGCCGTGAGGAAAGTTCTTCGCCGTCCTTCGAGGTGAACTGTGAGGAGAAGAAGAACTTGAGGGGATAGACGGCATGGTCGGTCTGCACGTACTTGCTGTTGACGGTGCGCGACACGGTGGAGATGTCGACGTGGGCCAGGTCGGCCACGGCCTTGAGCTTGAGGGGTTGCAGCAGCGTTTCGTCATCGTCGTCGAAGAAGGGGCGCTGCAGATGGATGATGGCGCGCATGACCGAGAGCATCGTCTCGTTGCGGCGCCGGATGAGCCCGATGAAGTTTTGCGCATCCTCCACCTTCTTGCGGGCATAGAGATATTCCTCCTGCTGCTTGCGGCTGAGCTGGTCGCGGTGGGCGGCATATTCGCGGATGGAGTCGCGGAAGGCGCGGCTCACGCAAAGTTCGGGCACGCTGTCGTTGTTGAGGCGGAGGGCAATGCTGCCGTCCACGTTGACGCTGACATAGAAGTCGGGGATGACGGTGGGTGCGGCGCTGTCGCTTGTTTCGCTGAAGGCCAGTCCGGGACGGGGATTCAGGTGGGTCAGTTCGTGGCGCACGTGCGTCATGGTTTCTTCGTCCACTCCGAGCTTTTGCTGCAGCACATCCCAGCGGCGGGCCGTGAAGTCCTTGAAATACTGCTCAATCACGCGCAGCGCCATGGGTGTCCAGGGGGTGCGACGGGGCTGGCTCTTGAGCTGGAGCGCCAGGCATTCCTGCAGCGAGCGGGCACCGATGCCGTGGGGCTCGAAGGTCTGCAGCAGCTGGAGCAGGCGGTTGAGCTCGGCCTCGTCGGTGATGATGTTTTCGTGGAAGGCCAGTTCGTCGCAGATGTTGAGCAGGTCCTTCCGCAGGAGGCCGTCTTCGTCGAGCGACCCCACGAGATAGGTGAGCACGTCGCGTTCGTGGTCGGTGAGCTGGTGCTCGCCAATCTGGCTGATGAGTTCTTCGTAGAACGAATGCGTGCTGGCCGCCGTGGTTTCCTGATATTCGTCGCAGCTGGCATCGGCGCGCGCCAGCAGATAGTCGGGGATGTCGTCGTCGGAGCGGTAGTCGCCCATGGCCATTCCGAGTTCCGTGTCGGGGGTTTCGGCTTCTGCCTCGCTGTTGTCGGCAAAGCCGCTTTCATCCGTTTCGGGCTCACTCTCGGTGCGCTCCTCCAGTGCGGCGTTGTCCACCATTTCGTCGCGGATGCGGTCGGCCAGGTCGCCGGCAGGCAACTCGATGAGTCCGGCCAGCGCCACCTGTAGCGACGACAGTGTCTGCGTCTGTATCTGGGTTTCGGTCTGGACGAGTTTCTGTGCCATGCGTTCGGGTGTTGTTTTCATGCAAAATTAAGAAATAAATGGTATATGCAGTCACAAAGTATTCCGTTTTTTCTTTCCCGTAATTTTTGGCGAATGCCGGACGCAGTGAAGCCTTGTGCCGAAAACAGATGCCGGACGGAATGGCAAGGGTAAGGGGGAACAATATGGGGGTACACCTATATTATATATATGGATGAGGGTTAGACGGGTGGGCAGGGCTGAAGGCTGCCGGTGGAGGAAGGGGAGCGTCCGGACAAGAAGGGGGCGTCGTCTGCCGCGCACGTGCCGGCAGCTGCTCAGGTCCGTCCGCAAAAACACTTGGTAGTTTAGGAAAAACAATCCTTACTTTAGAAAAAACTGTCAGTACTTTAGAAAAAACTCTCAGTACTTTAGAAAATTCTGTCAGTACTTTTGTTTTCGCCGTGCAGTTTCGGGCGGACTGGCATGTGTTTGGCGTCGGTTGCAGGTGCCC
>OGNF01001959.1_pt1 | contig 16836 bp, 17 predicted proteins | sample 1573321 | NCBI WGS metagenome assembly OGNF01 (sample SAMEA2581911, study PRJEB24529) | metagenome | biome: Human gut stool | place: China | collected 2011
GTTTTTATCATGTGCCTGTCCGATGGGGGAGGGCGCTTCATTTCTGCGGGGCGAAGAGCAGGTCAAGGATCGGGGAAATGTTTCCGCCGTCCGCGCCGTCTTCGAGGATACCGGCGGCGATTAAGCCCTCCTGATTCTGGCTGAGCGCCTGCATCGCGCTGATGTAGCCGTCCAGATCCTTGTTGATCTGTGAGTCCGAACTCTCCGGGTCGTCGACATAAGCCAAAAACTGGTCTGTCGGATTACCGCCCTCGTCCTGAGCAAACGCCCCAAACTGCCCAAGCGCGGCAAGGATATCAGGAATTTTTTCCGCACCTTCTTTTTCACCGGCAGCGGCGATCTGCTGATTGACATAGTTATAATACTGTTCTGCATTGTATTCTTTGTCATCTACGGTCGTTGTCCAGCCCTTCGCTTGCTCGGAATAGGCAAAGGCGGTCATGATGCCGTAGATCGCTCCCACATTTCTCATTGTCCCGGGGATATCGCCAAAATCTACAAGAGAATTTGTATTACCGGAGGCAAGCGCTTCAACCAAGTCCTCTTTAACAAGAAAACCGCCAGTTTCTTCGTTTTTGTCCGTTGTCATCCGTGCAGTCAGCAACAGCGCCGCGTTTGCCAGCCTCTGCTTATCAAGCTCGCTGTACTTGCCATTTTCAGAATTGATCCCCAACTTTTCGAGGTCCAGACCGGAGTTCTGAAGAAGAAATGCAAGGTAGTTGCCGCTGTTAAGGGCAGTACTCAAGGCATTGATCATTCCGCCCACATTGCCGGTGAGGTCGTTCATGGTCATGCTTTTGCCGCCGAAGGTCGAGGCGCGAAACGCCGCTAACTGCGCCTCTGTCGCTGTAAATTCATAGTCCTTCCCGTTGATGGTATAGCGCAGCACCATATTCCCGTCCTTGCCGGTCGTCGCGGAGAGCACCGCGCCGTGGAAGGTGCCCGTCGCCCTGTCGTACGCGAGGTTCGTATACAGCTTAAACCGGCTGTCCCGATTGCCGGAAAAATACCTCTGAAAGAATTCACCGTTGCGGTCGACGGTGGAGATGACCTTTTCCACCTTGCCGTCCTCGGTCAGAGACGCCGCGCCGCCGGATGGTCTGCCGTCATACTGTCCCGCGTCGTAGGACGCGGATGCAAACGCCGTGTTCACCGCGCCGAGAAGCTGCAAGTCCGCCGCCTCGTTCGCCTTTTTCACATAGCCCGAGTACGCCGCCGAGCCGACGCCGGCCAAAATGCCCATGATCGCGATGACCACGACAAGCTCGACCAGCGTAAAGCCGCTCTGCCTGTTTTTGTCCATGACTGTTCCTCCTATTCCTGTTTTTTTCTCTCCTTCCCCGCCGCGGGGAGCGTTCGTTGCCTGTTCCAACGGTTCGCGCCCATCATCCCCTTGATCGTCCGCGCCTGAAACGTGCGCGGTTTTTTCTGCCGCGCACATCCGCGCGGTCAATAAAGCTTATTTCATTATAGCCAGCTCGGATTTTTTTGCAACATTTTAGCGTATTTCTGTATTTTTTCTTAACTTTTGCAGAGTTTTGTCGTAAGAAGTTGAATACGCCGCCCTCCGACGGACACTTTGACCGCACAGGTCAGACAGCTTGACCGCTGAAATCATACACTCTCGCCGCCGGTCAGACACCCCCTGTATAATGGAATTGCATCGAAAGATGTAATCTAACAACAGGAGGAAAACACGATGACCAACTACAAAGAGATCATCAGACTTCATAGTCTGGGTCTCAACAAAACGCGCATCGCCGAGAGCTGTGGCTGCGCCCGGAGCACCGTCATCACGGCATTGCACAAGGCTGAAGAAAACGGCCTCTCGTGGAATGCGGTGAAGAACCTTAGCTCTGAGGAAGTGGCCCGTAAGCTGTACCCTGCCGCATCTATGGGGCAGCAGTACAGTATGCCGGACTACGAGTGGGTCCACAAGGAAATGCAGAAGAGCGGCGTCACGCTCAGCCTGCTGTGGGTGGAGTATTGCGAACGGTGCCGCCAAAACGGTGAGCTCCCCTACAAGTCCACGCAGTTCAACAAGTACTACGCCGACTATGTTCACAAAACGAAAGCGACCATGCACCTGGAGCACAAGCCCAGTGAGAACCTCCAGGTGGACTGGGCCGGTCAGACCGCTGGGATTACGGACACGGACACCGGCGAGCGCCTGCCCGCCTATCTCTTTGTAGCAGTGCTTCCGTACAGCGGCTACGCCTATACGGAAGCGTTCCTCAACATGAAGCAGGAAGCATGGATCACAGCTCATGTTCATGCCTACAACTATTTCGGTGGAGTCACCCGAATCCTGACCCCGGACAATCTCAAGACCGGCGTCATCAAGAATACCCGCACGGAGACCGTCCTGAACAAAGCCTACCAGGAAATGGCGGAGCATTACGGCACCGCAATTATCCCCACCCGTCCACGGACACCGAAGGACAAAGCGTTCGTGGAGGGCTCCGTTGGCGTTGTCTCCACCTGGATCCTTGCTGCGTTGCGGAACCGTCAGTTTCTCTCCTTGGATGAACTGAATCGTGCAATCTGGGAAAAGCTGGCTGACTTCAATCACAAGCCGTTTCAGAAGAAAGATGGCAGCAGAGCCTCTGACTTTGAGGAAGAAAAGCTGTTCCTTCTGCCGCTACCGCCAAATCCGTTTGAGCTGGCAGAATGGAAAACGGCCACGGTGCAATATAACTACCACATTTCAGTGGATCGCATGAACTATTCGGTCCCATACGAATACATCAAACAGAAAGTGGATGTACGACTCACCGGCTCCGCTGTAGAAATCTATTTCTGCGGTACCAGAGTGGCCTCCCACCTTCGGCTGTATGGCCGCCCCAATCAGTACAGTACGCTTGAGGAGCATATGCCTCCGGAGCACACCGCTTACCTCCAATGGAACAGTGAACGGTTCCTTCGCTGGGCGTCCTCTATTGGCGAAAATACTGCCGCTGTTGTGCGAGTATTCCTTACTGCTCACAAGGTAGAGCAGCAGGGTTACAAATCCTGCATGGCCCTCCTAAAGCTGTCTGACCACTATTCTGTGGTCCGCTTGGAGGACGCCTGTCGAAAAGCTCTGACCTTCACCCCTTCTCCTAGCTTGAAAAGTGTACAGGCTATTCTGAAGTCTGAGCAGGATCTGCTTCAGACGGAAGATGTGGATCCAGAACCTGTGCCTCAGAAGGCCCACAGGTTTACCCGTGGTGCTGAGTACTACAGAAGGGGGAAGAAATAATGTTCAGTAACGAAACGATTCGTAAGCTCAGAGAGATCCACATGGGCGTCATGGCAGAGCAGCTTTCTGCCCAGCTGGAAGACCCGCAGTTCCGGAATGTGCCCTTCGAGGATCGGCTCGCCATGCTGGTGGATGCCGAATGGAGTGCGCGGAAAAGCAACCGGCTCACTGGCCTGATCAAGAAGGCCGGCTATGCAGATACACAGGCCAGCGTGGAGAATATCGAGTATATTGCCGAACGGCATCTGGACCGGGAGCAGATCCTCCGCTTGGCATCCTGTTCGTACATTCAGGAGGCACGAAATGTGATCATCCTGGGCGCTACCGGTGCTGGAAAGACATTCCTGGCCTGTTCCCTGGGTGTGGCGGCCAACCGGAACTTCTACGCCGCTCGGTATCTCCGGCTGCCGGATCTTCTGGTAGAGATCGCTGTAGTCCGGAGGGATGGGACCTATCGGGAATATATGAAGCAGCTGAAAAAGGTGAAGCTGCTCATTCTGGACGAGTGGCTGCTGTACCCGCTGAAGGAGGCAGAAGCCCGGGATGTACTGGAGCTGGTGGAAGCTCGGAACAAAGTGGCGTCCACCATCTTCTGCTCCCAGTATGACACCAGTGAGTGGCATGAAAATCTGTATGATCCAACTCTGGCGGACGCGATCTGCGACCGGATCATCTACAACGCGTACACGGTTCAGATCGAGGGCGAGTCAATGCGCAAGCGCATGGGTATGACAGAGTAATTTCCCCGGCGGCCGGGTGCACCATGTGCCCGGCCGCTGTGCACCATTTGGGCGGTGTCCGTGGACCGACGTGGTGGTGCATGCACCACGGCCTCGGTGTAGGACCAGCGGAAAGGGTGTCCGTTTTCAGCGGTCAGGGTGTCGGACGGCTAACGGTCAGGGTGTAGTTTTCGGCCGGCATATTCACCTCTGGCCCGAAAACTGGGGGGAATACCTCCGGCAAGTGAATTTCATCGAGAAATTTGCTTGTTTTTGCTCACTTGCAAAAGTAAATGCAAGTTTGTAAGAAGTAAATGCAACAGCAAAGTTCAAAAACTTCGATTCACTCTTACAAATATGGGGAAATTCTCTTTTCAATGGCGTAGAATGTGTTAAAATCAATAGCATAAGGCAAGAAATCGGGAAAAAGGCAAAAAACTCCCAGAGGTCCGATTGCCGCTTACTTTTTTGTAAAGGTAAATCGCACCCCTGAAAGTTCTCTGTTTGACATCTGAAATGCTGAGGGTTACTTCTTCAGCAGCTTCGGAGACAGAACAATGTCGTTTGCCTCGATTTCGCGGATATTGAGCTTCGGCAAAATATCATCCCCGTAGATGAAGTTGAACAGTTGGTATGCAGACCGACTGTTCAGCTTTCCTCTTTTATACGAGTTGATATGAGAAAGCATCAGGTCAATATCCTCCTGCTGAAGGTCATCAAAAGATTTGCCTTTCGGCAAAACACGCCGAACCAGTTCGTGGGCTACTTCGATGCCGCCTTTTTGATAAGGGGCACTGGGATTGCAATAGAAAACAAGACTGCGAAGCTCATCGTTTTCATCCTGTTCGATGGGGACCGGATTGCTGAACTCACTGCCACGGTCAGTCAAAATGACAGGAAAGAGTCTACAATAGATTTCCCGTCCAAACATGGCATAGAGGTCGTTGAATACATCCAAAACAGAACGGGCGGTATTGTGGTCACGCAGGAAAGCAAGAAGCAGATTGGTGTTCTGGGAAAACATAGTCAAAAGGACTTTCCCACTCTTGTTTCCAATGACAGAGTCCATCTGAACGACAGGAACATCCGGGTTATCCGCAATGAAGCGCATAAAATCTTCGTAAGTGCGGCCTTCATAGCAGTGTCTGTCGATTTTCAGCTTTGGAGTGCTCCGCCTCGGACGCATCCTGATGATGCGTGGACAGTCCATCTTATCAGCGTCAAAAAGGCCAGCGTTCAAATAGTTATAGGCAGTCTTTTCACTGACCATCAATTCATCCGCATTGCTCATAAAGACATAACAACTATCAAATCGAGCAGAAAATTGCGGAGAAAGACCGTTTGGCGGCGATGCGCTCTCGCCATGAGACTGGAAAAACTGAGACGGAAATCGAAGAAGAATTTGAACAGAAAAAGCAGGACTTGCAAGCCAATTTGCAGGACCAGCTTTCCAATACCGTAAAGACTTTTATTGAAACATCTACGCAGGATGTTGTTGAGACGGTTGAGAAGAAAATCAAGGAACGGGAAAAGACGGGTATAGAAGATTCCGTCAGGGACCACTTGAGGGGCTTCTCCCGCACGATACCGTCATTCCTGATGGCCTATGGCAATGATACCGTTACGCTGGCAACCTTCGATGCCGTTATCCCGAATCCTGAGTTCCTTGAGGTGACAAGCATTACCCTCGACCAGTTCCGTTTCCTTCGTGACGGCGGTAAGTACAAGGACGCTGAGACAGGGGAGGAAAAGGAGTTTGCGGGCAATCTCTTTGACCCGGTCGTATTCGATGACTCTGTGAAGGAATTCCTTCGGCTCAAGAAAAAGTTGGCGGATTATTTCGATGAAAAGAGTATCGAGGACATCTTCGATTATATCCCGCCGCAGAAGACCAACCAAATCTTCACCCCGAAGACAATGGTCAAGAAGATGGTGGATATGCTTGAAACTGAGAACCCCGGCTGTTTCGATGACCCGGACAAGACTTTTATCGACCTCTACATGAAATCCGGCCTATACATCACAGAAATCGTCAAGCGCCTGTATCAGAGTGAGCGAATGAAGGAACAGTTCCCTGACCCGAAAGAACGCCTTCGCCATATTTTTGAGAAACAGGTCTATGGATTGGCTCCAACAGAAATCATCTATCATATTGCGTTATCCTATATCCTCGGCTTTAATGAGGGGATGGAGGACATCAAGCATAATTTCCGGCAGCTTGATGCCCTGCCCTACGCAAAGGAAGGGACGCTCCAAGAAAAATTGGACGAGCTGTTCGGATAAAAACGAGAACTCCAGAATCAAATTTAGATTCTGGAGTTCTTATTTTTCAGTGTGTGATGAAACCTACACCTGCGTTTGTACGAGTAAATGCAACACTGAGATTTGTAAGACTAAATGCAATGGTGGGGTTGCATTTACTTTTGCAAACGAATTTTGCTTGTTTTTCTTAGGAAAAACCGTTGACAAATTGACTGTGCACAGATATAATAATAAAGCCGCTTTGAATGGGTTATAAGTATTTCTTCGGAAATCGCCCCCGACAGCGAGCCCGTAAATGAAGGAGTTGAAAAGAATGAACGCAATTATCGTGACTGGCGGCAAGCAGTACAAGGTGTCCGAGGGTGATGTGATCTACATCGAGAAGCTGGACAACGAGGCTGGCGATACCGTAAAGTTCGAGCAGGTCCTGGCTATCATCGATGGTGAGAAGGCTACGTTCGGCGCTCCCGTTGTGGAGGGTGCTTCCGTGGAGGCCAAGATCGTGAAGAACGGCAAGGGCAAGAAGATCCGCATCTTCAAGTACAATCCCAAGAAGGGTTACCGGAAACGTCAGGGCCATCGTCAGCCTTACACCAAGGTTGAGATCGGCAAGATCTCTGTCTGAGCATGACGACGATCACCTTCCGCAGTCAGGGCAGCCGGATCACAGGCTTTGACGTACAGGGTCACAGCGGTTACGCTGAGGCCGGTGCGGACATTGTCTGCGCGGCGATCACCAGCGCCGTTCGTCTCGTGGAGACCACGGTGAACGATGTGCTGGGTCTGGCGGCATCCGTGAAGGTGCGGGAAAGTGACGCATCCATCTCCCTCCGTCTGCCGGGAAGCCTCGGCCAGACAGCGGAGAGCACCTGTCAGGCACTTCTGACGGGCATGATGGTCTACTTTGCTCAGCTCCACGACGAGTATCCCGAACATATCGAAGTTCTGGAGGATGAATAATTCTCCCTGAAATCTACAGAAAGGATGGTCCTTTATTATGATGATGATCGGTTTGCAGTTCTTCGCCCACAAGAAGGGCGGCGGCTCCACCAAGAACGGTCGTGACTCCAACTCCAAGCGTCTGGGCGCCAAGCGCGCGGACGGCCAGTTCGTCAAGGCCGGCAACATTCTGGTGCGTCAGCGCGGCACCAAGATCCATCCCGGCACCAACGTGGGCATCGGCACTGACGATACCCTGTTCGCCAAGGTGGACGGCACCCTGCGCTTTGAGCGTCTGGGCAAGGATCGGAAGCAGGCTTCCGTCTACGCCGCTGAATAATCCGCATTTTAAAAGCTCCGGTCGAAAGACCGGAGCTTTTGCCATTTCCAACAACATATACCTACTCAAACAATAGGATTTATAAGGATCATCTCTTGAAATACCGATTATGACTGTGCTACAATAACACGGAAAAACGATTGTGAGGGAAACGATGTTTACCGGATTTACCGATGCCACTGTGGACTTCCTGTGGGGCATCCGCTTCAATAACGAGCGCCCCTGGTTTGAAGCCCACAAGGAGACTTATTTAAGCGAGCTTTACCGCCCCATGAAGGACTTGGGAGCGGAGATCTATGAATTTCTGTCCGAACAGCGGCAGAATGACCCCATGGTGTGCCGTATCTCCCGGATCTACCGGGACGCCCGGCGGCTCCACGGCCGGGGGCCTTACAAGGACCACCTGTGGTTCTGCGTGGAACGCCCCGCCGAGGACTGGACCACCCGGCCTACCTTCTGGTTTGAGTTGGGGCCGGATTACTGGGGCTACGGCATGGGCTGTTGGATGGCCCGGCCCATGGACATGGCCAAGCTGCGCTCGCGGATCATCAGGGACCCGAAGCCCATGGAAAAGCTGACGAAGGCGCTGCGTGGCCAGACGGAATTTACTCTGGGCGGCGATACCTACAAGCGTCCCAAGGCAGGCGCGCCGTCGGAGCTGCTGGCACCGTGGTTCCAGATGAAAACCATCAGCATCACCCACGAGGAGAAACTGACGGAGGAGCTGTTCAGCCGGGATGTGGTGGACCGGATCAAAACCGGCTACACATTTCTGCTGCCCTATTATGACTATTTTCTGACACTGCCCTCCGACCCGGAGCCGGAGACACTGAAATAAGTAAAACAAAGGAGCGATCCCTATGAAAGCCTGTCCTGCAAGAGAAGAAGCCCTGGCTCTGCTGAAAAAGTACAACAGCGAGCCGTTCCACATTCAGCACGCCCTGACGGTAGAGGGCGTCATGCGCTGGTATGCCAACGAGCTTGGCTATGGTGAAGATGCCGATTTCTGGGCCACCGTGGGCCTCCTCCACGATGTGGACTTTGAAAAGTGGCCGGAGCAGCACTGCGTCAAGGCCCCGGAGCTTTTACGGGAGATCGGCTGTTCTGAGGACCTGATCCACGCGGTCTGTTCCCACGGCTATGGCATCTGCTGCGATGTGGAGCCTGTGGAGGAAATGGAAAAGGTCCTCTTTGCCGCTGACGAACTGACGGGCCTCATTGGGGCCGCGGCCCGGATGCGGCCCAGCAAGTCCGTGCAGGATATGGAGGTCAGCTCCCTGAAGAAAAAGTACAAGGACAAGAAGTTTGCCGCAGGCTGCTCCCGGGATGTCATCAATACAGGTGCGGAGCGGCTGGGCTGGCCTATTGAGGAGCTGATGGAAAAGACCATTTTGGCCATGCGCTCCTGCGAGGATGCCGTAAATGAGGCTGTGTCGGCCCTGTAAAAAAGTTTCTATATGATCGAACCCCACCTCCGGCGGACTGTCCGTCGGAGGTGGGGTTTTGTCAGATGAAAAGAGAATCAGCGGAACACGTTGAAATAGAGATACGCGCCGGTGACGATGACCAGCCAGAGGCAGGTGAACAGAGGTACAATGACCCGGAAGGAGCGATGCTGGGTCTTGTGGCGAAAAACCTCCATGCCCAGCCATGCGCCGATACCGCCGCCTACGATGGCCAGCAGCAGGAGATTTCTCTCCGGCAGGCGGGGGACCTTCTCGTGGCGGGCCTTCAGCTTAGCCAAAAGCTTGTCCAAGCCATAGGCCAGAAACGCCGCAGCATTGATGATCAGGAGCCACAGCCAGAGGAATCCCCATTTGGTGCCGAGGATCGTAAAAATAAAACCATTTTTCGCCGTGGGTTCCACCACGGTCTTGGCAAGACGCATCATGGTCATCGTTCATTACCTGCTTTTCTATGATTTGGGAGGCTTACTCCCTGCTTTGTGTTTGCAGTTGAAAAAAGGACTGGCCGGGAATTTCCCGGCCAGTCCATTTTAGCAGAGTTTTCAGTTCTTGGCAAGAGCTACCAGTTCTCCGGCGGTCTTGGCAGCCAGTCTGGCGTTGTTGTACACCAACTGGATGTTGGAAGCCAGAGAATCGCCGCCGGTGATGTCCTTGATCTTGGCCAGCAGGAAGGGAGTGGTCTCCTTGCCGTGGATGCCCAGCCGGTTGGCCTCGGCCACGGCCTCGTCGATGGCCTTGTTGATGACCTCGTGATCCATGGAGTATTCCTCGGGGATGGGATTGGTCACCAGCATACCGCCGCCCAGACCCATGTCTTGCTTCACATAGAAGGCCTTGGCCAGCTCGGCGGGAGTGTCGATGCGGTAGTCCACCTTGAAGCCGGACTTCCGGGTGTAGAAAGCAGGCAGTTCCTCGGTGCCGTAGCCGATGACGGGCACGCCGTGGGTCTCCAGATATTCCAGCGTCAGGCCCAGATCCAGAATGGACTTGGCACCGGCGCAGACCACCATGACGGGGGTGTGGGCCAGCTCCTCCAGATCGGCGGAGATGTCGAAGGTCTGCTGAGCGCCCCGGTGGACGCCGCCGATGCCGCCGGTGGCGAACACCTGAATACCGGCCATGTGAGCGATGATCATGGTGGTGGTCACGGTGGTGGCGCCGTCCCGGCCCTCGGCCACCAGAATGGGCAGGTCACGGCGGCTGGCCTTGGTGACGGCCGCGCCGGTCTTGCCCAGATAGTCGATCTCGGATTCGGACAGACCGGCCTTCAGACGGCCGCCAATAACGGCGATGGTGGCGGGAACGGCACCGTTTTCGCGGATGATCTTCTCCACGTTCAGGGCAGTCTCCACGTTCTGGGGATAGGGCATACCGTGAGAGATGATGGTGGATTCCAGAGCCACCACGGGACGGCCCTCCTCCAGGGCCTTCTGCACTTCGGGAGCGATGTCCAGATATTTGTTCAGCGTCATGTTGAATTCCTCCATAAGATTGAAATTTGAATGTTGTTTTATTTGGAAAAAGCGGCACGCTGCCGCAGGGCGTCCTCGCTCATGGCGGGATTGATGGTCTCAGCGGACTCCATGGCGATGACGGAGGCGGCCAGCCCCGCCTTCGCCGTGTCCGTCAGGTCCGTGCCCTGTAAATAGGCCCATGTGATCGCCGCCATGAAGGCGTCGCCGCAGCCGGTGGTGTTCACCATAGCTCCCGGCAGAGGGGGAAGCTGCACCTGCTGCCCGGACCGGTCGGCGGCAAACACGCCGTCAGAACCCAGAGAGATAAAGACCCGGTGAAGGCCAGTGTCCAGCAGCGTCTCCGCCGCTTTTTGGAGGCTGGCATCGTCAGTGATCTTCACGCCGGAGAGCAGCTCTGCTTCGATACGGTTGGGCTTCAGAGTGTGAAGCTTGCCCAGCACCGGCTTCAGCTTCACCGCCTTGGCGGTGGACACCGGGTCGGCAAACAGGGGGGCGGCACAGTGATCCGCCAGCCACTCAATGCTCTCGGCGGGGATGTTGGTGTCCAGCACCACCGCCTGACTGGCGTTCAGCAGCGTCTGCCGCTGGGCGAGCATCTGGGGGGTTAGGTGCTTGTAGATTTCCATATCGCTGACGGCCAGCGCCATATCGCCCTTTTCATCGGTGATGAAGAGATAAGTGGAGGTGCGGCCCTCGGGGATGATGGGGGACTGGGAGATGTCGATGCCCAGTTCGCCGCAGCTGGCGGCGATCTTCTGGGCGTTGATATCGTCGCCGAACACCGTCACCATCCGGACGTCCATGCCCAACAGGGCCATGTTGTGGGCGATGTTCCGGCCCACGCCGCCCAGGCTCATCCGCACCACGCCGGGGTTGGAGTCCTGCATGACGGGAACCTCGCCGGGCCAGCCGCCGATGTCCATATTCACGCCGCCCACCACGGTGACGTAGGGGGCCGTGTGGATGATGTAGCCCTTGCCGGTGATGTAGCCCTTTTTCATCAGGTTGGAGATGTGCACCGCCACGGAGGACCGGGTGATCCCCGCCTTGTCTGCCAACTCCTGCTGGGAGATCAGGGGGTTCTCTTCGATCCAGTTCAAAAGCTGCCGCTCACGCTGGGTCATGGTTGCCCCTCCTTTGCAAGCAAAAATTTAGACTTCTAAACTAATGTTTATTTTATGCAGCGGGAGCAAAATGTCAAGTCCTAATTTCAGAAAAATAATTATTTCAGGAAAAATTTGCAAAACCGGGAACAAAATCACCGTTTGTGCCGACAAAGAAGTAGAAATGAAAAAGGAGGCGGTTTTCATGAAGCGACTGTTTGCGGCGATTTTGTGCCTGTGCCTGTTAGCGGGCTGCGGGCGGACAGACAGCACCGGCAATACCTGCCGGGCGGAGGACGAGCCTACGGTCGGGGCCGAAAAGGCGGAACCGATCGGGGAGAGCTTCCGGATCATTCAGGAAAAACCGGACTGGCTCCTGCTGGCCAAGGAGGAGGGAGATTCGGCGGAGGTGTATACCCTCTCCCTGCGCGATGTAGAGCTGACACTGGACGGCAACGCCTTTGACCGGAACGAGCCGGGCGCCTACCAGAGCTTTCCTGACGGTACCCTGACCGGCGCGCTGGTGGAGGTCGCCTGCGATCTGGTGCTGGAGACCTATCCCGGCCAGCTGGCGGAGGTCACGGCGGTGAATCTCCGGTCCGACGGCCTTGATGACCGCTGTGCCCTGTATCTCCGGGTGCTGAATGACCTGTGGGCCGTGGACGAGGGCCTGAACAGCGACATTACCATGCTTTCTGTGGACCTGTCCCAAACCGGCCTGTCCGATAGCGAGCAGGCGGCGGTAGCGTGGGTATTCGGCGGGATGCACGATATTTCCGAGACCATGACCATGAGCTACGAGGAATTGGCGGCGGAGGGGTATCTCTCCGACACGGCCCCGGAGGTCGACGGGATCCCCCACTGGAAGGACGGCTGCTTGTTCACCATTACGGAGCAGAACGGGCAGGACAGCATCCAGGTGGAACAGGACAGCAAAAATATTACCGGCGCAGACCCGCTGCCCCGTACAGAAGAGAAAAGCGGCGCTGCTTGCCAACTGCCTCCGGCGGAGGCCGGACAAGGGCAGTCCGACTTCTGTCCGGTAAAAACGAAGAGCGGCGAACCGGACGCTTTGCAGAACACCGTGACCTTCGATGCCCAGAAGTGGCGCTCTGCGCTGGGGGCCTACTTCTTCACTGACTGCACCGCCAGCCGGGATGCGCAGGGACATTGGGGAGATTATACCGTAGGCGCCGCGGCAATCTCCTGAATAGCGGATGACAGGTGTATGAACAGCCCCGGAGATGATTCCATCTCCGGGGCTGTGTTCACGTACTCGCGGCGCAAATCGTGAACAGCCTGTAAAATCTCTTGAAATCAGGCGGAGGGACTACCATTTTTGAGGAAGATGTGGTATTGTATCCTTGTATTGATATGTGTATTGAAAGGGGGCGGAACCGTGAGAAGAAAGCGGCGGATCATGTCAGGACTGCTGGCACTGTGCATCGCGCTGTCGGTGCTGCCTCTTTCTGCCTGTACCGCGCCGAAGCTAACATTGGACCCGGAGGAGCTATACGCTCTGCCGGAGCTGCCGGAGCGGTATACCGCACTGAACAAGCAGCTCAGCGCTATCCAGGAAAGTGGCGCGGAATATGCCGCCCCGGTGTCCGGCAGCAATATCCAGCCGGTGCAGATGATGGATCTGGACGGCGACGGCCGGGAGGAGGCACTGGCCTTCTTCCGCCAGAGCGATGGGGAAAAGCCCCTGAAGATCCATATATTTACGGCGGATGATGACAACAGCTACCGGCAGGCGGCGGTCATTGAGGGCAGCGGTCTGGCGATTTACAGCGTGGATTACAGCGATATTGACGGCGACGGCCGTATGGAGATCATCGTGGGCTGGCGGGTCAGCATGGATCTGCAGGCGCTGGCGGTCTACTCCCTGGAGCCGGACGGCGCACGGGAGCTGATGCGGACCAATTATGTGAAATACGCCGTGGCGGACCTGAATAAAGACGGCAAACGGGAACTGACGGTGCTCCGGGCCAATCAGGACGGTGAGGGCGTTGCAGACTGCTATGTGTCGAAAAATGGCGTGCTGACGCTGCGGTCCAGTGTTCTGGTGTCCATGACCATGGCGGAGCTGAGCCAGCAGGGAAAGGTCACGGTAGGCGTACTGCGCTCCAATGACCCGGCTCTGTTCATCACCGGCGTTGCGGACGGCGCCCGGGCTATTACGGATGTGCTGGCCCTTCGGGGCGGAGAACTGACAAATCTGGTGCTTTCCGCCATTACCGGCGTTTCCGGAGAGGTGTCCCGGTTCTGTTCCGTGTATCCCATGGACATCAACGGCGACGGCGTTACAGAGGTGCCCCGCACGGTGACGCTGCAGGGCGAGGACGCAGACCACGCCGTTTCTCAGCGGGTGGACTGGATCAGCTATGACGCTTCCGGTACCGCGTCCCGGGTCCTGTCCACCTATCACGATGTTGCCGACGGCTGGTATCTCCAGCTGCCGGAGGGCTGGCCGGAGCGGGTCTGGGTCGGCCGGTCCACATCGCCGGATGAGATCGGCATTACATTCTATACCGACAGCAGCCGGGAGGAATCCTATGTTCCGGTGCTGCGGATCACGGCCCTTAGCGGCTCCGAACGGGAGCGGCTGGCGGTGCGGACGGGACGGTTCATCCTGGGCCGGAATGACGGCGTCATCTATGTGGGCGAGTTGCTGAAGGGCAATCAGGATTGGAAGTACAGCGTTACAGAGGACGAGGTGCGGGCATCCTTCAGCCTGATCGGCACGGAATGGTCCGCAGGGGACAACTGATGGATATGGAGGAGCTTTCGTGAAGAAAATTCTGGTTTTGGAGGATGAAGCCAGCATCCGCAGCTTCATCGTCATCAATCTCCGCCGGGCGGGCTACGATGTGATTGAGGCTGAGACCGGCGAGGAGGCATTGGAACGGCTCCGGGCCAACCCGGATACCAAGGTGGCTCTTTTGGACATCATGCTGCCGGGGATCGACGGCTTTGAGGTCTGCCGCCGCATCCGGGCCACCAATACGAAAATCGGCATCATCATGCTGACGGCCCGGTCTCAGGAGATGGACAAGGTGACGGGACTGATGACCGGCGCCGACGATTATGTGACCAAGCCCTTTTCTCCGGCGGAGCTTACCGCCCGGGTGGACGCGCTGTTCCGCCGGGCTGGCGGGGAGGAAGTGGTCCAGAGCGGTGAGATCAGCCAGCCGCCCTTTTTACTGAATACCCGCAACCGGACGTTGGAAAAAAACGGCCAGCGGGTGAAACTGACCCAGGTGGAGTATGCCATCATGCGGGTGTTTATGGAAAATCCCGGCAAGGCACTGTCTCGTGAGGAGATCTTAGACCGGGTCTGGGGGCGGGACTACTTCGGAGAGCTGAAGATCGTGGACGTGAATATCCGCCGCCTCCGCTTAAAAATCGAGGACAATGTGCAGAATCCGACTTTCATAACAACCGTCTGGGGTTATGGCTATAAATGGGACGCGTGAAACGAGTAAGCTGACGGCACATTGTCCGGGGCCCCGCACGGCGGGGCGCGCCGTCAGGCGCGTACAAGGGTTTTGGCGGAGCCAAAACCTTGGCGCAAGGCGGAATTCATTTCCGCCGCGCAAGTAAGATGAAAGGGCTCCCATTTTGCCCCGCAAAATGGGAAAAGAAAGGGTGAGATGCTTCGTGCCGGAGGGAAGTCAAAAACGAAAAGCCACGCGGGTGCGGAGCCTCCGCCAGCGTTGGATCGTCAACTCTGTGGTGCCCATCTTCGTGCTGCTGGCGCTGATCGTGGGCGGTGTGTCTCTGGGCATTTCCAATTACTATTATAAGGGAATGCTGGACGGTCTGGAACGGCAGGCCCGGGCGCAGTCCGGCGCCTTTGTGGACTATTTTATGGATCAGGGGTTCGCCAACTACTTGCAGCGGGCCAATCAGGCTATTTCCGACTATGCGGACAAGGAACGGGTAGAAATGCAGTTCCTGTCCAGCGTAGGCCGTATTCAGGCGTCCTCCACATCTAACCTGACGGTGGGCACCCGCCCCGGAACGGAGGATATTTCCAGAGCAGTGGAAACCAACCGTATCAGCTATTTCCGGGGCGCGGACCCCAAGACGGGAGAACAGATCTTAGCGGTGTCTCACCCTCTGACGGTGAACGGCAAGGTGGTAGGCGTCCTGCGATTCGTCACCTCCCTGCGGCAGGTCAACGTTCAGGTGCGGATGACGGTGCTGGCAGTGGTGCTGGTGGCTTTACTGTGTCTTCTGTTGGTGTTAAGCTCAAACCTGATTTTCATCAACAATGTGGTGGAGCCGGTGGCGGTGGTATCTGATGCTGCCAAGCGGATCTCTCAGGGAAGCTACGGCTTCACGCTGGAAAACAAGTATACCGGCGAGCTGGGCGAGCTGGTGGACAATATCAACGATATGTCCATGAAGATCGGCCAGAACGAGAAAATGAAAACGGAATTTATCTCGTCGGTGTCCCACGAGCTGCGGACGCCGCTCACAGCCATCAGCGGCTGGGGCGAAACGCTGCTGGCAGACCGGGAGCGGGATCAGATCCAGCTCCACCGGGGCCTGCGGATCATCCTCAACGAGTCCCGGCGGCTCTCTACCATGGTGGAGGAGCTGCTGGAATTTTCCAAGATGGAGGACGGCCGCTTTACGCTGCAGCTGGAAGAAATGGATCTTCAGGCAGAGTTTGAGGACGCCATTTTTACCTACCGGGAGCTGTTCCGGCAGGAGGGGATCGAACTGCGCTACGAACCGGGAGAGGAGATCCTGCCGTCCATCAGTGGCGACCCGGAGCGGCTGAAGCAGGTGTTCTGCAACGTGCTGGACAACGCCGCCAAGCACGGCGGCGCGGGCAAGCGCATCGACGCCGCCCTGACGGAGGAGGACGGCGCCCAGGTCATCCGCATCCGGGACTACGGACCCGGCATCCCGGAGGGGGACCTGCCCTATGTGAAGCAGAAATTCTACAAGGGCGCCTCCAAGGCCCGGGGCAGCGGCATCGGCCTTGCGGTGTGCGATGAGATCGTCGGCCTTCACAACGGCATCTTCACCATCTGCAACGCCGATGGCGGCGGCGCGGTGGTCACCATCTGCCTGCCGGTCAAGGAATGATTTTCGAAAATCGAACAAATGTTTGCATTTCTGTACAGAGCATGGTAGAATTCAACTGTACGGAATTAGAAAGGAAACACATGGCAAAACAACCCCAATCCTGCGCCTTCCGCACCAGCATCGGCGGACAGGCACTCATTGAAGGCATTCTGATGCGGGGCCCGGAGAAGCAGGCCATCGTGGTCCGG
>OGNF01001960.1_pt1 | contig 16834 bp, 13 predicted proteins | sample 1573321 | NCBI WGS metagenome assembly OGNF01 (sample SAMEA2581911, study PRJEB24529) | metagenome | biome: Human gut stool | place: China | collected 2011
CCTGCCGCTGCACCGTCAGCTCCCGTTAATCCTGACGAGAGCAAGAAGCCCACCGAACCTGCCAAGGACGATAAGGCGGCCAAGGATGGTAAGCCTGTTGCGGCTCCGGTCACTCCCGCCAAGCCTGACGAAGTGAAAAAGTCTGCTGAACCTGCCAAGGCGGCGGTGCCGCAAAAAACGCCGGAACAGCCAAAGGATGCTGTGGCGGCTACCCGTACCGCAGATGGGCCGAAAGGCTCTGCTGTGACCAAGGTGTTTGAGGATCGGCTGGACGCCCCTGCCGAAGCTGATTTTTTCAAGCTGCCCATCCCTAACGAGGGAGAAATTTACAGTATGGCCGTTCATCCAGCATATCTGAAGGACTTTCTGGATCACCCCTTTACGGTGAACCGTGAGACACAGGACTATAAAGACCTGTTTGAGTCCATCAAAAACTACGGTATCCGTGAACCCGTCCTCTGCCGCCCCGGCCGCAACGGCGGACTTGAAATTATTTCCGGTCATCGCCGCCATGACATCGGCGCACAGCTGAATTACCCCATCCCTGTTCTGATCGAGCGTGTGGACGAGGATGACGCACAAATCCAGTGTGTAGATGGCAACCTCCACCGCAAGGACATTCCCATCTCTGAATTGGCCCGCGCCGCGCAGATGAAAATGGACGCTTTGAAACGCAAGGCTGGCCGCCGTTCTAAGGCGGACATTCTGGTAGGCAAAGCGCCGATGAAGCGTAGTGATGAGCAGGTTGGTGAAGATTTGGGCATGAGCCGTGCCAGTGTGCAGCGTTTGATGCGCGTCAATCAGCTGGAGGAGCCGTTGAAAAAGATGGTGGACAAGAAGGAGCTTCCGTTGGACACTGCCGAACAAATTTCTCACATGAAACCTGCCGAGCAGAAAACCCTTGTTGACGCTATCGAGAAAGAGGGCGGTAAAGTCCCCTCTAAGACTGAGGCGACCAAACTCAAGGAGGAAAGCCGTGCCGGTACGCTCACTCCGCAGAAAATCGAGAAATCGGTGGCACCTACCAAACGAGAGGTCAATCCTCCGTTGAAGGTCACTTTTCAGGATGACGAACTCCGTCCCTATTTCCCGGATGAGGGGACTACGGTTGCTACGGTCAAGCGCACCATGTTTGAAGCGCTGGATCTCCGCAAGCGCGCCATCGAGCGGCAGAAGGCCAGAGATGCAGAAAAGAGCGGTACGGCTAAAAAGCCTCCTACACCGACGAGGTAAGCAGAAATGGAAGAAAAACGAGTTTGTCAAGGCTATACCGTGATCGACAGTCTAAGGGTGGGCGAGGTCGAAATCGTCCTCGCCTATAATCCGAAGGATGTATCTCCCTATGTGACATGGAAAGCCTATGCACATTCCGGCTTTCAAGACTTCAATTTCGGAAATTATTTTAGCAATAAACAGGCCGCCAGAGCAGATATGATTGCCAGAGCCAGAGAAGCGGCCCGCGATTTACCGCCCGGCCATCGTGATAAAGAAAAATTTTCCCGCCATCGGAAAAAGCCCGACCGGGAACGCTGACGCCCGTAAGGGTGTTTTTGCGTCTCAAAATGAGACACATTTCGACAGGAGGTGGTGATAGATAGACTATCAGGAGCGAATGGAAAAGGTGCAGAAACTCACTGACCAGCTGGAAACGGGCATCACGGAATTGTTCAACAGTGAGCAGTATGTCGCATATCTCAGTACCATGTCTAAATTCCACCGTTACAGCTTCGGCAATATTCTTTTGATTTTGTTGCAGTGTCCCGGTGCTTCTCAGGTAGCCGGATACGGTGACTGGAAAAAGAATTTTGGCCGACAGGTCAAGCGGGGCGAGCATGGCATCGCCATCCTCGCCCCCTGTCCTTATCGCAGGCAAGAAGAAGTGGAGGAAACCGCCCCGGACGGTTCATCCAGCAAATCAGTCCAGTGGGTACAGCGCATGAGCTTTCGGACAGTCACCGTGTTCGATATAAGCCAGACAGAGGGGAAACCGCTGCCGGAAATCGCCAAAAAGCTGACCGGCGATGTAGCGCAATACGAGAGTATGGTGGCCGCGATCCGCAGCATTTCCCCCTATCCCATCCACATTGAGCGTTTCCCCAGCGATGCCTATGGCTGCTGCAATTTTGTGGAACAACGCATTTTTGTCCAGCCCGACATGAGCCAAGCACAAACCATCAAAACCATGATCCATGAGGTCAGCCACGCTAAACTCCATGCACCAATAGAGGATGGCGACGGTAAAACACCAACGCAGCGCAAGCGGCGCTCTGTCCGGGAAATGGAAGCTGAAAGCGTGGCCTATGTAGTCTGTCAGCACTTCGGTATTGATACCGCTGATTACTCTTTCGGCTATGTGGCCGGATGGAGCCACGGAAAGGATCTATCGCAGCTGAAGGCGTCATTAGAACTGATCCGTAATACCGCCGCAGAACTGATCGACGGTATCGACCCACCGAAAGAACTGCCGCCGCCTACACAGAAAAAACAGCGAACAAAAAGGAGAAATGCCTATGAGCGCAGTTGACGCCCGGAAAGAACACTATGAGGCCGTGGAGATTTTAGGCATCCCCGGCCTTTTCACTACCCTCCGAGTAGACCGAGCCACCATCCCCAAAGGCGTGTATGCCTACGATATGCAGACCAGTGAACAGGATTGGAGCCAGCCTTGCCTGCTTGCCCGGCATATCACGGTGGAGCATTTCGGCACCGTTCTGACTGCAAGCCCCGTTCCCATCCCACCCAATGGTTACCTCGATTTGTCTCCCGGCGATTTTGAAGGTCAATCCTGTGTCGAGCGTATGACGCTGGCTGATTTTGAAGCCAAATGGCTATCCCCGGTCAAACAGCCGCCCAAGCGAAAGCTGCTCCACAAGACAACGCCCCGCCACTCCGCACCGACTCGATGAGGGGCGCTATGGGAAGAGAAATCAGTTTGATCGCGTTTCTGGATGAAGTGGTATCCCGGAATACGCAGCATTACAAGAAAGACTTTGAACTGGATGCTCAAAAGCTGCGTGACGCACTGAACAGCCCTTATATGGATGAGTGGATATTCTACTTCATGTCTCGCCCCAACGGGACATGGTGTGTGCTGGAACGGGATGCTTTTCTCCGAGACAGTGACGGGTATAAGATTTGGACACACTATGCGGATATGCCCGATGGCATCGAAGCCTATCGCGTCACTATCAGCGGGCGGCGCGGCACAGCGCCTATGGGTCATGTTGTGAAGCTGAATTACCGGGAACAAGTACAGCGGGTCATAAAAGCCGCTATCCCCTTTGAGGATGTGGAGCTTACTTTTTACTCCGGGGAGAAATTTCGTATGCCGATGGAGCAGTACAGAAAGCAGCGGGAAGAAATTTTCTTTGAATATGGAGCTATTCGGAATTTCCGCTGTTGCCCCAAAAGTGAGGCGGAATTGTACCACGTTATTTCGATGGAACATCGCTTGCAAAAGGGCTGGCAGCCCAAAACGAAAAAGAGGCCGGACACTCCGGCCAGATAGGAGGTGTTGAGTCCATGCCCGAAAAGGACAGTAAGGACAGCTTTTATTATTTGAACGCATATCAGGACGGTATTACGCCCGGCCAGAAAATGACGATCCAGCATAACATTTCATTCAACGATTGGCGGGCCGGCCCTCATATCGCCCCGCTGGTCACGCTGACGAGCGCGGAAGTCACACAGCGCAAGGAGGCCAGCATTACGCTGGAAAAGGAACTGTACGCCCAGCTGAAAAAACTTGCGGCGGCGTGGGATGAACAGGCCGCACAGACGATGCTGCTGGAGCGGGCGCTGGAATATCTGCATACGCCAGAGGTCGAGCATACCTCCAATGAGTGGAAACAGGACAAAAACGGGATATGGGAGATCAGCAACCGCACCTATAAAATGCGGTATAAAATTTCCTATGAAAAGGCCGCCGATGTTTACCTCGTCAGCTGGGGCATCATCTACAACGCCCCCAAGCAGCCAGACAGCAACTATCGGAATTATTGGGGAGATAGTATCTATGTCGCACGGCAGGACAAGAAAAAATATCCCAGTATGGAGGCCGCACAGCATTATATTCAAGGCCGGTTTGACCTGTATTGCCACCTGTTCCGGGAAATATCCCCGTCAGTCCCCAATGAGTGCAGACGGATGTTCAGCATCAACGGCTATTTGGCAGCCGGATACACGCTGGCTCCCCCGGACAAGGAAGAACCCAACAAGAAGGCCGTTGATGACCTGCTGGCCTGTCTGGACGATGCGGATGCCGCAGTATCCCCAGCGGAGAAGCCGAAAGCACATATTTCTGAAAAGAAAGCTGAACGCAAAAAGTCCGTTCCAGTGAGATAGGCGGTGTGTCATGGGATACAGCCGTTTAGAGCCGGGGCGGGAGTTGGAAGTCCGAGAGTACATCAGTTTTCAACGCGGCCGCGATGGTTTTTATGAATTAACCGAGTGCAGCGTGGATGAATTGCTGAAACGCAAAGCCGAGAGTATTGTCCGTGAAAAAGAACTATGTCAGCGTATTGATGCCGCAGTGGAAGCATGGTCAAAACAGGCCCAGCAGACCCAGCAGTATATGAAGGCGCTGGAATATGTCAAAATGCCACCTACGCCTCATACTTCAAACCGATGGACGGTCAGTGAATATGGCAACCATGAAATGAGCAATATGGTGTACCGCTTTTCATGGCGCGAGTATGAACACACCGAATGGGATAGGACGCTGGAAAAATCTGTCCCGAAATCATGGGAACTCACATGGTCAGTTACATTCAACACGCCGCATAACCCGGACTATTCCGGCGATGGCTGGAAGATAGCCGGTCAGGACAGAAAGGTTTTTCGGGATAGAGCATCCATGGAGAAATATCTGCAAGGCCGTATCGCAGCCTACGCTGACCTGTTTATTGAGATATGCCCGCCGATCCCGGCAGAGCATAAAGGCCGCTTTTCCATCAACGGTCAGTTGATGCGGGACTATACGGTGGCAACCAAAGAGCCGGAACGCCCGGATCAAGGTCAAGTGGATGCTTTGCTGGACTGCTTGGACGATGCGGATATGCTGGAGGTTCCTACTCTCGCACCTAAGAAACAGCATCCCCAAAAGGAAAAACATACTATCAAAAAGAAACATTCCCCGACACGGTAGACAGCGGCGCCTTGCGTCGCTGTCCCAGCCAGCATGGAATTTTGACATCAAAATTCCGCTGGTTAGGGGCGTACCCCTAAAACCCCGTGCCGTCCGTCGAAATGTGTCTCAAATCGAGACGCATTATTTTTTACAAGGAGAGTGATGTCCCTGTGCAAACCGACTATTCGCCATGGGGCGAAATACAGGCTCTTGAAACGCTGTATCCCGGTATCCACCTCATCACAACACCCGGCCACGGCGGCATCATGGCGGAATGGCCCGCCTATCTTGAGCTGTCCGTCGCCGCACGTAAATGCGGCTTTCGTGAAAACGGCTGCCTTTGGTTTGAAGAGGATTGCTGTGAGCAGGTGGTGCTTCGTGAACTGCTGGATCGTGGGATGTGGACGCTGCCGGATCGAATCAGCGACCCGGCAAAGTTTGAAGAAGGAATCAACCGAATCATCCAGCAGTATCACCCGGACTATTGGTCAGAGCGAGAAGCGGGCCGCACCGTTCCGCAAACCCGCAAAGTGCGAGAGAAAAACAATCTGTCTATCCGAAAGGGGGAACAAGCCGATAAAGCCATATAAAACAATGACGCTTCGCCTGAACGCCGCGGAGTACGCGCACCTGTGCCGACAGGCAGAAGTGACCGGGCTGAAAAAGGAGCCGTTGGTACGGCAGCTCATTATGGGCGTAAATCTCCGGCCCCGTCCCCCCGATGCCTATGCCGACCTGCTTCGGGCGCTGTCCGCCATCGGGAATAACATCAACCAGTTGGCCCATCAAGCCAACGCCAGGGGCGCAGCCACCGGTGACGAGATCACGGAAGCGCTGCATCTGGTGCGGCAGGCCACACGATTGGTGCGGGAGCGGCTTTGAATGGCGTATACGAAGATCATTGTCATTCATAGCCGATTGGACAGGTGCCTGGGCTATACGCAGGACGAGGAAAAGACCTCTCTGGAAACGGTGCTGGACTACGCCATGAACAGGGATAAGACCGAGCAGGACTGCTTTGAAACTGCGCTGAACTGTGACCGGGAAACCGCCTACGCAGACATGATGGACACCAAGCGCCGCTGGGGCAAGACCAGCCGCAAACGCAAGGGCTATCATGTGATTCAGTCCTTTGCCCCCGGTGAGGTCGCGCCGGAGCAGGCCCACGCCATCGGCGTCGAATTGGCACAGCGGCTTTTGGCGGATAAATACGAAGTAGTGGTGTCCACGCATTTGAACAAGGCGCACCTACATTCACATATCGTATTCAACAGCGTGTCCTTTGTGGACGGTTCCATGTACCGTGACCGTATTTCGGACTTGCTGGGCGGCTCAGGGGTGGGTATCCGGGGCACATCGGATGCGATCTGTCTGGAGCATGGCTTGTCGATTATTGAATCCAGTGAGCCATCCGTCAGCCGTGCCGAGTGGGAGGCAGAAAAGGCGGGGAAGCCCAATTTCCGGGGGCTGGCCCGTGCGGACATAGACACCGCCATCGCCAACGCCTACACCATGCGTTCTTTTTGGGGAGAGTTGGTGAAAATGGGCTATCAAGTCAAGCGGTATCCCCAAGTGACCCATGCGGCGGTCAAGCCGCCGGGCGGCGCGCGATTTCTCCGGCTGGACAAGCTGGGGGCCGGGTACAGCGAGACGGAAATATTCTCCCGTCTTACGGAGAGCCGCATCGGCACAGCGCCGCCAATCAGCGACCATACCCCTATCCTGCCGCAGCGGTATTTCCCCTATGGGCGGTGCTACCGTGTGAAAGGCCGTTTGCCATTAAAGACAGGCCGCGCACGGGGCTTCCGGCTTCTGTACCTGAAATATCTTTATCTGCTGAGGAAGCCGCCATCCCGGCGCAAGACCCCAGTCTCACGGGCAGAGGCCATTAAGTTTGACCGCTACCAAGAGCAGTTCTTTTATCTTTACAAAAACCGCATCGACAGTGTGGAGCAGCTGACCATGCAGCAGGAGGCGCTGCAAGCGGAGATCGACGCTCTGACTGACCGCCGGGCCGATTTGTACCGCCTGCGCCGAAAAGCCCCGGATGATACAGCTTGTTCCGAGGAGATCGGCGCGATCACCGCACGGCTGCGGGTACTGCGCCGGGAGCTGAAGCTGTGCGCCCGCATTGAAGATGATATTCCAACGGTGCAGGCGCAGATGGAAATTTCAAAGGAAAGGAGCGACCATGAAAAAGCTGATAAAAGCAGACCTGAACAAAGTGTTGGAGCTGACCGCAGCGTACCAACCCATTGACCGTGATAGCCTGAAGGCGGAGTTGGAGATTTTGGAGCAGAGCCGATACAACGATTATCTCTTTCTGGCCCGGAAAGACCGCTTTCGGTTGATGGCCCTGTCCGAGGTCTACACCGCAGGCAGTGACGCTAATGGGTTTCTCGCCCTATTTGAGGTACAGACCTGCTGGCCGGTTCTGGCACTGCTGCTTCATGTGGAGTACATGGAAATCGGCATCCACCGTGGAAGCGTAGTTTTGATGGACTATTTTGAACTTGTCCGGGATGTGGCCCTTTTTGACCGGCTCCCTGATGCCCAGCGGGAGGGGCACATCAAGCAGCTGATAACCCGCTGTGTACGGTATGCCCCGCAGTGTACGATGGTGGATCTGATCGAATATTTGAAAACCGGGAGGTGAAAGAAAATGGACGCAAGTGGAGAAGTGGCCGACCTGATGGTAAAGGAGAGTATCCAGCTGACGGAGGAAAGCATCAAGCTGTTGGCGGCAGGCTGTAAAAACCTGACCGCCTTTTTATATGCTCTGGCGAAGGATAATAAAAAGCTGGTGGGAAAGACCAGTATGAAGCGCCTGCTGCGGGAGGGCAAGGAATTGAAAACCTTTTGCATCAAGGCCGAGGATTTGAACGACTTCCGCAAATACGCCAAGCCCAATATTCTCTTTGCCGCGATCCGGGATACAAAGGAGGATGACGGTGTGGTGGCGCTCGTCACCAATACGGATTTTGTATCCCCGGTCAATCTGTTCATGCAGCGCCGGGGCTATCCCGCCCCCACGCAGACGCAGGAGGACGATACCGTAAAAAAAGACGCACCCCGCACTCAACAAGGGAACTCCTCACCAGAGCGCGGGAATGGCTCGACAGTATCGAGAATGAGCCAGACGACGAGGACTACTGATACGGCTGAGAAAATCAGCGATATTCCCACGGTAAAAGGCCGATTGGCTGTGTTGCAGAAAACCGCTGCGGGGATGCGGGACGGTCAGGCGAAGCAGCGTTCCCAGCCCACACAGCAGAAATCAAGATAACAGGAGGAATTTTTAGTATGGCAAATCTGGAACAGATCGTGAGCCGTAAGGCCGAAAACGATACGAAGTGGAAAGAAGCCCAGCAGGCCGAGAGGGAAAATACTACGGCGATGCAGGACGCCGGAATCACGGAGATCACCAGCAATCCCGAAGCATACGCCCGCTATCTGGAGATGCAGGGGGACAACCCCTCTTACAGTGCCGGCAATATCGCGCTGGTGATGTTCGGCAACCCGGAGGCCACCGTGTTCGGAACCCGTGACCGCTGGAAAACGCTGAACCGTTCCGTTATGGACAGCGAGAAGAACAACGGCGTGAAAATTTTTGCCCGTTCTCCTATGGGGCGCGGTTATACGCTGGCGGATGCCTATGACATCAAGCAGACGCAGGGCCGGGATATTTCCCGGATCACCTTGCAGAATGACAGTAAGGAAATGGAGGCGGCGTTGACCACCGTTCTGAATTATGCCGTTGTGCCGGTGGTCATTGACAAGGAGCTTCCCGCGCCCGCCTTTTATGATTCGGCCAATCTGGAACTGGCCATCAACCCGGACTACCCCGACAACGAAGCCTTTGCGGCGATTACCGCCGAGGTAGCCCACAGCCGTTTCCATGCCAAGGGCGCCAATGCCAGCTATGACCGCGGCGAGTGTGAGTTGGACGCACAGAGCATTTCCTATATCCTCTGCCGCAGATACGGGATTGAACGGCCTATGCCGGATATGTCGAACCTCGCTGCTCTCTATGAGGGCTGGGAACCGCAGGAGTGCCGACAGGCTCTCGATAATATTCAGGATACCAGTAAGCAGTTTGGGCGCTCCATTGAGAAAAATCTGGAGATGGGCAAACAGCGCAGCCGTGCCCCGGTACATCGTCCTACCCGGTAAAGTCCCGACAACAGGGGGTGTCTCCCCTTTGGGGAGTATGAGCCACCGCCCACCCCTGTCAAGGCCGCACGATTGCTGGCGCAATCATGCGCGGAGTCAGCCAGTGCGCGCACTGGCTGAGCCTTGACCGGGCTGTTCGCTGGCTCATTGGGTAATCAAGGGGAGGACACCCCAAAAGCCGCTGTCAGCGGCTTTTGCCATATTGGGAGCGCGGCGCGTCCAACGCAGTGCCAGCGAGCCCGTCAGCCCGTCCCGCCGTGAGCCATCGGCGGGGCGTTTTTCAAAAATGCGGCTCAATTTGAGACGCATTTCTACATTATATCAATATGGAGGAACCACTATGAAACGCACAGTATCGTTGTGCATCACCGCGTTGCTCTCCTGCCTGTTGACCTGCCCAGCCTTAGCAGCGGATACGCTGCTCCTGACTCCGACGCTCTATCCCACAGAGGTCAACGAGTACGCCAGCGGAGAGGAAATGCGGTTGGAGCGCACCTATTGCCTGTCTCCCACAGATGATCCGGCCAGCATCCCCGTCGGCGATTTTGACCGGGAGGGCTGGCACTACACGCTGTTGGATGTGACCCGGCAGGAGAACTCCAAGAGCGATGAGAAGGACTATGCCGAAACCTACACGCTGAACATGGACACAAAGGACATGGAGAAGATCATGCCCCAGCTGGCTGCGGAGCGCACCGTTACCACGGAGGACGGTTACACCGGGACTTTGGTGCTGGACACCTCCAGCATCAAGGTAGAAGCTGCGGGCTATAACACTTCCACCAAGACTGTAACGGCAACCCGAACCTACCCAAACCTGTCTGATGCGGATATATCCTTTGTCCCCAAGAGCATTACGGACAATGGCCGCACGATGGAATTGGCAGATGTGCAGTGGCAGGAGTCGGACGGTTTTTATCATGCCTCGGCTACCTACACAGGAAAGGTATCCAACAAGTATGCTACTGGCTATATTGTCACGGCGGATTATTCCGGTGGGGTAGTCCGTACCACGATGGACGATACCATTTACACCGCAATTTTCAGTGGGACGCCTATCCAGCCGGAACGCAGTGCTTTCGACTGGCGCTATCTGCTGATTCTGCCCGCTGGTGCCGGTGTGGCTGGCCTCGTTGTGCTGGGCCGTAATTGGCTGAAAAAGCGAAAGAACGAAAAGAAATGGGAGGAGTACACGAAATGAAATGGAAAACCTTGTGCCTGACGGCGGCATTGACTGCCGCACTGACCGCAGTACCCGCCTACGCGCTGGACTACACGGTGGATGCCCCGGAGGATCACCTCTTCGGCAGGCCGACCAGCGTAGAGACGGCCACGGAATATGCCGCTTCCAATGTGGATTGCAGTAGGAATACGGCGCTGATCCCGCCCGCTTTTGGCAGCCCCACCAGTTACCTGCCGAATACGGGTGAGCCGCTGACACCAAACCTGATGCCAGGCGCGCTGAGTGGCGGCCTGCTCAATTCTGCCGGAGGGACTGGTACGGTGTCTTACCCTAAAGTGGACAGCGGCAGCTGGAGCGGAACGGCCTACACGCCAGTCACCTCTGACCTCTATTACAGCGGCGGTGATCTCGGCACGCTGAAGATCCCGGCCATTGGCCTAACAGTCAAGGTCTATGAAGGGACGGACAGTGCCGCACTCCGTAAGGGTGCAGGCCATTTTGCCGAGACGAGCATCTGGAACGGAAATGTCTGTATTGCCGGACATAACAGAGGCGTGAACAACCACTTTGGGAAGATACATACCCTCAGCATGGGCGATACCATCACCTACGCAACAAAGCTGGGAACGAGAACTTACACCGTCACCAGCGTTTCCAAGGTGTCGGAAATGGATACCGGCGGCACGGCGGCCAGCTGTGATAACCGGTTGACCCTGTATACCTGCGTCAGAGATCAACCCGCTTATCGCTGGATGGTCTGTGCCGTAGAACGGTAAAACTACTATAAAGCGGCTGCTGAAATATGGCTCAATTTGAGACACATTTCGACAGCCGTTTTCTCTTGCGATTTTCACAAGTCATTCACCTAAATTTTCAGCGGAAGGAGGTCATGCGAAAATCGCATAGTGCTTCCTTCTGCCCATTTTTAAGGAGGCACTATGAAAAAACGATTTATCTCCATGCTGCTGTTGGTGGTCATGGTGCTGGGGATGCTCCCGGCCACCGCTCTTGCCGCCAGCAGCGAGGAGGAAGCCCTTGGTGAAGTCAATATCTACAACGGTGAGCAGAAACTCTCGTACCTCTCCATCAACGGACGCATCCGGGAACTGATCTACACCTATTTCAATTATGTGGGTGCCAACGGAAAAACGAAGGAGATCCCTGCCTACTGCGTCAACCCCAACACCAAGGGCGTCCCGCAGACGGTGGCTCCCGGCGAGAGTATCAAATACATCGCCAAGGAAAAGGGCAGCGATCCAAAAATTATGGGTATTATCGCTAATGGCTATCCCACCCGCGGCTTATCGGAACTGAAGCTGGAGAACAAGTACCACGCCTACTATGCGACCAAGATGGCGCTGTGGTGTTACTTGCTGCCGAATTGGAACATCAATAACCTGAAGGTCAACCCCAACCTGACCGGCACGGAATTGCAGCGGGCGCAGGCTATTCTCGCCGCCGCAAAGGACATCTATGTGCGTGGCACGGCGTGGAGCAAGGTGCTATCGCCCCGCGTCACCGCTGCCCCCGACCGGGACACTGCTTATGCCGTTACAGTAGACGGACAGCAGTACAAGCAGCAGGTGTTTACGGTCCACTCGGATACCTGGGTGTGCGACTATGCCATCCGTGTTGCATTTTCGGACCCTGCTTCTGTTCCCGCAGGAACGCGCATCGTGGACATGAACAACAAGGATATTACGACGATCACCACCTCCGGCACCGGAGATGGCTATGATGGGAAATTCAAAGTCCTATATCCCGCCGCTGCGGTGGCAGGCAAGACCGGCAGCGTCCAGCTTTCCTTCTCTACCAATGTCTATCAATACGCAGTGTTTTACGCTGTTTGTGCAGAACAGAACAAATACGGCCAGCTCCAGAATTATATGTGCGACACCGACCCCACTACCACAATGAAACTGTCCACATACAGCAATTACAGCGACGGTGAGAAAACCGAAGAACCCGACACCGGCCTGAAAATCATCAAGCTGGAGAAAGGCACGGACACGCCGCTGGGCGGAGCGGTCTTTGAGATGGTCGGTCCCGACGGAGCCACTGTCGGCACCTTCGCTACCGGCTCGGACGGCACCGTGACCATCCCTCTGACGCTGGCGGGCAACTACACCGTGTATGAGCGTGTGGCACCCCTGGACCATCTGCTCAGTGATACGCCCGCACAGAATATCAAGGTTGAGTATGGCAAGGTAGCGGAGCTGACCTGCTGGAATGAGCCTTACGGAACGCTTCGCATCGAGAAGCTGTCCGACACCGGGGCGCACCTGCCCGGTGCCATGGTGCAGATCAAGCACATCGAGAGCGGCGTGACCTACACCGCCGAAACCAATTTTGCGGGCTATGCCATCTTTGACAACATCAAGCCCGGTGCTTACGAGATCAAGGAGATCACCGCGCCCTCCGGCTGGCTGAAGGACAACGCCACCTATACGGCTTCCGTCGCCACCGGCGAAACCACGACCTTTTCTCTCGTGAACAAGGAGCTGCCCGGTCTGCGGATCATCAAGTATGACCGCAAGAACATGGTGGCGATGGCCAATGTCACCTTTGAAATTTTCCGTGACAGCGTTTCTCTCGGCAAATTTAAGACGGACGAGTTTGGCGAAATTCTCCTGACGGACGCTGCCCCCGGCACCTACCGTGCTGTGGAGGTGGATACTGGCAGTGACGGACATATCCTTGACACCACGCCGCAGGAGGTGGAGCTGTCCGCTGGTGATGGCATCAAGGAGCTGCTGTTCTTCAACGATGTAAAGCCCGGTATGCGGCTCATCAAGGTAGACAGCACCGACCCCAGCAAGGCAATTCCCAACGCAGTTTTTGAAATTAAGTCCGTGGCTGGTGATTACGGCCTCAAGGAATTTACCACCGACCAGAACGGCGAAATTGACCTTTCCAAGCTGCCCACCGGCGCGTATGTGGTGACGGAGAAAGCCTGCGAGGGCTACATCATCGACCAAGCCCAGCGCATCATTCAGTTGGATGCCAACGAGGACGCGCAGTTCGTGTTCACCAATACCATCAAGCCTTCGTTGCAGATCATCAAGACCAGCTCGGACGGGAGCCGCCTGAAAAATGTGTCTTTCCGTATCGCCAAGATCGAGGACGGAACGCATTATCTCGACCGCACCACCAATGAACAGGGCGAGATTCTGATTGCCGATTTGGAGCCCGGCGTGTACTCCGTCAAGGAAACCGCCACGGATTCCTCTCACATCCTCGACCTGCGGGAGTATCACATGGAGCTGTTCCCTGGCAAGACCAGCACCTTAACCGTGGAGAACCAGAAGCGACCCAACCTCATCGTGTATAAGCACGACGCCGACACCGGCGAGCCCATCGCAGATACCGTGTTTGAAGTCCGCGCCGCAGACGGGCATAGCGTCGATCAGATCAAGACGGACAGTGCGGGCAAGGCGGAACTGAAAAACCTGCTGCCCGGTGTGTACGAAATTATTGAGAAATCCGTGCCGTCCCCGTATCTGTTAGATGCGCCTGCACAGTTGGCTACGCTTTATCCCAACCGCGACCACACCGTGTATTTTGAAAACCATCAGAAGCCCACGCTGACCGTTAAAAAGGTGGACAGCGTGACGGGAGATCCCTTGCAGGGCGCGAAATTCCATGTTACCTACGCCAGCAACAATACCGGCAGCGGCGAGATCAACGACCTTGGCACTTTCTATACCGATGAAAGCGGCCAGTTTCAGTTGACCGGCCTGCGGGACGGCTGGTACAAGGTAACGGAGCAGGAGCCGCCCACGGGGTACGCCATCAAAGAGGCCACGCAGGAGGTCTACATCAAGTCCGGCACTTCCAAGACACTGACCTTTGAAAATATTCCCCTCTCTGCGCTGGTGGTGTGGAAGTACGACAGTGTCACCGGCGAAGCAGTCAGCAACGCCATATTTCAAGTGAAATACCTCGGCGGCACCTCCGGCACAGGCGGTACGGTCATCGGCACCTACAAGACTTCTGCCAACGGCAGCTTCACCGTTACCGGCCTGAAGGAAGGTACTTACATTGTAGAGGAACTTGCCAGTGACAGCGGCCATGTGATCGACACCGCGCCCCAGACCGCCTATATCAGCGGCAAGCAGCAGGGTGTGGTGCAGCTCTACTTCGGGAACAGCCCCAAGGGCGGCCTGCTGGTAAAGAAGATCGACAGTGCGACCCACAACCCCCTCTCTGATGTGGAGTTTCTTGTCACCACTGCGGACGGAACTGTGGTGGGCGATGCCAACGGCAAGTTCGTGACAGACAGCGCGGGCAGCTTCACGGTCAGCGGCATCAACCCCGGCACAACGCTGGTGGTGAAAGAAACCCGTGCCAAGGCAGGCTATGTGCTGGATGACACGCCGCAGACGGCCACCATCAAGGCAGGTCAGACCGTGACGCTGGAGTTCCGCAACGCGCCACAGGGAAATCTCATCATCAATAAGCTGGATTCCGTGACAAAGAAACCGCTGGAGGGTGTTCGTTTCAAGATCACCTATGCCGACGGCAGCTTTGTGGACAATGGCGTGCTATCCAGCAAGGGCATCTATTTTACTGACCGCAGCGGGCAGATCATCCTAAGCGGCATTACCGGCACGGTCATCGTAACCGAGGAGGAAACGATCAAGGGATACCGCATCGACGATGCGTTCCGAAGCCAGACCATCGAAGTCCGCACAAATGACACCCAGCAGCTATGGTTTTATAACACGCCCGTTTCCGGCATCCTGATCCACAAAATTTCCAGCGTGGACGGAAAGGCCATCCCCGGTGTGACCTTCCTGCTCTATGACAGCACCAATACACCGGTTGCACAGGCCACCAGCGATGACCACGGCTACGCTTGGTTTGAGGACTTGCCCGCTGGACGCTACTTCCTGCGCGAGATGGAAAACGAGGGCTATGTGCGGGATACGCAGAAAAAGACCGTCTATGTGAAGCCCAGCGAGACTACTGAGGTCGAATGGGAGAATACCCCCATCACCGGACAGATCCAAATCACAAAGCGTTCTGCGGACTACAACTCCACCAATGGCCTGCCTGCCGGGACACTGCTGGAGGGCGCGGTGTTCGAGATCACCGATAAGGCCGGGAATGTAGTCGATACCATTCGTTCCAACAGCCGCGGACTGGCCATCTCCAAGCAGCTGCCGCTGTCCCGCTATTTCGTCCGCGAGGTGAAAGCGCCGGAGCATTACGGCATCAGTGAAAAGGAACTGACGGTGTATCTGGAATATGAGGGCCAGATCGCCCGCCTTGAAGTGGAGGACAAGAGCCTGTCCACCGGCGTGTCCATCACCAAGACCGGCCCCAAGGAGATCATGGCAAATCAGCCGGTACGCTTTGCGTTCTCGCAGATCGCCAATACCTCCAATGTCAGCCTGAGCAATTTCTATTGGCGCGATACCCTCCCCGCGCAGGTGCGGCTGGAGAAGGTCGTGACCGGCACTTACAACTTCCCCGGCACTTATAAGATCGTCTATCGCGTCAACGGCGGCGATTATCGCACTCTGGCCGATAACCTTTCGACTGGAAAGAACTACACGCTGGCTGCATCCTCTGTGGCGCTGGGGCTGGCCGCCAATGAGCGCGTGACGGAGGTTATGTTCGTATTCGGACAAGCTCCGGCAGGCTTTGCCCAGGTGGAAAGCCCCTATCTCTACTGTAAGGCCGTGGCCGGACTTCCGGCTGGCTCCTTTGTCAATGTGGCGGATGTCGGCGGAACTTATAACGGAACATGGGTGCAGGCAGTCAGCCGTTGGGTCATTTCGGTCTATGGAAAACCGACTGTTCCCAAGCTACCCCGCACCGGGTATTGATGCTGTCGAAATGTGTCTCAAATTGAGCCGCATTATTGGGGCCGCTCCGAAAAGGGAGCGGCCCTTCGCTGTGCAAGGAGGCGCACATGAGACGGAATCAGAATGACAGTCCGCTGCTGTGGCTTCTGCCTGTCCCTGTGGTGCTTTGGCTGGCAGCACTGCTGGCAACGGAGTACAAAGCAGGAATGACGGTGTTTACACTGATGGGACGGTTTTCATGGTTGATGGAGCATCCGCTGTCTGTCCGGTGGACGCCGTATACGCTCAAGTTTATGCTGGGCGCACTGATCGCCTATGGCTTTGCCGTGGCGCTCTGCTGCTCTACCCGCGAAAACCGCAGACCGGGAGAAGAACACGGCTCTGCCAAGTGGGGCAGTGCCAAGCAGCTCAATGCAAAGTACCGCGACAAAGACCCGCGCAACAACACCATCTTGACACAGAATGTCCGCATGAGCCTGAACGGCAAAATGCACCGGCGCAATCTGCTGCAAATCGTGATCGGCGGCTCCGGTGCGG
>OGNF01001974.1_pt1 | contig 16729 bp, 13 predicted proteins | sample 1573321 | NCBI WGS metagenome assembly OGNF01 (sample SAMEA2581911, study PRJEB24529) | metagenome | biome: Human gut stool | place: China | collected 2011
TGTATATCCGGAAGCTTCTTAGCGAGGGCGTTTTCTTATCCATTATTTCTTATCCTCCGTCTTCTCTTGATTCTTTTTATCAGCCAACTGCTCTATCCGAATCTTATACTCCATCAAACGCAAAAGATATGTTGGAACTCTCCGGTTGCCTAATTCCCAATCTGTTTCCGTCATATAAGGAATTTCAAAGTATTCGCAAAATTCTTTTCGATTCATACCGGTACTTTCTCTTAATTTTTTCAATTCTTCTCTTGCTTCCATAGTCCACCTCTTTATGCATTGCATAAACAAATTATATGTCTATAAGTTCAAATGGTCAACAACCTATTTCATAAAGACCATTTCATAAAAAATGAACCTCGGTAAAAATTTTCTTCTTACCGAGGTAAACTCAAATTTTATTATTATATTCCATCTACACTATTTTTTGAACACTCTAACGTATGTATACATCCCACTCTCTTCTTCTGACAGATAGGATAATTCCACACCAATCGTAAACGCTATCTTTCCCTCATCCACCATAGCAAGTATCTTAGGGATGAGATTCGTCAGCCGGATATATCTTTTTATCTGTGCTACACTTTCTCCGACCTGTCTTGCAAGAAGTGGCACAAGCACACCTTCTTTCTCAATACTTTTCATCAGCTCACATAATTCCGTATTTATCTCTACCTTAAACGGATGATTCTTAAAATCATGCAACTGATTTATCTCCACATTCCGTATCGTCTCCATAAAATCGCCTTTCTCGAATACATCGAATTCATCTATTCTGAAATCCATCTGATACAATGACTTTCAGATACAAAGAAAGATCGCTCACTTTCAATTTTTCTTGAAAATGAACGGTCTTTCACGCTTCTGTTATTTAGTTGAATGATAAATGTATTACTTTCTCTTTGATGTGTTTCCGAAGCCGCAGTCCAATACCACAGACACATTTACTCCATCAGAAATTGCCTTTTTTGTATGTTTTTCGGTCACTCTGGTCAAACCTGAAAAACCTCTCAAAGTGCCTGAAGTCGAGAAGTTTTACAAACTTCCCGACTCGCGGGCAGTCGTCGAATTCCGCATAAACACTGGCTTTACAGCCAGTTGTTTCTTCGGAACTCTCCTCGTTGCCTTCGCGCAAATCAAGGATTCTTATGAATCTGTCCGATGTAGTGCAACTATTGTCTCCACATGCTCCGTATGAGGAAACAAATCAAATGGCTGACATGCCGTAACCTTATATCCACCCTTCACAAGTACCTTAATATCCCTTGCCTGTGTATCAGGTCCGCATGAAATGTACACAATCCTGTCTGGCTTAATCTTAAGAAGAGAATTAAGAAATTCCGGTGTGCTTCCGCTTCTTGGCGGATCCATGATAACAACATCTGCCTTTGCATTTTTCGCATACTCAACAAGGAAATCTCCTGCATCAGCATTAACAAATGTTACATTCTTTATATTGTTAATTGAAGCATTTATCTTAGCATCTGATACAGCTTCTGAATTAAGCTCAACTCCTATAACTTTGCCAGCCTTTTTTGAGGCGACTATTCCAATAGTACCAATTCCGCAATATGCATCAATTACAGTGTCATTTTTTGATATATCTGCAAGCTGGATTGCCTTTTTGTACAGCTTTTCAGTCTGCTGGTGGTTAATCTGATAGAATGATGTCGGGCTTATTCTGAATCTGCAGCCACACAACACATCCTCGATATAACCTTTTCCCTTAAGAACAATATTTCTCTTTCCAAGCACCATGCTTGTGCGCCTGTCATTAATATTCTGCACAATTGTAGTAATTTCCGGATGCTTCTCACATAATGCCTTAAGAAAATTGTTCTTTGATGGAAATGCAACTCCTGCTGTAACAATAACAAGCATAATCTCCTTTGTCGAAAGTCCTTTTCTTAAAAGAATGTGTCGGATCATTCCCTTTCCCGCATCTTCGTCATATGGCTGATATTTAAATGAAGCTATTAGTCCTTTAACATCCTTAATAATGTCTGTACACTGCGAATCTTCAATCATGCAATCTGAAGTATCAACTATTCTGTGGCTGTTTTCCTCGTAGGTTCCTGCTATTACATTTCTGGAATCATCAAGTCCCACAACTGCATGAACTTTATTGCGGTAATGTATTGGTCTGTACATTCCTACAATATCATCAACTTTTACATATTCTCCAAAAAGTTCTTCAATGTACTTCTTCTTAACTGCAAGCTCATTGTCGTATTTCATCCCAGCATAATCACAACCGCCGCATTTTTCTGAAAATGCACAGTGAATCCGTCTTTCTTTCTCGTCATATCTATTCGTCATAAAATATTTAACTCCTCATCGCTTCTCGTAGCTTGTATTCTCATCACTACTCGCACAAAAGGGCAACCGCCCATACAAGCAGTTGCCCTTAACATCAGTCTTTGTTAATTATAATGAAGTATTCTCGTCTGTACTTCCAAGAATCTTAACCTTACCTTCGTAGAATTCTTTAACTGCGATTGATAATGGCTTGTCTTTCTCTGAACATCTTACAAGAGGAGTTCCAACCTGAAGCTTTCTCTCATCTTCCTTAGAGATTCTCTTCTCCTCAACCTTATCCTTGTCCTTTTCTTTCTCTTTTTCCTTGTTGCTTGCTTCAATTCTTGCCTTGGCAATCTTCTCCTCAACGCTTCTTGCATCGATGATTTCCTTAGCTCTGTTAGCAGTTGCCTTAACAATTGAATATCTGCTCTGTACTAAAGGCTGCTCGCCCTCTTCAACCTCACTGTTAATTACAGCCATTAATTCAGTATACGATGGATGTATCATTATATTATTCTCCTTTCGAATAAACCTTTAATTCTTCTTTAATATTATTAATCAGTCCAAGATTATACTTAGCTTTCATCTTCTCAGATAACACAATATCATGAATACGGCCGACACATAAATCGACTTCATCATTGATAACTATGTAATCATAATCCTCAACACCTTCTGCTTCCTCTGTTGCTCTTGAAAGACGGGCTTTAATTGTCGCCTCATCTTCTGTTCCTCTGCCACGGAGTCTCTTTTCAAGTTCTGCCGCTGACGGTGGTGTTATAAACATAAGCACTGCATCCGGGAACATTCTCTTGATATTCATGGCACCCTGTATCTCAATCTCAAGAATAACATTGTTGCCCTTATCAAGCTGTTCTTCAACATATGCCTTAGGTGTTCCGTAATAATTGCCAACATACTGTGCATGCTCTATTAAAGCATCTTCAGCAATCATCTTCTCGAATTCTTCTACAGTCTTAAAGAAATATTCTCTTCCGTCAGCTTCACCTTCTCTTGGCTTTCTTGTTGTAGCTGATATAGAAAGTGAATACTCATCATGAAGCTCTAAAAGACGCTTCATAACAGTTCCTTTTCCTGCACCAGAAAATCCTGAAATAACTAATAATAGTCCTTTGCTCATATAATTACCTCATTCTGCACATAAAGTGCACAAGTTATTATACCTAACAAGCCCAAAACAATCAAGTAAATTTAATCAAAACCCATTAAAAATATATTGAAAGCTACTCAATGTTCTGAATCTGCTCCCTCACCTTCTCAATCTCAGTCTTTAAGTCAATAGCCGCATTAGATATCTCAATGTCATTAGCCTTAGAAAGAGTTGTGTTAGCCTCTCTGTTCATCTCCTGTGCAATAAAATCCATTTTTCTTCCAATGCCGCCGTCCTCGTTAAGACATTTTCTTGCATGCTCGATATGGCTTCTTAATCTTACAGTTTCTTCGTCAACACATATCTTATCTGCGTATATAATAACCTCTGTTGCAATTCTGCTCTCATCTATAGTAGTATCACCAAGAAGCTCTTTAACCTTACTCTCTAACTTGCTGCGATATTCCTTCATAATCTCAGGACTTCTCTTTTCAACAAATGCAACAAGCTCCTCCATATGGTCGAGTTTTCCTAAAAGGTCTTTCTTAAGATTCTCTCCTTCAAGGATTCTTGTATTAACGAACTGCTCCAGGGCTACCTTCATAGCTTCCTCTATAAAATGCCACAGCTCCTCTTCGTCTTCCTGCACTTCATCCATTGTTATAACCTCCGGAAATCTGGCAAGACCTCCAACAGTCATATCATTTTTAAGATTGTATTTTTCGGACATATTATTAAATATAGCCATATATTCATCAGCTATATTCTGGTTGAACTTAAGATTAACCTGACTTTCTGAATCATCCTCATAATTAATAAATATATCAATCTTGCCTCTTGTTGCATACTTCTTAAGTAAGTCTCTCATTCTGCTCTCAAACACATTAAGCTTCTTAGGCATCTTGATACCTGCCTCAAGATATCTGTGATTAACTGACTTAATCTCAACTGAAATCTTTCTGTTACCTTTAACTATTTCACTCCGGCCAAAGCCTGTCATACTTTTAATCATTGTTTCTATCCTTCCATTCGCATATAATGCCTAGGAAAGTATACCAATTTTTGTGAAAGATAACAAGACTTACAGCGATAAGTATGTTAATATAATGCAATAAGAATGAATATTATTAACTAAAGGAGACATTATGGCATTCGATGGAATTACAATATCCAGTATTGTTAATGAATTAAACAACACAATTAACGGCGGAAGACTTTACAAAATAGCACAGCCTGAAGCCGATGAAATAATGCTTACAATAAAGACACAATCTGGTCAGTACAGACTTGTTTTATCTGCAAATGCATCGCTTCCTCTTGCATATCTTACAGACGATAACAAGCCATCCCCTGCTACTGCACCGAATTTCTGCATGCTTCTTAGAAAACATTTGAACAACGGAAGAATAATATCTATAACACAGCCAAAATTTGAGCGTGTAATTGATATTGAGGCAGAACATTTAAACGAACTCGGTGACCTGTGCAGAAAGCACATAATCGCAGAATTCATGGGTAAGCACAGCAATATAATATTATGTGACGACAATAATACTATATTAGACAGTATCAAGCATATATCAGCACAGACAAGCTCAGTCAGGGAAGTTTTACCTGGAAGACCTTATTTCATTCCTAATACTTCTGACAAGATTAATCCGCTTGAAGCTGACAGAAAGCATTTTGACGAAACAGTATTTACAAAGCCTGTACCTGTTGTCAAGGCGCTGCTTTCAAGCTATACAGGAATAAGCACATGTATAGCAGAAGAGCTTGCATACCGTGCCGGAGTTGATGGCGGGCATCCTGCCAACTGTCTTGATGAGCCTATGAAAGATGCATTATACAACGTATTTGACGCACTTATGTCCGATGTAAGAAATGGTATCTACCACCCCGATATGGTAACTGACAACGGTGTGCCTGCAGAATTTGCCGCTGTGAAGCTTTCTATGTATGACAACCACACAGAATATGATTCGATAAGCAGACTGATTATCGATTATTACAGACAGAAAGAGATTGCAACACGAATCCACCAGAAGTCTGTTGATATAAGAAGAATTGTAACAACACATCTTGAAAGAGCATACAAGAAACTTGACATTCAGGAAAAGCAGATAAAGGACACTGAGAAAAAAGACAAATACCGTATCTACGGCGAACTTCTTACAACCTACGCTTACAGTATTCCTGCAGGTTCTAAGGAATATGAAGCACTTAATTACTACGATAATACTACAATTAAGATTCCGCTTGATAACACTCTCACACCAATTGAAAATGCCAACAAATATTTTGCAAGATATAACAAGCTTAAAAGAACCTATGAAGCCGGAATCCGTCTTATTCAAGAGATTACTGAAGAAATAAGTTACCTTGAATCTATTATCAATGCAATTGAGATTTCAGTAACAGAGGCTGATCTTGCTAACATTAAGGAAGAGCTTATTGAAACTGGATATATTAAAAGGACTGTTAAAGGAAAGCACAAAATCACAGCCAACAAGCCGATGCATTTTGTATCAAGCGATGGATTTGACATATACGTTGGAAAGAATAACATACAGAATGACGAACTTACCTTCAAGACAGGCAACGGCAATGACTGGTGGTTTCACGCCAAACAGATGCCAGGCTCTCATGTACTTCTTAAAACAGATGGAAAGGAAGTTCCTGACAGAACATTTGAAGAAGCAGCAAGCCTTGCCGCCTATTACTCTAAAGGCCGTGAGCAGGAAAAAGTTGAAGTCGATTATGTATTAAAGAAAGAAGTTAAAAAGCCTGCCGGTGCCAAACCGGGATTCGTTGTGTATTACACCAACTACTCAATGGTTGCAGACACCGACATTAAAGATATTAAACAGTTATAAAATAATGGCTGAATCAGAATTTAATCATGCGGTGCCCAAAAAAGTCAGACTTTTTTGGAGGCACCGCATAACTCAGCCATTTTCTTATTAACAGGCTTAACAGCCACACATATAAACGCCAGTATAACCGATGCGCAGTCTGCCACTATCCACGGCATATACTGGATTGCAAGTGAAGATTTGCCCGAAACAATAATCATAAGAATTACACTTGTAACAACATTTATAACAAATATACCTGCCAGCTTTCTCATATCCAGAAGCCCGCTTATCACAAGATATATCAGTATGTATGCAGCCGTCATGCACACGCAGAAAGTTACAAGATACATGTAAAATGCGTTATCAGTCATATCACATAACGATATATCCAGCGTAATATATCCAAACAGTGCAGGCGGGTTAAATGCATATATTACAGATGGCATTATCGTTACAAGTGCAGGAATACCGATACCTGCCAACATTCCTGCCCTGCCGCTTAATCCCTTGATAATACCTGATTGTATAATTATACAAATAATGGTTGCTAGTAAAAGCATTATCATCCATGACCAGTTAAAGAATATTTTATTACCAATGTAATATGACGTAAGATATTCATTAATTGTCATTCTTTGTGAATCACCATTTCTTATAATCACAGATAATATATCCTGTCTTATAAAACCAGCCCACACATAAATTATAAGCGCCGGAACAAGGTAATTTACAGCATTTGTCTTCTTATTCTTAGCAAACATCTTTATGCGCATGATTCCAGAACTTTTCACCATTAATAATTCAAGAATTCCAAGAACTATTAAAAGAATATACAGAACAGGAACTTTATCAAGTAACTGGGTTGTCTTAATCTGCTCTTTCACTACTCCGTCAAGATACACAGAATCAATCATTGCATGCATGGATACTGATGACTCCCATATTCTCGCAAACAACAGCAGCATACCTGTCAATAAATTCAATATTGCAGATACAAATGCAGCAATTCCTGTATTACCGATTCTTAAAAGGATTCCTGCCACAGACATTGCCGTAAAAAGAATCGTAAGTGAAAAGAACAACTGATAAACAACATTAAAGCCTGTATAATAATACAGATTATATACTGAATTCTGGCTTTCCGGAATGTTGAGTGCATTATTATTCATTTTACTGATTATCTGACCAAATTCATTACTTCCTATAGGAACAAGAAGAATAAACAGACTCAGAGCCATAAGAACGGCGAGGCTTAAAAGCCTCACCCTTGTAATCTCATCTTTTTTCATAATCCTTCCTTTTCAGGGAAACAATTAATTAACAGATACTTTAACGAAAGATTTCTTACCCTTCTTAACAACTACTCCGTCTCCTTCGAACATACTCTTAGGGAACTTAGCTGCTATATCTGCTACCTTTTCTCCATCTACAGAAACACCACCCTGCTGGATAGTTCTTCTGGCCTCTGACTTAGTTGTTGCAAGTCCTGCTCCAAACACAAGATTAATTGCATCAATTTCATCATCTGTAAAGCTGTCTGCTTCAAGCTTTGCTGTAGGCATGTTAGCTGCATCCCCACCAGTAAAGATTGCCTTTGCTGTAGCTTCTGCTTTCTTAGCTTCTTCCTCACCATGAACAAGCTTTGTAAGCTCATAAGCAAGAATCTCCTTAGCCTTGTTAAGCTGAGCACCTTCCCAGCTATCCATCTTATCAATCTCTTCAAGTGGAAGGAATGTGAGCATACGGATGCATTTAAGAACATCTGCATCATCAACATTTCTCCAGTACTGATAGAAATCGTAAGGACTTGTCTTATCCGGATCAAGCCATACAGCACCTGAAGCTGTCTTACCCATCTTCTTACCCTCTGAGTTAAGAAGAAGTGTGATTGTCATAGCTGAAGCATCTTTATCAAGCTTTCTTCTGATAAGCTCTGTTCCACCTAACATGTTGCTCCACTGGTCATTACCACCAAACTGTAAATTACAGCCGTATTTCTGGTATAACATATAGAAATCGTATGACTGCATAATCATGTAGTTAAACTCAAGGAAGCTTAATCCCTTTTCCATTCTCTGCTTGTAGCATTCAGCTCTTAACATGTTATTAACTGAGAAGCATGCTCCAACCTCTCTTAAAAGTTCTACATAGTTAAGATTAAGAAGCCAGTCAGCATTATTAACAAGTAATGCCTTGTCATCTGAGAAATCAATGAATCTTGCCATCTGCTTCTTGAAGCAGTCAACATTGTGCTGAATCTGCTCTAGTGTAAGCATTTTTCTCATATCTGTACGTCCTGATGGATCACCAATCATAGCTGTTCCACCGCCAATAAGTGCGATTGGCTTATTTCCTGCCATCTGGAGTCTCTTCATAAGGCAGAGTGCCATAAAGTGTCCTACATGAAGACTGTCTGCTGTTGGATCAAATCCAATGTAGAATGTAGCCTTTCCATTGTTAATAAGGTCTTTAATAAGTGCTTCATCAGTTACCTGTGCAATAAGACCTCTTGCAACTAATTCGTCATAAAGTGTCATTTTTGTTTCCTCTCTTTTCTTTTTTATTGCTGCTTGCTCTCGCAGCTCATTATCTGCATTTGCCATATAAGACAGAATCTGTGCAAGCACATTCTGGCTTGCATGGCTCATTGCTTACAAAAAAGGCTTCCGCCCTTCTTTAAAAGGACGAAAGCCTGAACTTACGTGTTACCACCTTTATTCATGACAGACTCGCATCTGCCACCTCATTAAGTCCACCAGCATGGACTTATGCACTATAACGTGTGCTACTCCGGCTGCCCCTACTTACAATATGCTTTCAGTTCGCCGCTCCGGAATGTATTCAGTTACCCTTACCCTTGCGCCTCTCATCAACCGGCTGCTTTCTGTAAGTTCAGTAATAACCTACTTGTTTCCATCAACGCTTTGTAATATTAATTGTGTATTACTTATAACATAATAGAATATTAAAATCAAGCCTCATTCCGAAATAAATGTATCAAATGTACTAGATTGTAACTACTCTCATTGTGTTAGTAAGTCCTCTCTTAGATGAAGGATCAGAAGATGTAGCGATACCAGCAGAAACAATTACTGTATCTCCTTCTTCTACGAATCCAGCATGTTCAGAAACTACTAATGCATGCTCAATAATCTTATCAGTAGAAGCTTCTGTAGCAGTCTTAAGAGGTCTTACACCCCAGTATATCTGCATCTTTCTAAGAACGTTATCGTATGGAGAGCATCCGATAATCTCAGCTTCTGGCTTTAACTTAGATGTAAGTCTTGCTGTAAATCCTGAAATTGTAGGACAGATAATAGCCTTAGCTCCAAGGTTATCTGCTGTCTGAACTGCAGCATTACATACAGCGCTTGAAATGCTTCTCTTGCTGTGAAGATTAGAATATTCTACTGAATGTCCCTTAATCTCCTGCTCTGTTCTTTCTGCAATCTTAACCATCATCTTAACAGCCTCTAATGGGTACTTTCCATTAGCAGTCTCACCACTAAGCATAACAACATCTGTTCCGTCGTAGATAGCGTTAGCAACATCAGTAACCTCAGCTCTTGTAGGTCTTGGATTTCTAATCATAGAATCAAGCATCTGTGTAGCTGTGATAACTGGTTTATACTTAGCATTACACTTCTTGATGATTTCCTTCTGAACGTGTGGAACTTCCTCAGCAGGAATCTCAACACCCATATCTCCACGTGCTACCATGATACCATCAGCAACTCTGATGATATCATCTATATTAGCAATACCTTCGGCATTCTCAATCTTAGCAATAACTGGGATATCTGAACCATGCTCCCAGAGAAGGTGCTTAATTTCCTCGATACATGCTGCATTTCTTACAAATGAAGCTGCGATAAAATCAAATCCCTGCTCAACACCAAAGATGATATCTTCCTTATCTTTCTCTGTGATGCCTGGAAGTCTGATGCTTACGTTAGGAACATTAACACCCTTCTTAGAACCAAGATCACCACCATTAATTACTGTACATTCAATCTCTGTACCTTCAACCTTATCAACCTTAAGCTCGATAAGACCATCATCGATAAGAATAATATTACCTGTAGTAACATCTTCTGGAAGACCTGCATAAGTTACCATATTAATCTTATCATCTGCTGGCACCTGTCTTGTTGTTAATGTATATTTCTGTCCCTCAACAAGTGTAACCTTCTTGTCATCCTTAACAGCACCTGTTCTGATCTCAGGTCCCTTAGTATCAAGAAGAGTTGCAATAGGGATATTAAGTTCTTCTCTTACACTTTTAATTAAGGCAAATCTTCCTGCCTGCTCCTCATGGTCACCATGAGAAAAATTAAATCTTGCAATATCCATTCCTGCTAACGCAAGATCCTTAATAAGGTTTCTGTCGTTAGTATTAGGACCCATTGTGCAAATAATCTTAGTCTTTTTCATTGTTTCCTCCAAAATAATTAAAATCTTTTCAAACACATACCTACAATATAATAACATATTTGCGTGTCAAATCAACTAAGTTTTTTATTTAACAAGCTTTTTAGGGGTGGAAGGATACGCAAAGAGAAACAGGGATGGTTACTGTTTATCACCAGTTACATGGATGTGGGTATATAAGTGGTCTGAACAGTATTCGTAGTTGCCGGCGCATTTTGAACAGAATCTGAATGTGAGATTTTCATCGTCAAGTTCCGTCCTTCCGCATACTGCACATCTGTGCTTCGGCACGCCGCGCTTCGCGTGTTGTGCCTGACTTTGTTGTGTTCTGTTATCTGATGATGCTGTCCCATATGTGCCACCATTGCCCTGATTGTTGCCACTATTCTGCTGCCAATAGTCTTTTCTGGCGTTCTGCTGTGCTTTCTTTGCTGTTCTCATTGCTTTGTCGAAGTTTCTCTGTGTACTGCTCTTTGCAGGGCCTTTCTTGTACAGGAAGAAGAATATTATGAAATTCAGCATTGACACAAGTGCCGCCGTTGCGTTGGCATAACACATAATTGCTGATGGTGCGAGGAAACCTGCTGCATACAGGCTGTACCATACATTTCTTGGAAGAAATGGCACAAGATATCCGAATACTATAGTAATTCCGAATATTACAGCATCAAGTATTGCCATCCATTTAATCTTGATTGGGATAATGAAGAATAATAAAACCTCCATATCCGGCTGCTCCATAGCGAATGCCATGAACAACGCAAGGTTTATATAATTCGTACTTAACTTAAAGCTTAATCCCCATATAAGATAGATAATAAGTGATGCAAGTATATTAAGGATAACTCCTGTGAAGAAGTATACATTAAATCTGAACGAGCCCCATATTCTTTCAAGTACCGAACCAATCAGATAGTAGAAATACAGCACAAACACCACAAATATTATGCTGTTAGAAGGAGGTTGTAAGATAAATGTAAAGAGTCTCCATACCTGTCCTTTGAAAATCATAGCAAAATCAAGCGAAAAATATGCGTCATATAATCCATTGAAGAATGTATTCATCACAAATCCTATTGCATAAAGGACAATGATATAAAACATAAGATTCTTAATCGCATACTTAGAGAATTTTTTCTCAAATTTAGCAAACCAGTTCATAAAATGTTCCTTTCAGTCTTACACATGTTACAGACTAATAATTCATAATCATTTATAAGAAATTATAATAAACAAAACAATATGATGTCAATTAAACTTACTCTTAAGTTCTTAAATTTTAATAAAAATATCCACCATAAATAATTAAAGCTATTTTATTATTTCCTATTAATATTGAAATTTATTCCATTTTACACTATAATGCATGAGTTGCATAGAAAATGACATATTCTGCGTTTTTTCGCCAAAGTCACTATGCAATGGGTAACTTTTGTATATTTATTTTAAGGAGGACAGCTGCAGCTGTATTAGGTTATGAACAAATTCAAATTAGGTATTGATATTGGATCAACAACTGTAAAAATCGCTGTTTTAGATGATAATAATAATATTTTATTTTCTGATTATGAAAGGCATTTTGCGAATATCCAGGAAACTCTCCAGTCACTTCTTGAAAAGGCAGTGGCAGAACTTGGTGAGTTTGAAGTATATCCTGTTATCACAGGTTCAGGCGGACTTACTCTTGCCAAACATTTAGAAGTACCATTCACACAGGAGGTAGTAGCCGTGTCTACTGCCCTTCAGGATTATGCTCCACAGTGTGATGTTGCAATCGAGCTTGGTGGTGAGGATGCTAAGATTATCTACTTTACTAACGGTATTGACCAGAGAATGAACGGAATATGTGCCGGCGGTACAGGTTCTTTCATTGACCAGATGGCAACTCTGTTACAGACAGACGCAATGGGACTTAATGAATATGCCAAGAACTATAAGTCAATATACCCTATTGCCGCAAGATGTGGTGTATTTGCCAAGACTGATATCCAGCCTCTTATCAATGAAGGTGCAACTAAGGAAGACCTTTCTGCATCTATATTCCAGGCTGTTGTAAACCAGACAATCAGTGGTCTTGCATGTGGTAAACCAATCCGTGGTAATGTTGCATTCTTAGGCGGACCACTTCATTTCTTATCAGAGTTAAGACAGGCATTTATCCGTACATTAAGCTTAGGTCCGGATGAAATCATTGCTCCTGACCATTCACACTTATTTGCTGCTGTTGGTTCAGCAATGAATTACAGTGAAAATGTATGTGTTCCTGTAGAAGACATTATCGCAAGACTTAAAGGAAAGATTAAGCTTGAGTTCGAAGTTGAGCGTATGGAACCTCTTTTTGAGAACCAGTTTGCATATGATGAATTCACAAAGCGTCACAACTCTCATCATGTTAAGACTGCTGATATCGCATCTTACAAGGGCAACTGCTACTTAGGAATCGATGCGGGTTCAACAACAACCAAGGTTGCTTTAGTTGACGAAGACGGTAATCTTCTTTACTCATTCTACTCAAGCAATAACGGTTCACCACTTGCTACAACAATTAAAGCTATTAAAGAGATATATACACTGCTTCCACCAGAAGCCAAGATTGTACAGTCATGTTCAACAGGTTATGGCGAGGCACTTATCAAGTCGGCTCTTATGTTAGATGAGGGAGAAGTTGAGACAGTGTCACATTTCTACGCTGCTGCCTTCTTTGACCCAGAAGTAGACTGTATCATCGATATCGGTGGACAGGATATGAAATGTATCAAGATTAAGAACCAGACTGTAGATTCAGTACAGCTTAACGAAGCATGTTCATCAGGATGTGGTTCATTCATAGAAACATTTGCAAAATCCCTCAACTTCACAGTTCAGGACTTTGCCAAGGCTGCTTTATTTGCAAACCATCCTATTGACTTAGGAACACGTTGTACAGTATTCATGAATTCCAAGGTTAAGCAGGCTCAGAAGGAAGGCGCTGAAGTTGCAGATATCTCTGCCGGACTTGCTTATTCTGTTATTAAAAATGCTTTATACAAGGTTATCAAGATTTCCGACCCTGACGATTTAGGTAAGCATATCGTTGTTCAGGGTGGTACATTCTACAACGACGCAGTTCTTAGAAGTTTTGAGAAGATTACAGGTGTTCAGGCAATCAGACCTGATATCGCAGGTATTATGGGTGCTTTTGGTGCTGCCCTTATTGCAAGAGAAAGATATGACGGTATATCAGAGTCATCTATGCTTTCTATAGATAAGATTAACTCTCTTACATATGAAACAAAGCTTACAAGATGTAAGGGATGTACTAACAGCTGTCACCTTACAATCAATAAATTCTCTGGCGGCAGACAGTTTATCACAGGTAACAGATGTGAACGCGGACTTGGTAAAGAGAAGAACAAAGAAAAGCTTCCTAACCTTTTCGATTATAAGTTCCACAGACTCTTTGACTATGAGCCTCTTTCAGAAGAAAAGGCTACAAGAGGTACTGTAGGTATTCCAAGAGTTCTTAATATGTATGAAAACTATCCGTTCTGGTATACATTTTTCACAAAGCTCGGATACAGGGTTGTACTCTCACCTCAGTCAAGCCACAAGCTTTACGAATTAGGTATTGAGTCAATTCCATCAGAGTCAGAGTGTTATCCTGCAAAGCTTGCACATGGTCATATCATGTGGCTTATTAAGCAGGGAGTTAAATTCATCTTCTATCCATGTGTACCTTATGAGCATAATGAATACGAAGGCACTAATAACCATTATAACTGCCCTATCGTTACTTCTTATGCCGAGAACATTAAGAATAATGTAGAAGAACTTAAAACAGAGAATATAGATTTCAGAAATCCTTTCATGTCATTTGAAAGTGAGGAGAAGATATCAAAAAGACTCGTTGAGGAATTCTCATCATACATTCCTGCCGCAGAGATTAAGTCTGCTGTCAAAGCCGGATGGGATGAAATGATGGCTTGCAGACAGGATGTCAGAAATAAAGGTGAAGAAGTAATCGCTTACCTTAACGAAACCGGAAAGCGCGGTATTGTACTTGCCGGCCGTCCTTACCATGTCGACCCTGAAGTAAACCACGGTATTCCTGAACTTATTAATTCATACGGACTTGCAGTACTTACAGAGGATAGTGTTGCACATTTAGGAACAGTTGAAAGACCTCTTATTATCCTTGACCAGTGGATGTACCATTCAAGACTTTACGCTGCTGCTAACTATGTAAAGACTGTAGATAATCTCGACCTTATCCAGCTTAACTCATTTGGATGCGGTCTTGATGCCGTTACTACTGACGCTGTCAACGATATACTTACTAAGTCTGGAAAGATATATACAGTACTTAAGATTGATGAGGTTAATAACCTTGGCGCTGCAAGAATCAGAGTACGTTCACTAATTGCTGCTTTAAGAGTACGTGAACAGAAGAACTACCAGAGAAAGATTCAGTCATCTGCCTACCACAGAGTACAGTTTACTGAAGATATGAGAAAGAATTACACAATTCTCTGTCCTCAGATGTCACCAATACATTTTGACATATTAGGTCCTGCCCTTAATTCATGTGGCTACAATATTGAAGTCCTTGAGAATGACAACAAGTCATCAGTAGATGTAGGTCTTAAATATGTTAATAACGACGCATGCTACCCTTCACTTATGGTAGTCGGACAGATTATGAATGCACTTCTGTCAGGCAAATATGACCTTTCAAGAACTGCTGTTATTATGTCACAGACAGGTGGCGGATGCCGTGCTTCCAACTATATCGGCTTCATCAGAAGAGCACTTATAAAGGCTGGTATTCCAGATGTTCCTGTAATCTCACTGAGTGCACAGGGGCTCGAATCTAATCCGGGCTTCAGCTATGACATACCAATGCTTAAGAAAGCTATGATGGCGGTTGAATATGGTGATATCTTCATGAATGTTGTGTACCGCACAAGACCTTACGAGGCAGTTCCTGGTTCAGTTAATGAACTTCATGAAAAATGGAAAAAGGTCTGCATTGAGCAGCTTACTAAGGATAAGGTTCATATGAAAGAATTCAATAAGAATCTCCGTGCGATTGTTAAGGACTTTGATAATATCCCGCTTAAGGATATCAAGAAGCCTAGAGTTGGTGTTGTTGGAGAGATTCTTGTTAAGTTCATGCCTGCTGCTAACAACCACATTATTGAGTTACTTGAGGCAGAAGGTGCTGAGGCTGTTATGCCTGACCTTATGGGATTCCTTCTCTACTGTATGCAGAATTCAACATATAAGCATGAATTATTAAAGACACCTAAGAAGGGGGCTATTCTTTCAAGTACACTTATAAAGATACTTGAAACCTTCAGAAAGGCTGGAACCAAGGCACTTGCAGAAAGCAAGAGATTCGATGCTCCATCTAAGATTAGTGAGACAGCCAATTACGCTAAAGACTTCGTATCACTTGGCAATCAGACTGGTGAAGGCTGGCTTCTTACCGGTGAAATGATTGAGCTTATCCATCATGGTGTAGGCAATATCGTATGCTGTCAGCCATTTGCATGTCTGCCTAACCACATTGTAGGAAAGGGAGTTATCAAAGAGCTTCGTGCAGCATATCCTGAAGCTAACATAATTGCTGTAGATTATGATCCAGGTGCTTCCGAAGTTAACCAGTTAAACAGAATCAAGCTTATGCTTTCAACTGCTAATAAAAACCTTGCTAAAGAAGAAAAAGAATCTAAAAAAGATGCTTAATTGCTTGTACATATTATAAAACCGATATATAATGGATATAATAAATATGTTCGAAGAGGTGTGATATTATGAGTTTTATGTTATTCATCGGACCAATTATAGGTGTTGCAGTTGCCATTATTGCTGCTGTGGTTATCATATCAGTTATAGCCGCTGCTGTTGCACAGAAAGATATTAACGACGAAGATTAACAAAAAGTTCCTGCAGTTTCCATTGTGCCAGAAACACTGGAAACTGCAGGAACTTATTTTTTACTGCTTATTGCTTTTCTTATCTTTCTTTGGTTGTATTTTTCCTTCTGCTA
>OGNF01001977.1_pt1 | contig 16704 bp, 13 predicted proteins | sample 1573321 | NCBI WGS metagenome assembly OGNF01 (sample SAMEA2581911, study PRJEB24529) | metagenome | biome: Human gut stool | place: China | collected 2011
TCCTCGAAAATACGCCGCCCCTGCGTTAACATTTTTTGTGGGATGGGGTCTAAAACGTGGATGCGTTTTTTGATAGTGCAGTCGCTCCTCGATTGGGGTGTAGGGTATATGCTCAACCGCGCACAGCCCTTCGCTTAGCTCAGGCCTGTACGCGGTAATACGCAGTTTAGTCGCTCCGCGACTATTTGTTTTTAAGAAAAGTCGCGCAGCGACTTTACTTTACCTGGATGTCTACGGCTTCGCCGTCGCCTGTGGAGATCACATTTCCGGAGTCGGCCGGCATATCCTCAATCTGCCCTACAACATTGGGCGATTCCATGGCTTTGCCTACGCCGCCCGGAAGCGGGAACGACTCAAATGCCGAATATTTGTTCACTTTCTTCATGTTCTCCTCATCAAGCTGCGAGGCATCGGTGGCATAGAGCGCAGCGCGGAACATGTCGAGATATTTGTGGCCGGCATAAAGCGCCGCAAGGTCGGAAGTTGCCTTTACGGCCTCTGCTGTGGAGTCGCTCGGTTGGGCGTTGATCACATCATAATATTGCTGGGCTTTCTCAGCATATGCTCCGCAATAGTCGATGATTGCGGCATAGTCGGCCTGGCTAAGCTGCTCTTTGGCATCAATCTTTTTGGCAATCTCGGCTGGGTCGCTCTGCTTGCTGCCGCATGTCACAAGACATAACGCGCATGCCATTATGCACAAGGCTGAAAAGATGGAAGGCTTCACACTGAATTTGTAATTTTTCATAATATCGGTGTTTTTATTTGTTAGTTGCAGGGTTTAATGATTTTTTCGTTTGAAATAGATAAGCGGCAGCGGTTTAGAAGTTATCGCCAAGTGGGGTCACGGCCGGTTCGCGCAGGCGGTAGAGGAGTTTCTTTTTCAGGCGCGGATTGTGCTCCACAAGTTCGGAGAGTTCCCAGTGCTGCCCGGCCTCATCGCGAAGGGCGGCGGCTGTAGCCTCTGCTTCGGAGAGATTCCATGTGAGCAGAATAGTCTTGATTTTCAGAGCCTTGAGCTTTCTTACGAGCATTTCATGGTCGGCATCGCCTGTGATTAGCACCACATAATCGAATTTGCGGAATGTGGCCAGTTCGTAGGCTTCGAGTGCAAACCATACGTCGACGCCCTTCTCCACCACCTCTGTCTGGCCGTCGGGACGCTCCACCTCGCGCAGATGCTTGTAATGGAACACCACATCATTCTCAATAAGTGTATCCTCGAATTTGCGCTCATTGTAAAGGAGGTGTTTGTCATATGCCTCCTTCACGCGGAAACGTCCGCGGAAATAATGGGCTTCAGTGATCTGGCAGTCGGAGATGTTGATTCCCTCCTGCATCGCGATTTCCGAGCAGATGAAGTCGAAAAGGGCGCGCACGCGGATGATGCTACGGTCGGAAGCCTTCAGCGCACGATTGACCTTGGCATAATAGCCGCCGTCGATAAATACTCCTATGGAAAGATAATCAAGCATTTGCAATTGTGGTTTGGTATCATATTTCCATCGTCGCATTATGGACATGGAAATTTCAATGGGCGTCAACCTCCGGATTGCAAGCAATCATTGTTTGCCACTCATATAGAAAACGGAGTGGACCGTCAAATTGTTCTGAGAACGTCCATGTTCCTGTATTTCTCCCGGGGTTGTCGCCTATAGCAACGGAATTGGAGGGGTTGGCGCCCCCGCCAACCCACAGCAACGGACTGGAGGGACAGCGTCCTCGCCGCCCATAAATCTCGGATTATAAGAGATACCCATTTTTTCAAACGAGTCGGTCAATTTATTGGCATTTTTCGTTTTTTAAAGGGCTGCTGGACGCCACCCTCCAGTGGAAGAGGCCTTTTTTCGTGTTTAAACACCGGCGAGGGCGCCGTTGGCTCCAACCCAGTAACGTCGCGCTAAAACTCGGTTTAAAAGTTTAAAGATAAGACCCCATCCCATAAAAAATGTTAATGGCAGGGGCGACCGATTTTTGATGCAGCTCAGCAAGTTGAAGAAGGAGCGATGCGGGCATCGTGACTGAGCGGAGTCGCGCAAAGCGCCGAAAAGACACCAAAAGATGCGTTGACTAATCAATACATTAAATAATTTCGGTGTCATACTTATGCTCTAAAACATAAATATTTCTTGATAAAATATTTGCCTTTAGTGTATTTGTAAATTATATTTGCAGAATAATCAAAATATTTCTGCCATGAACAAATCTGTCCATTATAGCAAAATACTTCAGTTGTTAAGATTGTCTTGTTACAATGTTAACTTGCACTGCATCATGTGAAATTTATGGCACGATGATGGCTGTGGTAGTTAGATTTAGTCAGAGTGACTTTGCATATTACACTGACAGTTCCGGCAAATTGTCGGTAATTTGCAAAAAGCCCGATTGTTCTTACCCGGGAGTGGGGCTGCCGGTTATTCCTCTCATCAACAAAAACTATCTTTTAAAAAGCAATCAGGAATATGTCAATACAACGGTGACATATAAGAGTAAGATGGTGAGGGCGGGAGTTACGATGGCAACCTGTTCGGACGTAGTTCCTACAAATTCAACCGAGCCTGTTGCTGCACCAAGTCCGGTTTCAATTCATACTGCCTTATTTCCTGAAACAGTATGGGAAATGAGAGGCATCACCAAATTGAACGAATGCGATATGTTGCAATATGTATTGTCTCCATATGTTTATGATGCTCGGACAAAAGTGCTGACTTTCATAACAGAGATAACCTTAAATATAGAAACCCGCATAAAGCAGGTAGGTGAAGGGGATTATTCCAATCAGTCGTCTCCCTATATAATAAATCCGGAACTTTATCATGATTTCGTGATAAACAATAATAGACTGGATGAAATCAAGATAGAGAGGGATTCTCTCAATCCTATTGATTATCTGCTGATTACATGTGACAGTCTGGTTGAGTCATTCAAACCCTTGCTTGACTGGAAAAGAGTGAAAGGGCTGCATGTGGCCACGGAGACAATCGAGAATATCTATCGTAATTATGATGGAGTGGACTTAGTGCACAAGATAAAGAAGTGCATCAATCGCTATTTAGCTCGTAATGGTGTGAGGTATGTGGCGCTTGGTGGTGATGAAAAAATTGTGCCTCCTCGCTATTGCTATATCGTTATCGGTAAAAATACTGAAAAGGGTTATGTGGAATATAAGGAACATATTCCTACAGATAAATATTATGCATGTATGGGTGGTGATTTCAACTGGGACGGTGATGGTGATAAAATATATGGAGAACCTGAGGATAATATAAATTTACTGGAATCTGTATTCGTTACCAGAATTCCTGTACAAACAAAACGGGATGCAAGGAATGTCGCATTAAAATTTGTGGATTCCGAGATGAATCCCATGTGGAATGGAACTCTGTTGATGAGTGGAGTTACAACTCAGGATACAATAATGAATGGCAAAAGTGATTCTGAGTTAAAGGCGGAAAATATGTATTACAATTATTTCGAGCCATATTTTCATATACCGATGAAAAAATTTTTCGATACAGGTACTGATTTTCCAGGAGGTGCTTCCTATGATGTTACCGCAACTAATTATTTGACACAATTAAATAAAGGATATAGTTTCATTGAATACATCGGCCATGGTGGAATTGATTGTTTCCTGATGGAAAATGGACCATATTTTAGTGGCCGCCATCATGCTTCAAGAATTAATTCGAATTTGAATACCGGTATTATTACCACAGGAGCATGTTTGACAAATTCATTTGACAGTGACGAAGAGGAGGATGGCCCAAGTTTAAGCGAAGCATTAATCCGGAACATTAACAGTGGAATTGTGGGTTATTGTGGGTGTTCTCGATTGAATTGGGAACATAATACCTTTATTGATTGTCTAGAACATAATCTTAGTTATGATGCAGCTTTTTATACAAAATTATATTCTTCCAAATTAAAGGATAAAAATTTTGGTAAAGTAGTGTCATTGGCCAAGCAAAGCCGAAATGCATGGGTTATCCCAAATTCAGATGATTCCGAGATAAGTAAAGAATATTGTAAATATGAACGTTGGGTTCATTATGGTTATAATCCTATTGGAGATCCTGAAATGCCATTATTTACAGAAACTCCAAAGGAATTTTCAAATGCCTCTGTTGAAGTCGGTCTGAAATCACCAATATTGGGTTCCGTAGTTCAGATGCAAACAGTGATTGATGCAGGTGAAGATAATTGTAGAATCTGCATTTCAAGCGAAGATGATGCCGGACAGAGAGTGCGCGAGGTATACGAAGATGTAAGGCGTGTGGTTATTGATGGCTCAAGGTTTAACTGTATAGCAACAATTACGAAGCAGAACTTTAAGCCAAAGCAACTTTACGCATATTATAAGCAGGCTACGGAAATGCCTGTTGGTGATAATACTGGCAAAATTTTGTCATGTGCAAGTGATCCGGGGACAAATAACTTAGCACTGGAACTGTCCATACCCGAATCTGCAAAGGATGTTCAGATTGCTGTTACGGATATTCAGACAGGCTCTACACAATTGACTACAATTGAAAACTTTTTACATGTGGACTCCGAGAAGCATCAGGTTGATGTAAAGAGTGGTAACGGTCAATACGCAGTGTCTCTGTTTGTAAATGGAGTTATTAACGATAGTATTAACATAAGGAAATAATAAAAAGAAATGGTATGAGAGCAAAAAATGTCATAATGAGCAAGTGTATTACAATATTAGCTTTTGTAATATTTGCATTGAATAATTCGTCTTCGTATTCTCAGGAATACAAGAAGATGTTTACTGATGGGAAGAAATGGGTGTATGAGGAAACGATGTTTGCGCCTCCCAAGCATCCGGATCATGAGCAACGTTGGATTGAGGAAGTCGTGGGAGACACTGTCTATAATTCAAAACCTGCAAAAATTGTTCTTGTTAAACACAGTTATGTTAGCCAGAAGTATGATATAAATGATTACTACGAATATAAATATGTGGCGTGGGAAGAAAATGGGATCTCATATGTTGGCGACAAAATGATTTGCAACATGAATCTGACTGATGGTGATTCGTTTTATAATCATGATGTTAAGTCAGTTGATTATGTGGATACAGACCTGGGTAAATTGAAGCGTATTCATTTCCAGGATTTAGTGTATCGTTATCCAAGAGCCTTGGTAGAAGGAATAGGATATAGCAATGACATGATGTTGGGATATGACGATCCGATAGGGGGATCTTTTATCGAGTTGAAAGAATGCTACGACAATGGAAAATTGATCTTTACCACGGCTGATTTCACAAGTGCCCTCAGGGAGATAGATGCAGAGATGGAAACAGCGCCGGAATCCGTAGACCCTAATCAAATGATGTATGATATAATGGGGATGCAGGTCAAAAATCCGCAGTCAGGCGCGCTGGTAATCCAGAACCATAAGAAATATGTGGTAAAATAGTTTTGAGGATGAGATAAAGAAAACCGCGTACATCACTGACTGAGAAAGTGTTGTACGCGGTTGATTATACTGTACGGTTAATCCTACATTATCAGTTCTTATTCTGCAAGGCGCGTGATGATGTCCTTGAGGTATTTCCAGAAGTCCTGTACGCTCTTGATGTTGGCCTTCTCGCCCGGAGAATGGATATCCTTCAGTGTCGGACCGAAGCTTACCATATCGAGTCCCGGCATCTTCTCGAGGAAGAGTCCGCACTCGAGGCCGGCGTGCAGAGCCTCAATCTTCGGTTTTGTGCCGAAGATATCCTCATAACTCTTCTCTGCCACCTTGAGAATATGGCTTTCGGGGTTGGGACTCCAGCCTACATATGCGTCGTCGAGTTTTATATCTGCTCCGATCATACCGAAGAGAGCGGAGATGCGGTTGGCAATCTCATCGCGGCGGGAATCCACTGACGAACGGATGTGCACCGTGATCTCAATCGTGTTGTCGGCCATCACATGCACGGATGCAAGATTGCAGGAGGTCTCCACGAGTCCCGGGATGGCTGCCGACATTCCCTGCACGCCATTGGGCGCTGCGAATACGGAAGCAATCAGGCGATGAGCCGTCTCGGAATCGATGATTCGCTCCATGCGGTCGTGCTCTGCGAGCTCGAATTTGAAATCGGGGTTCTCCACAGCACCGAATTCAGCGTGAAGACGGTTGCTGAACTCAGCAGCAAATTCGCGGAAAGCGTCAACATCCTCTCGGCGGATAGCCACCACTGCGAATGCGTCGCGCGGAATAGCATTTGCAAGGCCGCCACCCTCAAAGTCGCATAGTTCGAGCGGTGCGATGCGGTCGGCCTCCCAAAGGAAGCGGGCCAGCTGCTGGTTGGCATTGGCGCGGCCAAGATTGATCTCCATGCCAGAATGGCCACCCTTAAGTCCTGTGAGCGAAACCTTGAAGCATACAAGGTCGGCCGGAGTCTTCTCCCATTTGAAGGGGAGATTGCAGATGGTTACCACGCCGCCGGCGCATCCAATCACGAGCGACCCCATCTCCTCGGAGTCGAGGTTGAGAAGGATCTTGCCCGTTACAAAACCTGGCTGCAGGCCGTTGGCGCCGATAAGGCCCTGCTCCTCGTCGACAGTGAGGAGAGCCTCGAGCGGACCGTGCACGAGGTCGGGGTCGACCAGGCAAGCCATCGCTGCGGCGCAACCGAGGCCATTGTCAGCACCAAGCGTGGTGCCCTTGGCGCGTACCCATTCGCCATCAACTTCCGTCTCGATCGGATCGGTCATGAAGTCATGCTTCACGCCTGTGGCTTTCTCGGCCACCATGTCCTGATGACCCTGAAGGATCACTGTGGGTGCGTTCTCATGTCCCGGAGTGGCAGGCACGCGCATCATCACGTTGCCCACCTCGTCGGTCTGTACCTCGAGGTTATGACGTTTTGCCCAGTCCACAAGGAAAGCCTCCATCTTCTTCAGATGGTGGGTGGGGCGGGGCACTTTTGTGATTTCATCGAAGATTCCCCACACGAGGCGGGGCTCAAGATCTGTGATTTTCATTTTTTAAATTTTTGGTAGGCATTAGCCATTTTTGTATGATATCCGCGGCGTGCGTAGCTTGCGCCGTTATATTTCCGGGCGAATCCCGCCCAGTTTTTTGCCTTTAGGTCGGGGAGCATTCCGGCGTTAGTGATGAATGTGGCGAAGAGTTCGAGCTGCTCAAGCTCTGAATGCGACATGAGCCGCACCATTTCATTCACGTCGGAGCATCCGCACAATTTATAATTGAACCCACCGATCTGGAACATTCCCCAGAACGTGCCCATATTGGCGCCCTGGGCGTTCTGCTTGCGGGCGTTGATGAGCTGTGTCCATTCCTGCAGTGCATATCCTGTAAGGCCGGCGGGCACCTTTTCCCCCTTGGCGCCCGAGCGGTCGGGAGCCTTGGAGCGGAAACGGTTGTACATGGCCCGGTCGAAATTGATTACGGGCACTCCTGGTGCCCAGAATCCCTTCATCTGGGCGCCGGCCTCAATCGAAACCACCGCCTTGATGGCGGCAATCTCCACGCCGAGTTCCTTGGCCACGATGTGGAAGTCCTCGTCGGTGAGATGAGTATAACGCGTCTTGGCGTCAGCTTTAGGCACAGAGTCCACGCGGACATTGTGCATGCTGTTCTTCTTTCTCTCCACTCTCGCCGACTCCTTATTATTAGTAGGAGTCACGCGCGAGGTGAGGCTGCAGGCCCCTCCTGCCGCCACGGCGGCGGCAAGAAGGAGCATCACATGCAGTCTCATAATGCTGCCACTTTTTCAAGCACGCGGCATAGATGCTTCCAGAATTTGTCTACTGTCGGGATGAGAAGTTTCTCGTCGGGCGAGTGAACGCCGGTCATTGTCGGGCCGAAGCTTACCATGTCGAGTTTCGGATATTTCGACAGGAAGAGGCCGCACTCGAGGCCTGCGTGGATAGCCTTGATGGCCGGTTTCACGCCGAAGAGTTCCTCATATGCGTCGGCCGAAATCTTCATGATGGGCGACTTCATGTTGGGAGCCCAGCCGGGATAACCGTCGGAATGGCTCACCTTCGCTCCTGCTAGCTGGAAATGTGCCTCCACCTGGCCGGCGATGTCGTTCTTGCGGCTCTCCACCGACGAACGCTGCGAAGTGGTGATGCGGATTGTATGGTCGTCGATCATCTTCACCGAGGCAAGATTGGTGGATGTCTCCACAAGGCCCTCGATGTCGCGGCTCATGGAGTAAACACCGTGAGGTGCGGAATAGATGGCGCGGATAAGGGCGATCGAGGTCTCGGAATCAATGCAATATTCGGGACGTTCGCAAGGTTCGATGCGGAAGTCCATCATCGGCTCCACACCTTCATATTCTCCCTTGATTTCTTCGTAATATTTCTTCAGGTGGTGCTTGAGGGCCTCCTTATGGTCGGAATGGATGCCAAACACTGCCTCGGCCTCGCGCGGGATGGCATTGCGCAGGTTGCCGCCGGAGATGGAGCATACGGTAATGTCCCATTTCTGGGAGCATTCCCAGATGAAGCGGGCGATGATCTTGTTGGCGTTGGCGCGTCCGAGGTTGATGTCGGAGCCGGAGTGGCCGCCGAGCAGACCGCTCACCGATACGCGCATGTATTCGAAATTCTCGGGAGTGAAGGAACGCTTGTAGGTGAAATCGGCAGTGGTGTCGATGCCGCCGGCGCAGCCCACGAAGATCTCGCCGTCGTCCTCGGAGTCGAGATTGATGAGCATCTGGCCCGAAATCATGTCTGTGCCGAGATTCTGTGCGCCCTCGAGGCCAATCTCCTCATTGATGGTGAAGAGAGCCTCCACCGGACCGTGCACCAGGTCCTTGTCGAGCATCACTGCCATGGCGGCTGCCATGCCGATGCCATTGTCGGCGCCGAGCGTGGTGCCCTTGGCCTTTACCCATTCCCCGTCGATGTATGTGGCGATCGGATCCTCCAGGAAGTTGTGCTCCATATCACCGTTCTTTTCGCACACCATGTCCATGTGTGCCTGAAGAATCACTGTAGGAGCATTCTCATGGCCGGGGGTGGCTGCCTTGCGCATCACCACGTTGCCACACTTGTCGGTGCGAGCCTCGATGCCGTGATCCTTGGCGAATTTCAAAAGAAATTCACGGATTTTCTCTTCATGACATGACGGACGAGGCACCTTGGTGATCTCGTCAAAACATTTCCAGATTAGTTCCGGTTTCAGCTCTTTAACTTCCATAGATATTATTTTTTAGGTTTAATTATTTTGCCGTTTGGGGTCTATTTCCATCAGTAATTCCACCCCCTTGCAGGGAGTGCACTCCCAAAGTTACGAATTTATTCTCAATTTGCGGCATTATTTTAGAAAATTTCGTTAATTTTGCAGTCAATCCGTGTGGAAGCCCCTGCGGGGAAGCCGAAAAAGCCCCTCGTTCCGGAGTCCGCCATAATAAAAATTTTCCGAACAATATGACCTTGATTTCCGTAATACTTATGGCGATAGCCGTGGCGCTGCTCTCTCTTCGCTTTGCCGGGAAGAACCGCAATAGCGGCCACGCCTGTCATCATCATGTTCCCGCGAAGAAGAATACTGCCGGGAACTAAGGGAATCAGGGCTCTCAAGCCTCTCAAGCCTCTCAAGCCTCCTCAAAAGAGAAACTTAACGAAGAAACACGATATGAAGAAAATGATGATTCGCCTTGCCGTGTGTGCAATGGCTGTCATGACGCTGTCGGCCACAACAGCCTGCAGCGACAAGCAGGATTCAAAGGCTCCCCAGGCCAAACAGCAGAGCGCCAAGGCCAAGGCCGGCGATCTCCCCAATTACCGCTATGTCGACCTCGACACCCTGCTCAGCAAATACAATCTTGCCAAGGATTTCAATGAGGAACTTATCCGCCTCCAGAGCAGCGCTGAGGGCACCATGAAGGGCCACGAGTCGAAAATCCAGCAGCTCGGCACTCAGATGCAGAACAAGATGCAGAACAACGGCTACCTCTCCGAGGCATCCTACCGTGCCGACGAGCAGCAGCTTGCCAACATGCAGCAGAATGCCCAGCAGAGCTATCAGAAACTGCAGGCAAATATCGCCCAGGCCATGGAGAAGGCTCAGCGCACTGTGAACGACTCCATCCAGGCATTCATTAAGGACTATAACAAGACGCGCGGCTACGATGCGATCCTCTACAAAAACGCCACGCTCTATATCAACCCCGACCTTGATATCACATCCGAGGTGCTGGAGGGTCTCAACGCCCGCTACAACAAGGTGAAGAAATAACGTGATTGAAGATAATATCATAAATAAGGAGCAGAACGAGAAAGCTGTGCTCGTCGGCCTGGTGACCCGCTCGCAAAGCGAGGCACGCACCAATGAATATCTCGACGAACTCAGTTTCCTTGCCGAAACCGCAGGCGCAGAGCCTGTGGCCCGCTTCGTGCAGAAAATCGATTTCCCCAATCCCCGCACCTATGTGGGCACCGGAAAACTCGAGGAGATCCGCCAATATGTGGAAGACCACGAGATCGGGCTGGTGATTGTCGACGACGAACTCAGTTCGAAGCAGGTGGCCAACATCGAGAAGGAACTGAAGGTAAAGATTCTTGACCGCACGTCGCTGATTCTCGACATCTTCGCCAAGAGGGCGCAGACCGCCACGGCCCGTACCCAGGTGGAGCTCGCTCAGTATCAGTATCTGCTCCCGCGACTTACCCGCATGTGGACCCACCTCGAACGCCAGCGGGGCGGTATCGGTATGCGCGGACCGGGTGAGACCCAGATCGAGACCGACCGCCGTATCATCCTCGACAAAATAGCGCACCTCAAAGAGGAACTCGCCGCTATCGACCGCCAGAAGGTGGTGCAGCGCAAGAACCGCGGCAAACTTACCCGCGTAGCGCTTGTGGGATATACCAATGTGGGCAAGTCGACACTTATGAATCTTCTGAGCAAGAGCGACGTGTTTGCGGAAAACAAACTGTTCGCCACGCTCGACACCACTGTGCGGAAGGTGGTGATAGAGAATCTCCCTTTCCTGCTCACGGATACCGTAGGATTCATCCGCAAACTCCCTTCTCACCTTGTGGAGTCGTTCAAGTCAACGCTCGATGAGGTGCGCGAGGCTGATGTCCTGGTGCATGTGGTGGATGTGAGCCACCCCAATTTCGAGGAACAGATTGAGGTGGTGAATAAGACCCTTGCCGATGTGTGCGGCGCGGCCAGCAAACCGATGATCATGGTGTTCAATAAGATCGACGCCTTCAAGTATACCCCAAAGGATCCCGACGACCTCACTCCTCCCACGCGTGAGAATATCTCTCTGGATGAGTTCCGCCGCACCTGGATGGCAAAGATGGGCGACAACTGCGTGTTCATCTCCGCCAAGGAGCGCATCAATATCGACGAACTCAAGCAACTTCTCTATCAGAAGGCCCGGGAGATTCATTCCGAGCGCTTCCCCTACAATGATTTCCTCTATCAGAAATATGATGAGGATGGCGATGTGGAGTCAAATCCTCAGTAAGATAATAGACGAGGAGTCAAATCCTCAGTAAGATAAATGGGCACCGATTGCAAAGAACGTAAACTGGAATGGTGGGAGCGCTGCCAGCTTGAAAGCCAGGGCTGTCGTGCTGCCGACTGGACGCGTGTGCGCGTGAAGGACGACACAGCCCTTGCCTCGCTGCGCGACGTGGAGTTTGTGGGCGATGTCTCGCTCGGGTCGCTGAATGCCGAAGCCGGTGATGTGATCGAGCGCGTGCGCCTCGTGAATTGCAAAATCGGTGATTATGTCACTATCCGCAATGTAGGCAGCATCGAGTTTGAGCCGGAGTCGCCCTGCGGCCTTGGCACTGAGGTATGCGTGCTCGATGAGAGCGGTAGCCGCCCGGTGGCAATATATCCCGGACTGTCTGCGCAGATGGCCCTTCTGATGGCGCGTATGCCCAAATGGACGGCATCACATCTGCGTCCCATAATATCCGACTATCTCGACTCTATTACCGTGGAGCCTCGAATCGGAAATGGATCCCGAATCGAGAATTGCGGCACGCTGGTCAATGTGGCCGTAGGCAATGACATCACTATCAGCGGCGCGCTATCGTTGCGCAACGGTATGGTGATTAACAATGCCCAGAGCCATCGCGGACTTGCTTATGTGGGTCAGGGCGTCGATGCCGAGAATTTTATCTTTGAGGATGCCCACGTGGACAGCAGCGCAATTATCCGCAATTGCTATGTGGGGCAAGGGGCTATTATCGAGAAGGGTTTCTCCGCACATGATTCCCTCTTCTTCGCCAACTGCCATCTTGAAAACGGCGAGGCCTGTGCGCTCTTCGCCGGTCCTTACACCGTAAGCATGCACAAGTCGTCGCTGCTGATTGGTTGTCAGACGAGTTTCATGAATGCAGGCAGCGGCACCAATCAGAGCAACCATATGTATAAGCTCGGGCCTGTGCACTGGGGAATCCTGGAGCGAGGAGTAAAAACCTCCTCCGATTCCTATCTGATGCTTGGAGCCAAGATTGGTGCATTTTCCCTGCTGATGGGGCAGCATAAGACCCATCCGGACTCTTCGGAGTTTCCCTTCTCCTATCTCTTCGGCGACGACCGCGGGGCCACGGTGGTGGTGCCCGGCGTGATGCTGCGTAGTTGCGGTCTGCTTCGCGATGAGAAGAAATGGCCCGCGCGCGACCGCCGGTTGAAACGCAAGCTCCCCTTGCACGACCGCATAGTGTTTGATGTGCTGAATCCCCTTACGGTCGACCGTATGCTTCAGGCTCTCGATGCTATTGAGAACCTGCTTACCAAGCCGGCCGACGATGACCGCATGGTTCGCTATCGCGGCATGAAATTCTCCCGCGCTTCGCTCGAGAGAGCCAAGCGTCTGTATGAACTGGGCGTTTATAAATATTTGTCCCTGAGAATGGGCAAGGAATCATTTCCCGTGCGTTCGGAACACTCCACACCGGCAGAATGGGTGGATATCGCAGGATTGCCTATGCCGCGCCATCTCCTCCAGAAAGCCATGAAAGGGGAGAGCATCCGGGAGATTGAGGCGGTGTTCAGTGAGGCGGAGCGCATGTATACCAGTCTGGAGAAAGCCTGGATATCATCGCGCATAGGCAGCAAGTGGCAGCTCAGCCCCGAGGCAATTGCCGTCTACGCCTCTGAATTCGACAAAATGGTGGAGGAAGACCGCGCCCGCTACCTCGACGAACTCTCCGCGCAGAATGAAATGCTCGCCCTTTGATAATTATCAATCATCAATTATCAATCCCTGAGGGATTATTTGCGTTTCACCTCATCGACGCCTTCGATTGAGGAGACATGCTTCATGATTGACTGGAGTTCCTGCCAGCCATGCACGGAGAAGGAAATCGTGATGGTGGCAATGGAGTCTACCGTGTCGGTATTGAAGGAGTCCATGGTGAGGCCAAGCTGGTTGCTGATGCAGTCCACGATGTCGATGAAGAGGTGGTAACGGTCCACCGCCCGGATCACGATTGTGACGGGATAGAGCGAGTCGTCGGCCTCGAAATCCACTGATACAATGTCATCGCCAAGTTGGGAGGCGTGGCGGATGGCAAGGGGACACTCGCGCTTGTGGAGGGTGAATTTGCCGTCGTGGTCGCTGAATCCCACCACCTCCTCGCCCGGAATGGGATTGCATTCGGGGCATAGACGATAGAGCGAGAGGGGCTGATAGAATAGATATTTGCGGATGGCACGCTGCGCTTTATATGTCACCACAGAATCGAGCCATTCCGGTTTGGGGCGGGAATCTTTCGAAGTAAATACCTCCACCACGTCGCCTCTCCGCAGAGGAGCCTTTATCGATGTGAGGAAGCCATTGACGCGGGCATATTTGGCGCGGTTGCCGAGGTCGGTGTGCACTTCATAGGCGAAGTCGAGCACGGTGGCCTTTTGCGGCAGAACCACCGCCTTTCCCTTCGGGGTGAAGGTCATGATGTCGTCGTTGAAGAAAAGTTTCACCACCTCGTCGATATAGTTCGGCCCCTCGGAATTGTCGGTGAAATCTATGGTTTTAAGGGCATCCTTGAAGCGATTGATCCAGTTGCGGATATTACCCTGCGATTTCTCCGACGCGCATCCCAACTGGGAATCGCGCACCATGCGTTCGCTGCTGATGTGCACCTCCTGCCAGCGTCCGAAATCCGCCAGGAGTTTCACATGGAAGCTCTGATAGCCATTCTCTTTCGGCGAGTCGATGTAATTGGATATGCCACCCGGTTTTTCGCGGAAGTGGTCGGTGAGGATGGAATAGATTCTCAGCGCCATCTCCTTCTCGGTGACGCCCTCTGAAACAGTGTATTCAATCTCGGTGAAATGGCGGTATTTCAGATGGTTGAAGTCGTCGCCATATTTCTGCATCTTTCGCCAGAGACTATAGGGCTTGCGGTATTCAATCCATACCTTCACGTCAATGTTGTTTTCGAGGAGCACGGTGCGGATACGGTCGCAGAACCGCTCGAGGCGCTCCTGCTGCTGGGCGCGGTCGGTGGCAATCATGCGCTCCATCTCCTCATATTCCTGCGGACAGCGGAAGCGGAAACTCAGGTTCTCCAGTTCGGTCTTGATATTGTAGAGGCCGAGGCGGTTAGCGAGCGGAGCATAGAAATAATCGGTTTCGCCGGCGATTTTCATCTGCTTGTCGGGACGCATCGAGGAGAGCGTGCGCATATTGTGGAGGCGGTCGGAGATCTTCACAAGCACGGCGCGGATATCGCTCTGAATCGAGTCGAGCATCTGCCGGTAATTGTCTACCTGCTTGGTGACCACATATTCATCCTTTTTGAGTTTGGTGACCACTTTCACGAGGAAAGCCACGTCGTTGCCGAAGCGGGAGCGCAGGTCGTCGATGGTGTAGGGGGTATCCTCCACCACATCGTGCAGGAACGCGGCCATCACGGAGTCGGCGCCAAGCTGCAATTCTTCGGCGGCGATTGTGGCCACTGCGATTGGATGAAGGATATATGGCTCGCCTGTTTTGCGCTTCTGGTCCTTGTGGGCCTCACGAGCGAGACGAAAAGCCTCCTGAAGGGCCTGCATCTGCTCATCGTTCACTCTGGGGCTCATCACATCAAACACGTGTTGTGCCCGTTCATCGATTATTCGGTCGTAATCCTCGTTCATAGTCGGCATTGGATGATGTTCGTTGAATAAATGTGGCTTAGGATAAAGATTATAAAGCGCAAAAATACTTAAAAAATGTGAAAAGTCAAGTGCCCTATATGTTAAAATCAAAAAATTCATTATATGGCAGTCGTCGCCCGAAATTCAAAATTCAAAATTAAGATAAGGGGAATGTTGGATTGATGAGATAGACCTTGCTTGTGGCGCGAGTCACGGCCGTATACAGCCAGCGATAGAACGCCTCGTCAAACTGTTCAGGCGCAATGCCTCCCATATCTATATACACATGGCTCCATTGACCGCCCTGTGCCTTATGACATGTCACGCAATACGCATATTTCGCCTGCAGCGCATTATAATATGGGTCCTCGTCAAGCGCCTTGAGACGTTCCGACAATACTCCCTCCTGTTCAGCAAGAGCGCGACTGGTAAAGCGGTCCATCTCGTCGCGTGGAATGGAGGGACCCTCGCACACAAGGCTCCGAAGCATCAGTTGAGCCGTGACCATATTTCCCTCGCTTAATTCCAGTTCCACCTCGGTGAAATATCTGCCATACATCTTTTCAGTCTTCCCCACCCATTTCACGCAAGCCATATCGCCATTGGCGATGAGTCGATGCTTGCGGTCTTTGCTCCAGAAATAGTCATTCTTAGAGATTACGAGTCGGTCGCCTGTCTGCACCGGTGAGTCGGCATAAAGCACGCGTGCACGTATCTGGCGGTTGAAATCATTGGCCCTCCGGTTGGAACGAGTGATTATAAGTGTCTCATCCTGCCCAACCTGCGAGTAGGAATCCGCGAGCAGTTCAGCCAGTTCGAGCGAGGAAACCGCCATGATATCGGGGAAGCCGGAGAGTTCGAGACTCACTTCCGAGGGCAGGGGATCGTTAAAAAGAAAACTACGCACAAGGGTGGCATTATGCACAATTCCCGAATCCGATGCCTGGCGGAGTGGCACATCAAGTGTGGTGCAAATTGGCGTCAGCCCGAGCTGCTTCAAGCGTTCGGGGTTCATCGCTGTGGCAAACTCCTGTCCTACCGGCGGCAACTGTGCCTCATCGCCAATGAGCACCATGCGGCATCCCGGGGCGGAATGCACATAATCCACAAGCACCTTTAGCAGACTTCTCGGGTCACCCTCGCGGTCGGGAATCAGCGACGCCTCATCCACGATGAAGAGGGTATCGCGGCATTGGTTGGGGGCAATAAACCATGACTTGGCGCCGGCCTCAGACATCACGGGGCGAAACAAGCGCCGATGTATAGTGGAGGCCTCATGGGAGGAAAGTGCCGATGCCACCTTCGCTGCACGGCCTGTAGGGGCAAGCACCACCACCGGCCGCTTCAGCGAATCCAGAGCGCGAATCATCGCACCCACAACAGAGGTCTTGCCGGTGCCCGCATAACCATTGAGCACAAACACAAGGCGCGGGTCGGGATTCACGATGAATTCCGACATCGACATCATTACGGCCAGTTGGGATGGCACAGGCTCGAAGGGCATAGCATCCAGCGCCTTCTGCATAATCAGGGAAGCCTCCATATTAAGTCAGAACTTTAAGACCCCATCCCATAAAAAATGTTAATGCAGGGGCGACCGATTTTTGATGC
>OGNF01001979.1_pt1 | contig 16669 bp, 10 predicted proteins | sample 1573321 | NCBI WGS metagenome assembly OGNF01 (sample SAMEA2581911, study PRJEB24529) | metagenome | biome: Human gut stool | place: China | collected 2011
ATGGTAGTGTGGGGTCTCCCCATGCGAGAGTAGGGAACTGCCAGGCATCAAATTAGAAAAACCCCGGTCCATAAGGCCGGGGTTTTTTGCATATCAATTATTTGCATGATGAAGGGAATCTCATGTCAGTTCTGTATATCCAAATTCGTCGTAATCAAATTACTGTTCGCGATCTTGAAAGCAAACGTGAAGTGTCAGGAGACGCTGCCTTCAGTAACCAGCGCCTGTTAATCGCCAATTTCTTTGTTGCAGAAAAAGTTCTGCAAGATCTTGTTCTGCAACTCCACCCACGTTCAACCTGGCATTCTTTTTTGCCAGCAAAACGTATGGATATTGTTGTGAGCGCGCTGGAAATGAATGAGGGCGGTTTGTCACAGGTTGAGGAACGCATTCTCCATGAAGTGGTCGCTGGGGCAACGTTAATGAAATATCGCCAGTTCCACATCCATGCGCAATCAGCGGTACTCAGTGATAGTGCGGTCATGGCAATGCTTAAGCAGAAATAATCGTGTCACCATTGGTGGGTACTAAACCTGAAGTTCAGCCCACCGGGATGAGAAAAAATCGCCTACGCCCCCACATACGCCAGATTCAGCAACGGATACGGTTTCCCCAAATCGTCCACCTCAGAGCGTCCCGTAACCTTAAAACCCACCTTCTTATAGAACCCAACCGCCTGCTCATTTTGCTCATTAACGTTGGTTGTCAGTTCCGGTGCCATCGAGAGCGCATGCTCCACCAGCACCCGACCTACGCCGCAGCCGCGCACATCAGGATCGATAAACAGCGCATCCATATGCTGCCCACTTAGCAACATAAATCCAACCGGCTGATCCCGCTCATTAACCGCGACCCACAACGGCGCTTCCGGCAGGAAGGAACGAACTAGGTCCTCCAGCTCGGTCCGATACTCTGCTGATAGAAAATCGTGAGTGGCATCGACAGAACGACACCAAATCGCAACGAGTTCCTCCCCTTCCTCATGCCGTGAGCGGCGAATACTAATAACCATTTTCTCTCCTTTTAGTCATTCTTATATTCTAACGTAGTCTTTTCCTTGAAACTTTCTCACCTTCAACATGCAGGCTCGACATTGGCAAATTTTCTGGTTATCTTCAGCTATCTGGATGTCTAAACGTATAAGCGTATGTAGTGAGGTAATCAGGTTATGCCGATTCGTGTGCCGGACGAGCTACCCGCCGTCAATTTCTTGCGTGAAGAAAACGTCTTTGTGATGACAACTTCTCGTGCGTCTGGTCAGGAAATTCGTCCACTTAAGGTTCTGATCCTTAACCTGATGCCGAAGAAGATTGAAACTGAAAATCAGTTTCTGCGCCTGCTTTCAAACTCACCTTTGCAGGTCGATATTCAGCTGTTGCGCATCGATTCCCGTGAATCGCGCAACACGCCCGCAGAGCATCTGAACAACTTCTACTGTAACTTTGAAGATATTCAGGATCAGAACTTTGACGGTTTGATTGTAACTGGTGCGCCGCTGGGCCTGGTGGAGTTTAATGATGTCGCTTACTGGCCGCAGATCAAACAGGTGCTGGAGTGGTCGAAAGATCACGTCACCTCGACGCTGTTTGTCTGCTGGGCGGTACAGGCCGCGCTCAATATCCTCTACGGCATTCCTAAGCAAACTCGCACCGACAAACTCTCTGGCGTTTACGAGCATCATATTCTCCATCCTCATGCGCTTCTGACGCGTGGCTTTGATGATTCATTCCTGGCACCGCATTCGCGCTATGCTGACTTTCCGGCAGCGTTGATTCGTGATTACACCGATCTGGAAATTCTGGCAGAGACGGAAGAAGGGGATGCATATCTGTTTGCCAGTAAAGATAAGCGCATTGCCTTTGTGACGGGCCATCCCGAATATGATGCGCAAACGCTGGCGCAGGAATTTTTCCGCGATGTGGAAGCCGGACTAGACCCGGATGTACCGTATAACTATTTCCCGCACAATGATCCGCAAAATACACCGCGAGCGAGCTGGCGTAGTCACGGTAATTTGCTGTTTACCAACTGGCTCAACTATTACGTCTACCAGATCACGCCATACGATCTACGGCACATGAATCCAACGCTGGATTAATCTTCTGTGATAGTCGATCGTTAAGCGATTCAGCACCTTACCTCAGGCACCTTCGGGTGCCTTTTTTATTTCCGAAACGTACCTCAGCAGGTGAATAAATTTTATTCATATTGTTATCAACAAGTTATCAAGTATTTTTAATTAAAATGGAAATTGTTTTTGATTTTGCATTTTAAATGAGTAGTCTTAGTTGTGCTGAACGAAAAGCGCACAACGATCCTTCGTTCACAGTGGGGAAGTTTTCGGATCCATGACGAGGAGCTGCACGATGACTGAACAGGCAACAACAACCGATGAACTGGCTTTCACAAGGCCGTATGGCGAGCAGGAGAAGCAAATTCTTACTGCCGAAGCGGTAGAATTTCTGACTGAGCTGGTGACGCATTTTACGCCACAACGCAATAAACTTCTGGCAGCGCGCATTCAGCAGCAGCAAGATATTGATAACGGAACGTTGCCTGATTTTATTTCGGAAACAGCTTCCATTCGCTATGCTGATTGGAAAATTCGCGGGATTCCTGCGGACTTAGAAGACCGCCGCGTAGAGATAACTGGCCCGGTAGAGCGCAAGATGGTGATCAACGCGCTCAACGCCAATGTGAAAGTCTTTATGGCCGATTTCGAAGATTCACTGGCACCAGACTGGAACAAAGTGATCGACGGGCAAATTAACCTGCGTGATGCGGTTAACGGCACCATCAGTTACACCAATGAAGCAGGCAAAATTTACCAGCTCAAGCCCAATCCAGCGGTTTTGATTTGTCGGGTACGCGGTCTGCACTTGCCGGAAAAACATGTCACCTGGCGTGGTGAGGCAATCCCCGGTAGCCTGTTTGATTTTGCGCTCTATTTCTTCCACAACTATCAGGCACTGTTGGCAAAGGGCAGTGGTCCCTATTTCTATCTGCCGAAAACCCAGTCCTGGCAGGAAGCGGCCTGGTGGAGCGAAGTCTTCAGCTATGCAGAAGATCGCTTTAATCTGCCGCGCGGCACCATCAAGGCGACGTTGCTGATTGAAACGCTGCCCGCCGTGTTCCAGATGGATGAAATCCTTCACGCGCTGCGTGACCATATTGTTGGTCTGAACTGCGGTCGTTGGGATTACATCTTCAGCTATATCAAAACGTTGAAAAACTATCCCGATCGCGTCCTGCCAGACAGACAGGCAGTGACGATGGATAAACCATTCCTGAATGCTTACTCACGCCTGTTGATTAAAACCTGCCATAAACGCGGTGCTTTTGCGATGGGCGGCATGGCGGCGTTTATTCCGAGCAAAGATGAAGAGCGCAATAACCAGGTGCTCAACAAAGTAAAAGCGGATAAATCGCTGGAAGCCAATAACGGTCACGATGGCACATGGATCGCTCACCCAGGCCTTGCGGACACGGCAATGGCGGTATTCAACGACATTCTCGGCTCCCGTAAAAATCAGCTTGAAGTGATGCGCGAACAAGACGCGCCGATTACTGCCGATCAGCTGCTGGCACCTTGTGATGGTGAACGCACCGAAGAAGGTATGCGCGCCAACATTCGCGTGGCTGTGCAGTACATCGAAGCGTGGATCTCTGGCAACGGCTGTGTGCCGATTTATGGCCTGATGGAAGATGCGGCGACGGCTGAAATTTCCCGTACCTCGATCTGGCAGTGGATCCATCATCAAAAAACGTTGAGCAATGGCAAACCGGTGACCAAAGCCTTGTTCCGCCAGATGCTGGGCGAAGAGATGAAAGTCATTGCCAGCGAACTGGGCGAAGAACGTTTCTCCCAGGGGCGTTTTGACGATGCCGCACGCTTGATGGAACAGATCACCACTTCCGATGAGTTAATTGATTTCCTGACCCTGCCAGGCTACCGCCTGTTAGCGTAAACCACCACATAACTATGGAGCATCTGCACATGAAAACCCGTACACAACAAATTGAAGAATTACAGAAAGAGTGGACTCAACCGCGTTGGGAAGGCATTACTCGCCCATACAGCGCGGAAGATGTGGTGAAATTACGCGGTTCAGTCAATCCTGAATGCACGCTGGCGCAACTGGGCGCAGCGAAAATGTGGCGTCTGCTGCACGGTGAGTCGAAAAAAGGCTACATCAACAGCCTCGGCGCACTGACTGGCGGTCAGGCGCTGCAACAGGCGAAAGCGGGTATTGAAGCAGTCTATCTGTCGGGATGGCAGGTAGCGGCGGACGCTAACCTGGCGGCCAGCATGTATCCGGATCAGTCGCTCTATCCGGCAAACTCGGTGCCAGCTGTGGTGGAGCGGATCAACAACACCTTCCGTCGTGCCGATCAGATCCAATGGTCCGCGGGCATTGAGCCGGGCGATCCGCGCTATGTCGATTACTTCCTGCCGATCGTTGCCGATGCGGAAGCCGGTTTTGGCGGTGTCCTGAATGCCTTTGAACTGATGAAAGCGATGATTGAAGCCGGTGCAGCGGCAGTTCACTTCGAAGATCAGCTGGCGTCAGTGAAGAAATGCGGTCACATGGGCGGCAAAGTTTTAGTGCCAACTCAGGAAGCTATTCAGAAACTGGTCGCGGCGCGTCTGGCAGCTGACGTGACGGGCGTTCCAACCCTGCTGGTTGCCCGTACCGATGCTGATGCGGCGGATCTGATCACCTCCGATTGCGACCCGTATGACAGCGAATTTATTACCGGCGAGCGTACCAGTGAAGGCTTCTTCCGTACTCATGCGGGCATTGAGCAAGCGATCAGCCGTGGCCTGGCGTATGCGCCATATGCTGACCTGGTCTGGTGTGAAACCTCCACGCCGGATCTGGAACTGGCGCGTCGCTTTGCACAAGCTATCCACGCGAAATATCCGGGCAAACTGCTGGCTTATAACTGCTCGCCGTCGTTCAACTGGCAGAAAAACCTCGACGACAAAACTATTGCCAGCTTCCAGCAGCAGCTGTCGGATATGGGCTACAAGTTCCAGTTCATCACCCTGGCAGGTATCCACAGCATGTGGTTCAACATGTTTGACCTGGCAAACGCCTATGCCCAGGGCGAGGGTATGAAGCACTACGTTGAGAAAGTGCAGCAGCCGGAATTTGCCGCCGCGAAAGATGGCTATACCTTCGTATCTCACCAGCAGGAAGTGGGTACAGGTTACTTCGATAAAGTGACGACTATTATTCAGGGCGGCACGTCGTCGGTTACAGCGCTGACCGGCTCCACCGAAGAATCGCAGTTCTAAGCAACAACAACCGTTGCTGACTGTAGGCCGGATAAGGCGTTCACGCCGCATCCGGCAATCGGTGCACGATGCCTGATGCGACGCTTGCGCGTCTTATCATGCCTACAACCGTTGCCGAACGTAGGCCGGATAAGGCATTTACGCCGCATCCGGCAATTCTCTGCTCCTGATGAGGGCGCTAAATGCCGCGTGGCCTGGAATTACTGATTGCTCAAACCATTTTGCAAGGCTTCGACGCTCAGTATGGTCGATTCCTCGAAGTGACTTCCGGGGCGCAGCAGCGTTTCGAACAGGCCGACTGGCATGCTGTCCAGCAGGCGATGAAAAACCGTATCCATCTTTACGATCATCACGTTGGTCTGGTCGTGGAGCAACTGCGCTGCATTACTAACGGCCAAAGTACGGACGCGGCATTTTTACTGCGCGTTAAAGAGCATTACACGCGGCTGTTGCCGGATTACCCGCGCTTCGAGATTGCGGAGAGCTTTTTTAACTCCGTGTACTGTCGGTTATTTGACCACCGCTCGCTTACTCCCGAGCGGCTTTTTATCTTTAGCTCCCAGCCAGAGCGCCGCTTTCGTACCATTCCCCGCCCGCTGGCGAAAGACTTTCACCCCGATCACGGCTGGGAATCTCTACTGATGCGCGTTATCAGCGACCTGCCGCTGCGCCTGCGCTGGCAGAATAAAAGCCGTGACATTCATTACATCATTCGCCATCTGACGGAAACGCTGGGGACAGACAACCTCGCGGAAAGTCATTTACAGGTGGCGAACGAACTGTTTTACCGCAATAAAGCCGCCTGGCTGGTGGGCAAACTGATCACGCCTTCCGGCACATTGCCATTTTTGCTGCCGATCCACCAGACGGACGACGGCGAGTTATTTATTGATACCTGCCTGACGACGACCGCCGAAGCGAGCATTGTTTTTGGCTTTGCGCGTTCTTATTTTATGGTTTATGCGCCGCTGCCCGCAGCGCTGGTCGAGTGGCTACGGGAAATTCTGCCAGGTAAAACCACCGCTGAATTGTATATGGCTATCGGCTGCCAGAAGCACGCCAAAACCGAAAGCTACCGCGAATATCTCGTTTATCTACAGGGCTGTAATGAGCAGTTCATTGAAGCGCCGGGTATTCGTGGAATGGTGATGTTGGTATTTACGCTGCCGGGCTTTGATCGGGTATTCAAAGTCATCAAAGACAAGTTCGCGCCGCAGAAAGAGATGTCTGCCGCTCACGTTCGTGCCTGCTATCAACTGGTGAAAGAGCACGATCGCGTGGGCCGAATGGCGGACACCCAGGAGTTTGAAAACTTTGTGCTGGAGAAGCGGCATATTTCCCCGGCATTAATGGAATTACTGCTCCAGGAAGCAGCGGAAAAAATCACCGATCTTGGCGAACAAATTGTGATTCGCCATCTTTATATTGAGCGGCGGATGGTGCCGCTCAATATCTGGCTGGAACAAGTGGAAGGTCAGCAGTTGCGCGACGCCATTGAAGAATACGGTAACGCTATTCGCCAGCTTGCCGCTGCTAACATTTTTCCTGGCGACATGCTGTTTAAAAACTTCGGTGTCACCCGTCACGGGCGTGTGGTTTTTTATGATTACGATGAAATTTGCTACATGACGGAAGTGAACTTCCGCGACATCCCGCCGCCGCGCTATCCGGAAGACGAACTTGCCAGCGAACCGTGGTACAGCGTCTCGCCGGGCGATGTTTTCCCGGAAGAGTTTCGCCACTGGCTATGCGCCGACCCGCGTATTGGTCCGCTGTTTGAAGAGATGCACGCCGACCTGTTCCGCGCTGATTACTGGCGCGCACTACAAAACCGCATACGTGAAGGGCATGTGGAAGATGTTTATGCGTATCGGCGCAGGCAAAGATTTAGCGTACGGTATGGGGAGATGCTTTTTTGAGTAAAGCTTCCATATAATTTTTCTCCGCAATGTATCGAGGGTTATCCGTAAAGCCAAAGCTTTCAGCCATCTTATTTAATGTATTAAGGATTAATTCAGCAATAACCCGGTGACCCAATTCAAAAGCCAACTCAAAGGCAGAGTATTTTTGTGGGGCTTTGTGTTGCCAAAAATCCATAATATCTTCAGCGGTAAATCCAAACAGGCGTGCATGGTCAGATAAAGCAAGATAAACCGTCTCTACAACATTTTGTTGTTTATGCTGTATCGCTGAAAACAAACCGGGATATTCATTAGAATTATTTGCCAGGAGGAGGGGCTTCATATTTTTTTTATCGAATTTAAACGTATTAAACAGAGTGGGTAATGCGTTAAAAATAGTATTAATAACGTTCATATGTCCACTATTATAGGCAGTCAACATTTCTGTTCTATGTAGTTCTGGCATTTTCTGGAGCTGAATCATCAGTTGCGTAAGTTGGTGATTCTGACCAATTGCCATTAGCAAATTCATCGTTGCTGGTGATAATGGAGGGGTTATTTCATCCACAGATCCTTTTAACATCAATAGCTGTTCTTTCGGAAGTGCTGGAATTATTGCAACAGATTGGTTAATAACATGATCATTTGACCATTTCAGGAGGCTATAATCTACATTCATAAAATCCATCAGAGAATAGTGTTTAATATTCTCTTTGCTTTCGCTCATAATTCTTATTTTATCGTTAGTTACATTAGGATCATAAACCGAAACCACGTAATGGGTACATCCTTCAGTTGTGTTCTTTATTCTTAGCCGGACCGTCAAAGCATGGTTATCCACCAGTAATATGGCTGCCATAACACTGATGCCATTTGATTCCATCTTGTCAAAATATGCTTTCATAACTAGCCCGAAATCACCGCAGGCAGCAACGCAACGCCCCTCAGGACGGCTGGAAACCAACGCCAAAGTCTGGTTTTTGCATTTTTTGTTGAAGTGCGTGAGAAATTTTTCAGCTGAAGAGTAATCATCTTGATGGGGTTTGTAATCAACATTCTGATAAATATCATTAATATATTGTGCAGCAATGTGTCGGCATACTATACGGTTTTGGGGGCGCCCCGGAAAATAACATTGACCATTAAGTTTAACTCTTGGGAATTTTTTTTCTTTTCTATCTGAGTTTAGATTTAATTTTTGTTTATCAAGAGCGTCTGAGCGTTGAGGTAAAATTTCCATTAGGTATTCTTCAAATATTGGAGCAATGGTTTGAGTGAGTGTCGTGTTTTCATTTTTATTAATTATAGTAATTTCTTTTTTATCAGTCTGTAAGACAGACGTGGAAAATTTAATGACAAAATCCTTGTTGCTAAAGATATGACGACCATTTTGTCTACAGTTCTCTGAGAAGCTTTTTAATAGAGGCGTCGCCAGCTCCTTGCCAGAAAATTTATCCTCGAGTTCTTTATAAAACAATTCACTCAGGGTTTGGTGTTCATTTGTCTGGGCTGTATTATTAATATTTGCAGAGAAAGAACTACGAGGAATACGAGTAATCATTTAAATATCTCATTGTTTATTGATGTCTTGAATTTTAACTATCAGAACAGTGAAAAAATTTAATATGATTACAACTAAAGAAATATCATAAATCGCTCAATCTCATAATGCAGCCGTAAAAGTTTCGGTGGAATGAGATCTTGCGATTTTGTTAATAATTAAGTGGTTTGATGTTTAAAAATAATGCCGAGTTAATAAAAGTGTGTGAAGTGTATGACATTAAGTTATTTTGGCGTCAATGCGATTAACAGACACCCTTATTCTATTGCCACTCAGGTATGATGGGCAGAATATTGCCTCTGCCCGCCAGAAAAAGTCAGCGCATTCCACCGTACGCCAGCGTCACTTCCTTCGCCGCTTTAATCACCATCGCGCCAAACTCGGTCACGCGGTCATCGGTAATACGTGAAATCGGTCCGGAAATAGAAATTGCGGCAAACGGTTCACGGTGCTCATCGAAAATACACGCTGCAAGGCAACGTAGCCCCAGTGCATGTTCCTCATCGTCAAATGAATAACCCCGTTTGCGCGTTTGGGCGAGATCTTCTTTTAAATGCACAGGAGACACCAGCGTTGCGTGGGTATAGGCATGTAACCCTTTGCGGTGCAGCAGCTTCGTCACCTGTTCTTCGCTCAGTTGGGCTAAAAAGGCTTTACCCGCACCGGAAGCGTGCATCGGCAATTTACCGCCGATAGGCGCGGACATTCGCATCAGATGCGTACACTGTACCTGGTCGATAATAATCGCTTCGTGATCGCTTTGATCAAGCACCGCCATATTGACCGTTTCGCCAGACTCTTCCATTAGATTGCGCAGGATAGGGTGAACAATCGCTAACAAATTACGGCTCTGGAGAAAGCTGCTGCCGACCATAAAGGCATGTGCGCCGATTGCCCAATGTCCCAGTTCGCCGACCTGACGCACGAAACCCTGCTGTTGCATCGTGGTTAGCAGGCGGTGGGTCGTGGAATTGGGTAACCCGGCTTGTTGCGCCAGCTCTGTGAGTGCCACACTGCCATTGGATTCGGCAATCCACTCCAGTAATTTCAGGCCACGCGTTAAAGACTGAACCTGTCCAGTCGCTGGTGCGGTGGCAACGGCGGGTTTTCTGCCGCGTTTCGCGGGAATGGGTGCGACCATGACAGCCTCCTTTTTCTGTATCGTGGAAATCATTTTCATTTTTATTGTTAGCTAATGCAATAGTTGCTGAACTGATCCGATGAGTTAATGTTGAACAAATCTCATGTTGCGTGGTGGTCGCTTTTACCACAGATGCGTTTATGCCAGTATGGTTTGTTGAATTTTTATTAAATCTGGGTTGAGCGTGTCGGGAGCAAGTGTGAGCAGCAAAGTGGAACAACTGCGTGCGCAGTTAAATGAACGTATTCTGGTGCTGGACGGCGGTATGGGCACCATGATCCAGAGCTATCGACTGAACGAAGCCGATTTTCGTGGTGAACGCTTTGCCGACTGGCCATGCGACCTCAAAGGCAACAACGACCTGCTGGTACTCAGTAAACCGGAAGTGATCGCCGCTATCCACAACGCCTACTTTGAAGCGGGCGCGGATATCATCGAAACCAACACCTTCAACTCCACGACCATTGCGATGGCGGATTACCAGATGGAATCCCTGTCGGCGGAAATCAACTTTGCGGCGGCGAAACTGGCGCGAGCTTGTGCTGACGAGTGGACCGCGCGCACGCCAGAGAAACCGCGCTACGTTGCCGGTGTTCTCGGCCCGACCAACCGCACGGCGTCTATTTCTCCGGACGTCAACGATCCGGCATTTCGTAATATCACTTTTGACGGGCTGGTGGCGGCTTATCGAGAGTCCACCAAAGCGCTGGTGGAAGGTGGCGCGGATCTGATCCTGATTGAAACCGTTTTCGACACCCTTAACGCCAAAGCGGCGGTATTTGCGGTGAAAACGGAGTTTGAAGCGCTGGGCGTTGAGCTGCCGATTATGATCTCCGGCACCATCACCGACGCCTCCGGGCGCACGCTCTCCGGGCAGACCACCGAAGCATTTTACAACTCATTGCGCCACGCCGAAGCTCTGACCTTTGGCCTGAACTGTGCGCTGGGGCCCGATGAACTGCGCCAGTACGTGCAGGAGCTGTCACGGATTGCGGAATGCTACGTCACCGCGCACCCGAACGCCGGGCTACCCAACGCCTTTGGTGAGTACGATCTCGACGCCGACACGATGGCAAAACAGATACGTGAATGGGCGCAAGCGGGTTTTCTCAATATCGTCGGCGGCTGCTGTGGCACCACGCCACAACATATTGCAGCGATGAGTCGTGCAGTAGAAGGATTAGCGCCGCGCAAACTGCCGGAAATTCCCGTAGCCTGCCGTTTGTCCGGCCTGGAGCCGCTGAACATTGGCGAAGATAGCCTGTTTGTGAACGTGGGTGAACGCACCAACGTCACCGGTTCCGCTAAGTTCAAGCGCCTGATCAAAGAAGAGAAATACAGCGAGGCGCTGGATGTCGCGCGTCAACAGGTGGAAAACGGCGCGCAGATTATCGATATCAATATGGATGAAGGGATGCTCGACGCCGAAGCGGCGATGGTGCGTTTTCTCAATCTGATTGCCGGTGAACCGGATATCGCTCGCGTGCCGATTATGATCGACTCCTCAAAATGGGATGTCATTGAAAAAGGTCTGAAGTGTATCCAGGGCAAAGGCATTGTTAACTCTATCTCGATGAAAGAGGGCGTCGACGCCTTTATCCATCACGCGAAATTGTTGCGTCGCTACGGTGCGGCAGTGGTGGTAATGGCCTTTGACGAACAGGGACAGGCCGATACCCGCGCACGGAAAATCGAGATTTGCCGTCGGGCGTACAAAATCCTCACCGAAGAGGTTGGCTTCCCGCCAGAAGATATCATCTTCGACCCGAACATCTTCGCGGTCGCCACCGGCATTGAAGAGCACAACAACTATGCGCAGGACTTTATCGGCGCCTGCGAAGACATCAAACGCGAACTGCCGCACGCGCTGATTTCCGGCGGCGTATCTAACGTTTCTTTCTCATTCCGTGGCAACGATCCGGTGCGCGAAGCCATTCACGCAGTGTTCCTCTACTACGCTATTCGCAATGGCATGGATATGGGGATCGTCAACGCCGGGCAACTGGCGATTTACGACGACCTACCCGCTGAACTGCGCGACGCGGTGGAAGATGTGATTCTTAATCGTCGCGATGATGGCACTGAGCGTTTACTGGAGCTTGCCGAGAAATATCGCGGCAGCAAAACCGACGACACCGCTAACGCCCAGCAGGCGGAGTGGCGCTCGTGGGAAGTGAATAAACGTCTGGAATACTCGCTGGTCAAAGGCATTACCGAGTTTATCGAGCAGGATACCGAAGAAGCCCGCCAGCAGGCTACGCGCCCGATTGAAGTGATTGAAGGCCCGTTGATGGACGGCATGAACGTGGTCGGCGATCTGTTTGGCGAAGGCAAAATGTTCCTGCCACAGGTGGTCAAATCGGCGCGCGTCATGAAACAGGCGGTGGCCTACCTCGAACCGTTTATTGAAGCCAGCAAAGAGCAGGGCAAAACCAACGGCAAGATGGTGATCGCCACCGTGAAGGGCGACGTCCACGACATCGGTAAAAATATCGTTGGTGTGGTGCTGCAATGTAACAACTACGAAATTGTCGATCTCGGCGTTATGGTGCCTGCGGAAAAAATTCTCCGTACCGCTAAAGAAGTGAATGCTGATCTGATTGGCCTTTCGGGGCTTATCACGCCGTCGCTGGACGAGATGGTTAACGTGGCGAAAGAGATGGAGCGTCAGGGCTTCACTATTCCGCTATTGATTGGCGGCGCGACGACCTCAAAAGCGCACACGGCGGTGAAAATCGAGCAGAACTACAGCGGCCCGACGGTGTATGTGCAGAATGCCTCGCGTACCGTTGGTGTGGTGGCGGCGCTGCTTTCCGATACCCAGCGTGATGATTTTGTCGCTCGTACCCGCAAGGAGTACGAAACCGTACGTATTCAGCACGGGCGCAAGAAACCGCGCACACCACCGGTCACGCTGGAAGCGGCGCGCGATAACGATTTCGCTTTTGACTGGCAGGCTTACACGCCGCCGGTGGCGCACCGTCTCGGCGTGCAGGAAGTCGAAGCCAGCATCGAAACGCTGCGTAATTACATCGACTGGACACCGTTCTTTATGACCTGGTCGCTGGCCGGGAAGTATCCGCGCATTCTGGAAGATGAAGTGGTGGGCGTTGAGGCGCAGCGGCTGTTTAAAGACGCCAACGACATGCTGGATAAATTAAGCGCCGAGAAAACGCTGAATCCGCGTGGCGTGGTGGGCCTGTTCCCGGCAAACCGTGTGGGCGATGACATTGAAATCTACCGTGACGAAACGCGTACCCATGTGATCAACGTCAGCCACCATCTGCGTCAACAGACCGAAAAAACAGGCTTCGCTAACTACTGTCTCGCTGACTTCGTTGCGCCGAAGCTTTCTGGTAAAGCAGATTACATCGGCGCATTTGCCGTGACTGGCGGGCTGGAAGAGGACGCACTGGCTGATGCCTTTGAAGCGCAGCACGATGATTACAACAAAATCATGGTGAAAGCGCTTGCCGACCGTTTAGCCGAAGCCTTTGCGGAGTATCTCCATGAGCGTGTGCGTAAAGTCTACTGGGGCTATGCGCCGAACGAGAACCTCAGCAACGAAGAGCTGATCCGCGAAAACTACCAGGGCATCCGTCCGGCACCGGGCTATCCGGCCTGCCCGGAACATACGGAAAAAGCCACCATCTGGGAGCTGCTGGAAGTGGAAAAACACACTGGCATGAAACTCACAGAATCTTTCGCCATGTGGCCCGGTGCATCGGTTTCGGGTTGGTACTTCAGCCACCCGGACAGCAAGTACTACGCTGTAGCACAAATTCAGCGCGATCAGGTTGAAGATTATGCCCGCCGTAAAGGTATGAGCGTTACCGAAGTTGAGCGCTGGCTGGCACCGAATCTGGGGTATGACGCGGACTGATTCACAAATCTGTCACTTTTCCTTACAACAAACAGGGCGCTCAATGAGTGCCCTGTCTCTTTATTAATATGAAACACTTATACTGGAAACAGGCTGGAATAATCTTAGCCGGAAAAACGAATGTCAAAAGGCACAGTAAAGATGCCAGTCAGCGTGTTTCCGGTCCTTTGGTCATTCAATTGCTTCAGGAACATATAACGATAAGGAGAACCTGAACTCGTGTTAACGCTGCTTCACCTGCTTTCTGCCGTCGCCCTGCTGGTCTGGGGGACTCATATTGTTCGAACCGGCGTAATGCGCGTCTTCGGCGCGCGTTTGCGTACTGTCCTTAGCCGGAGCGTCGAAAAAAAGCCGCTCGCCTTTTGCGCGGGGATCGGCGTTACCGCACTGGTACAGAGCAGTAATGCCACCACCATGCTGGTGACCTCGTTTGTCGCTCAGGATCTGGTAGCCCTCGCACCGGCTCTGGTCATTGTGCTGGGTGCAGATGTCGGGACGGCGCTAATGGCGCGTATTCTCACCTTCGACTTATCCTGGCTGTCACCGTTACTTATTTTTATCGGCGTGATTTTTTTCCTCGGACGCAAACAGTCACGCGCCGGGCAACTGGGCCGCGTCGGTATTGGTCTTGGGCTGATTTTGCTAGCGCTGGAGTTGATTGTGCAGGCCGTAACGCCGATCACCCAGGCAAACGGCGTTCAGGTGATCTTTGCCTCGCTGACCGGCGATATTCTGCTGGATGCGCTGATTGGCGCGATGTTCGCCATTATCAGCTACTCCAGCCTTGCTGCTGTACTGCTGACCGCGACTCTGACCGCCGCAGGCATTATCTCCTTCCCCGTGGCGCTCTGTCTGGTGATTGGTGCTAACCTCGGTTCCGGTCTGCTGGCAATGCTCAACAACAGTGCCGCCAATGCCGCAGCCCGCCGTGTCGCGCTGGGTAGTCTGCTGTTTAAGCTGGTGGGTAGCCTGATTATCCTGCCGTTTGTCCATTTGCTGGCAGAGACAATGGGGAAGTTGTCATTGCCAAAAGCGGAACTGGTGATCTATTTCCACGTCTTCTACAACCTTGTACGTTGCCTGGTCATGCTGCCATTTGTTGACCCGATGGCACGGTTTTGCAAAACGATTATTCGCGATGAACCGGAACTGGATACCCAGCTACGGCCTAAACATCTGGATGTCAGCGCGCTGGATACGCCCACGCTTGCTCTGGCGAACGCCGCGCGCGAAACCCTGCGCATTGGCGACGCCATGGAACAGATGATGGAAGGGCTGAATAAAGTGATGCACGGCGAGCCACGGCAGGAGAAAGAGCTGCGTAAGCTGGCAGATGATATCAACGTTCTCTACACCGCCATTAAGCTGTATCTGGCGCGGATGCCAAAAGAAGAGCTGGCGGAGGAAGAGTCGCGCCGCTGGGCAGAGATCATCGAAATGTCGCTCAACCTTGAACAGGCCTCCGATATCGTCGAGCGCATGGGCAGCGAAATTGCTGACAAATCACTGGCAGCACGGCGGGCATTTTCGCTTGATGGGTTGAAGGAACTGGATGCGCTCTATGAGCAATTGCTCAGTAATTTAAAGCTGGCAATGTCGGTGTTCTTCTCTGGCGATGTCACCAGCGCTCGTCGTTTGCGCCGTAGTAAGCATCGCTTTCGCATTCTTAATCGCCGCTATTCCCACGCCCACGTCGATCGCCTGCATCAGCAAAACGTGCAGAGCATTGAAACCAGTTCGCTACATTTAGGCTTACTGGGAGATATGCAGCGCCTGAACTCGCTGTTTTGTTCGGTGGCTTACAGTGTGCTGGAACAGCCGGATGAAGATGAAGGACGGGACGAGTATTAATATTGTGAATCCTGTAGGCCTGATAAGACGCGTCAAGCGTCGCATCAGGCACTATGAACAAGATGCCGGATCATGCATCCGGCAATTCACTTAAAAACGGTGACCCGCTTCCAGCGGAACCGCTTCTTCACCAGCCTTAAACACATAAGTGGTGTTCGGGCCACCCAGCGTTGCGTGACCTTTACTCACTGTGATCCAGTTACCTTCCGGTAGACCAATAATCGTCAGTTCTGGCGCGACGACCAGCAGTTCGCGAATACGCTGTTCACGGGTTTCACCTTTATGGCCTTCCGGCAGCGCGTTGGTGAAGTGCGGGTTGATTTGCAGCGGGAACAGATTTAGCGCATCGAAACCTTGCGGATCGACAATCGGCATATCGTTGGTGGTACGAATGGTTGGGCAAGCAAGGTTAGCGCCTGCGCTCCAGCCAATATACAGAGCGCCACGTTTAACCACGTCAGTAATTGGTGCCAGCAGCCCGCGCTCGCGGCACTGTTTCAGCAACTGGAAAGTATTCCCGCCGCCGACAATCACGATCTCAGCATTTTCAATCGCGGCAACGGGATCGACAACGCTATGAATACCGGTGACAGAAACACCCAGCGGAGCGAGAACCGCAGCCGTTTTCGCTGTGTAATCATCCCAGGTCTGCGTTACGCCAGCGAAAGGGATAAACACCGCTGAGCGGCGACCCTGCAACTGTTCAGCAATTAGCGGCAGTGCATGTTCCAGCCAGGCTTTACCCGGCAGCGTCGAGTTACTCAATAAAAGCAGTTCCATTACTTCTCCGGTTAGTAAGAAATCACGGGAGGCATGCTACCACTGCGAATTTAACCACTTACTGACATGGCTCACGATGTCGCACATTGCTTCTGGAAAGTGATTTGAGCAGGTAACGAATTCAAGCCAATGGAAATAACAAATAGTTCGCTCATGACTATTTTTTATCAACCCAAAGGTACGGTATATTCCGTTTTTTACAGGAGAATTTATGCTGCCCGACTCATCAGTCCGTTTAAATAAATACATC
>OGNF01002002.1_pt1 | contig 16511 bp, 8 predicted proteins | sample 1573321 | NCBI WGS metagenome assembly OGNF01 (sample SAMEA2581911, study PRJEB24529) | metagenome | biome: Human gut stool | place: China | collected 2011
GCGAAAGAGGAAAAACAGTCGGTACGTTCGTGAAAAATATCCTTACTTTCGTTTTTTCTGTGGGCGGTTTTGTTTTTTCTTTCGCCCGTTTTCTGTGTTTCGTCGTGGTCTGTATTCTTCGGAAGCCCTATCCTGTTGATTTTGCAAGTTAATTTTTCGTAAAAAAACAAAACAGACGAGTCCCGTTTGGGTAGATGCGTGAAATATAATTGCGGCATCACGCGGCAAATGATAGCGATGTAGGGGCGTACCTCAGGTGCGTCCGACATTTCCCAGCGTGCAGATATTAACAATAGCACGAATGTTTTCCCGGCACCCGGATATGAAAACGGATATTTCCACCCTCACAGTTGCCCTCAGGGATGCAGAGAGAAGAAGTCCGTGAGTATTCCCGCATCGGCACGTTTATATGGGAGCTGTAGGTATCCGCGCAGCGGCCGCACCTGCAGTACGTCCTCACGTCATGCAGCGCGGAAATCGCCTGCGACAGTCCGCGGAAAACAGGGATACGCGAACGGGAACAAGGTTATGTCATTACGACCAGATTCTGTCCAATTCTTCAGCAAATGTCTGCCATCATTTCTTATTTTCAAAAAAATCTCATAAAAAAGTACAACGGATGTTTTTAATTTCTATATTTGCATAATATAGGATGCGGCTCGGCCATGTCAAAAACTGGAAACTCCGTTCCCGTTTTGCCATCGCGCTCGCCTTTCGCTATATTTGCAAATAGGCATCCTTATCCATGAAAAGCTATCTGTATCACCTTTAAATAACATGAACACTATGGAAACACAAGAGGTCACCCCTGTCATATCCGTATGCGTTCCAGCTTATAATGCCGCCCGTTACATCGGCGAGTGCATCGAGAGCGTATTGGCGCAGACGTTTCCGTATTTTGAACTGCTGATCGTTGACGATGGTTCGGAAGACCATACCTGCGAAGTGGTGGAAAAATACAAAGATCCGCGAATCCGTCTTATTCGGAATCACCACGATTTCATCCGAACGAAAAACACTTTGTTGCAAGAGGCGAAAGGTAAGTATATCGCTTTCTTGGATTCGGATGACAGAATGCTTCCTGATCGTCTGGAGGCCCAATTTGCCTTCATGGAGGAACATCCCCATATTGATGCCTTGGGCGGTGCTGTGTGGGTCTTTGGCAACGGTGCGCGCATTGCCCGGCCGGCTATTATCGGGAAACCGATTACGCTGGATGAAATGATAGCCGGAAACCAATTGTTCAATCCCACGGTGATGCTCCGGACTGACCGGATAAGAGAAGAGGGAATAACTTATCCGGAAGCATATGTCTATGCCAATGATTACGCCCTGTGGATGCAGATGCTTTTTAAGGGTATGCATCTGGAGAATCAGGACCGTATCGTGACCGAATATCGCTCTTCTGAAAATCAGATATCTGTTCGCAAGCGGGAAGAACAAGCCGATGGTGTTCGTAACATAAAGGCCGAAGCCATCCGGTTCCGGTCGGGTGGAATCCGGGAGGAACCTACCGATATTGAACATTTTCAGGTACCTGTAACGGGCAACAAGTTGACTCTTATCATTCCTTTCCTTAATGAGAGAGAGGAGGTCCGGAACACCGTGGCCAGTGCCAGAGATTTTGCCGGAACAAGTGTTGACATATTGGTTATCAACGATGCTTCGGACGATGGTTATAATTATCGGCAGGACTTGGAGCCTTATGCAGTGGTCTATGTGCGGAATCGGGAACGGTTGGGCGTGGCGGCTTCCAGAGACCTCGGTGTTAGTCTGTGTACTACGCCATATTTCCTGTTATTGGATGCCCACATGCGTTTTTATGAAAACCGCTGGCCGGTACGTATCGTCAGCCTGCTTGAAGAGAACGACCGGTGTATTCTTTGTTGTCAGTCCAAGGTTCTCCACAAGGAAAACGGTGTGATTTTTGCCCCTAAAGGAAAGCCTGTTACGTTCGGGGCGTATCATCCTTTTAATAAAAGGAACTTTATCCCAGATATAGTGTGGAACACGCGGAACTATTTCCCGGACAGAACGGTCGTTCCCATAGCTGCCATACTGGGAGCCGGATATGCCGCCAGTGTACGGTATTGGAACCGTCTGAAAGGGTTGGCCGGTTTGTTGCACTATGGGAGTGACGAGGCCTATCTCAGTTTCAAAACATGGCTGGAGGGAGGGCAATGCCTTCTGCTGAAAGATACGGTAATCGGACATCTTTACCGTACGTCGGCACCTTATGTGAATTTGAATGAGAAGGTGCTTTATAACCATCTGATTATAGCCTATCTGCTGTTTCCTGATGCTTTGAGGAGCCAGGCGTTTGCCATTGCCCGAAAAAAGAACCAGGAATCGTTCCGAAAAGCTCTGCAACTGATGGATACCAACCGGAAGAAACTGGAGGAGTGGAAACAGTATTACCAGGCTTTGATTACGGTTCCTTTTGAAAAAGTTCTGGCCTGGAACTATGTGCTTCCTCCAGAAAAAGAACGTAAAATCATGACTGAAGAAATCACTTGTTTGCCGCGGATAGCCGAATGGCTGAAGGAACAGCTGCCGGCTGATGATTTCGGGTTGTGGTATGGCAAGGCCGGTATTATGGCATGGTATGCTCTCTATGCCCGCTTTTCCGGAGAGAAAAAATGGGATGACGAAGCGTCCAGTTTGTGGAGTAAATTATACGAAAGAGTGATGCAGAAACGGCTTCCTCTGAATTTCGCTTACGGTATGTGCGGAGTTGGGTGGACTGCCTTGTACCTCAAACAGGAAGGGGTGCTGGAAGATAATCTGGACGATATTCTGAAAGCCATTGACACAGCTATTCAGGAACAGGATTTTTCTTCATGGAACGACATGAGTATGGCTACCGGTTGTGCAGGGGTGCTTTGTTATGTGACGGCGCGATTGCGGTTGTTGTCAGAACAGAAGGAAACAACAGTATGGACGGAAAGCAAACTGCGAGATCTGGAAAACTGTGCGAAGCGTATTCTGGAGGACGAAAACAGTGACCTGCCGTCTTTGAACATGGCCGAATATTACTTGATCCTGCGAAAGGAAGGGGTACAGGCCAACGACCTTCCGTCCGCATTCCACGACTGGATGGATTATCCCAATTATCTGACGGAGGACTCACGTTTCTGGAAGAACGGCCTCGTGGACGGAATTGCCGGTTATGGACTGTTGATTATGTCGGTTGTTACTCATCTAAAAACTTCACCTTATTATGGAAACAATGCAAACTAAGAAATGGAGCATGTATAATAATTGGTTTCCGAATGGAGAGGAAACCCTTTTGTATAACAGTGCAAGCGATGTGGCAATGGCTCTGCTTCCCCAGATAAAGGAACTGACAGACAGATATAAGGACAATCCCGCTCTGCTGGAAAATGTGCATCCTACTCTTTACAGCTTCATGAGCGAAAAAGGGTTTATCGTCGATGCGGATGCGGACGAAACCAGACAACTGATAGCAAGGTGGGCAGCCGAGGAAAACAATCCGGAAACATTTAGTATGACCATCAATCCGACTCTCAACTGCAACCTGCGTTGCTGGTATTGCTACGAAGAGCATGCTGCAGGAATGGACATGCATCCGGAAGTGGTCGATTCCATTCGGAAATTGATTGCCAACAAAGTGAAAGAGCCCTTGCTCAAGCGGCTCAACATCGGATTCTTTGGTGGTGAACCGTTGATGAAGTTCCGTGATGTGGTTCTGCCCATTCTCACCTATGCCAAAGAACAGTGCAGGCTATTTCAGAAGAAACTGGGGGTCCGTTTTACAACCAACGGAGTATTACTTACTTCGAAAGTTATCACAGAGTTGGCGGCTTTCAATGAGGACTTTCCGGTGTTTCTTCAAATAACATTGGACGGCAATCGGGAAGTACACGACCAGACCCGACACGGTAAGGGAGGCGGAAAAACGTATGATGCTATCGTTGGACACATACGTCATTGTCTGAAAGCCGGGATGGAAGTTGGTTTACGATTTAATTATACAGCAGACAATATTGATTCGTTTGCGGATGTATTGCGAGAATTCGAAGAATTGCCATCTTGCGAAAAAAAACGAATTCGTGTGGATTTTCAGCAGGTGTGGCAGGACGGAGGCAATCGGGAAGCCCCCAAAAAGGCGGAGATACAGGCTGAGTGGTACAAACAATGTGGCTTGAAGACTTTGTCTGGAAAAGCCATCACCCCAATACATTGTTATGCTGATTATGAGAATTGTGTTGTTATTAATTATACGGGCGACTTATACAAGTGTACGGCCCGTGATTTCACTCCTCAACTCCGGGAAGGAGCTCTTATGCCGGACGGTACTTTGAAATGGAACGAAAGATATAAAAAGCGAATGGCCATCAAGCATGGTATCTCCCTGTGTCATGCCTGCCGGCTGTTTCCCATTTGCCACGGAGGGTGTTCGCAGTCGAAAATGGAAAACGATGGGAAAGAAACTTGTCTGTACCATTATTCCGAGAAAGAAAAGACCGATATCTTGAAATGGCGGATGGAATGGATTCTGACGCATTATGATGTGTCCTATTAATAACTAAAACAGAAAGATAGGGGATAGAGAGGACGTTTTTTACAAAAAATGGACAAGATAAAACTTGTCCGATTTTCAAAAAGTGATTATTAATTAAAATACTTGAAACATGAAGCGTATTAAAACAATTAAGAGTATCTCGGTAGAGATACCAACAATCAGTACTGATAAAGAAGGTCATTTGCTTGGTGGATTTTCTGCTTTCGGTGTATCTGTTTTGGGAAACGATAACCGTACTTGTACTAACAATTCGGACAATTGTGTGTCTAATAGTGGTTGTTCGAATAATAAACAATGTATTGCTAATGGTGATTGTTCAGATAATAAAACTTGTAAAAATAATACAAATTGTATACACAATCCATTTGAAAAAGGATGTGCTAATAATATTACCTGTATCAATGGAAATTGTGGTGTTACAACTCCTGGAAAGGACGATACAACCGAGTCGTCAGCTAAGATATTCCTATTAGGTGGATCTATGTTGTTTTAACCTGTAATTTTTATATCTCCGGCGTTAATTAAGCCGGAGATATATCCAAGTGTTCTTATTTAGGAAAAAGGTGCACAAATAAAATTCTATCTATATGTGGAAGTTTATAGTTTTGTATAAAGGTGGAATAGTCGGCCTGCTGTTCATCTTCTTGATATTGGGTAGTCAGTCAGCCTTTGCCCAGTGGAATAAGAAATACATAATAGGGCCGGTCATGAACAGTGTGACCGGGGCGCCTATAATGGGTGTGGAGGTCGATTTTTATTCCATGGATGGGAAAAAGGTCCTTTCAAAAAAAACAGGGCGGAGCAAACATAATGAAGTGGTTTATTCTTCTTATATGGTAGTTCTACCAGAAGGTACTTACCGTGTCCGTTTTTCACATCCTGACTATGAAATCGTGGAGCAGGAAATCAAGGTAAAATTTCATAAGAGAGAGCAGTACCTTTATATGCCTGTTGTCAAACTGAAGAGAAAACCGAGGGAACAGGTGCTGCAGGCAGCGACCGTCAAGGCCACGAAAGTGAAGTTCTACACGAAAAAGGATACTTTGGTGTTCAACGCTGACGCGTTTGCCACGGCTGAGGGCTCCATGTTGAATGTGCTGATACGTCAGTTGCCGGGCGTGGAACTGAAGGACGATGGCCGCATACTGGTCAACGGCCGGTATGTGGAGAGCCTGCTGCTGAACGGGGACGATTTTTTCCAAAGCGACCGTAGCATCATGCTGGAGAACCTGCCTTCCTATATGGTGAAGGACATCAAGGTGTATGAACGTGAGTCGGACGAGATGCTCCGCATGATGCAGCGGGAGAGCGGCAGGAAGCAGCTGGTGATGGACGTGAACCTGAAGAAGCAGTATTCCATCGGATGGATAGCCAATACCGAGTGGGGCGGCGGTACGGAGAAACGCTACCTGGGGCGTCTGTTTGCCCTGCGCTTCACTCCGCAGTCGCGCCTGGCGTTGGTGGGCAATATGAACAACGTGAACGACAGCCGGAAACCCGGCGAAACCGGCAGCTGGACACCGGAGAAGATGCCCAGCGGTGCCTTGGCCACCAAGATGGCCGCCCTCGATTATCGGGTGATTGACAGACTGGGCAAATTCCAGATCTATGGAAACGCAAAGATAAACCATGCGGACGCTGACAACCTGACGACGACCAATCAGGTCAACTTCCTGCAGGGCGGCAATACGTATGAAAGGAGCCAGAGCCTGACCAACAGTCGGGATACGCGGATTGATACATGGCATCAACTCACTATTCCCTTTGGACAGGATAAGTTCCGTGAATCTACCGGCGGTGCTTTGCAGATAGCCCCCTATTTCCGTTACCGCCGCTATAAGAACACGGGCGGCAGCGTAAACGGTACGTTTTCGGACGACCCCTCGAAATATGTATCGGCCGGATTGATTGACAGCCTGCGTGGTCCGCTGGCCGGTTCTCTCATACGGCAGCATCTTGTGAATCGCAGTCTGTCGCAGACGCTGAATGAAGGACATCGTGTCAGTGCGGGAGGCAGTAGCAGTTACTATTATGCCATTCCGCATACACAAGACATGTTGGATTTTGAGTTTTCCGGAGATTATACCGAACAGGAGGACCAGTTGTTCGGGCAGAGACAGTATGACTACTTTCAGAGCACTTCCGCATCGACGGACTATCGGAACCAGTATTACAACCGGCCCGGGCATTCCTACAATTACAGCGGTAGTATTAATTATGCCTACAAACCGATAGGATTCATGAATGTTATCAACGCCCGATACAAGTTCACCCGGCAATATGCCTCTAACCAGCGGGAACTGTACCGTTTGGACTGGATGACCGACGGCGAGTGGGGAATCGGAACGGAGAATCCGATTGGAACACTGCCTTCCGTCACCGACTGGGAAGAGCAGACGCTGGATGCGGCCAACAGTTTCTATTCCGGTCAGCATTCCTATGAGCACAAATGGCAGATAGATGGTTTCTTTAGAAAATTCACGGAAAATAATTATTGGGAATTTGACTTTGATGTCCCTTTCCGCTATGTGACCAAAAAACTGGCGTACCAGACGGGCAGTGGCATCTATCGTCCTACTCGTAGTGAGTTCCTCCCCGCAGTCAACGTTGACGTGGCCTATGCTACTCAGGAAACGAGGCATAGATACGAACTGAAATACAATCTGTCATCCTCCATGCCGGAGTTGCGCAACCTTATTGATATTAAGGACGACTCCAATCCGTTGTGGGTCAGCTATGGAAATCCGTCTCTGAAGAACAGTTATACGCATGAAATTGGAGGTAAATACATCTTGGTCAATGAGGATAAGGAACGACAGTTCCACTTGTCCGGCACATATGCCACAACGCGGAACGCCATTTCCCGGGCCTATGCATACGACCGTGAAACCGGTATCCGTTCTTCCCGCCCCGAAAACATCAACGGCAACTATCAGGTGGCAGGCGATGCCGGCTTTTCTACTCCGCTGGACAAACAGAAACGGTGGACGCTCCAGAGCAATGCCGACGTGACGTATTTGCACAGTGTGGACCTGACGGACACGGGTGACGGGCTGAACCCGCGTAGCGTGGTCAAATCGGTTTTCTCTACCGGCGATGTGCGTGTGGACTACCAACTGGAAAAGTACAAGGTCGGCGCACGTGTCAAGGGAACTTGGGGACACGCCACGAGCAACCGGGCCGACTTTGAACTGATTAACACCGGAGACCTGACCTACGGGCTGACGGCCCAGGTGAAGCTTCCCTGGGACATCCAGTTCAATACGGACCTGAACCTGTACAGCCGCTATGGTTACAACGACCCGTCCATGAACACCAACGACCTGGTTTGGAACGCGCGTGTCAGCAAAACCTTCATGAAGGGGACGGTAACCGTCCTGCTCGACGGTTTCGACATCCTGCGTAATCTCTCCAACGTGACCCGCACGCTCAATGCCCAGGGACGTACGGAGGTCTATCGCAACGTCATTCCCAGCTACTTCATGCTGCACGCCATCTACCGCCTGAACATCAAGCCGAAGAAACGTCCGGGAGATGAATGACAACCGGGCACAGAGCCATCCCTTCTGTCCCCGCTCCGGCCGATAGCCGGAGGCAGGGGGCAGAAGGGGAAAAGGATAAGGACACACGGCGGCGGATGTGGAGGAAATGTTGAAGAAGAGAGCTACGTTTTTGCTGAAGAAAGTTCTCCGCAGGAAAGAAGAGAACGGTTGAAGGAACTCCCTTAGGAATGTATTTTCATGAAGAAACGTCCGAAACTCAAATTTACCCGACAGTTTGATCAGATGGACTGCGGTCCAGCCTGCATACGTATGGTGGCCTCGGCGTATGGCAAGGATTATCCTTTGTCCTATTTGCGCTCGCTGGCCCATCTTACGCGTGAAGGGGTGAGCGTGCTGGGGATTCGCGATGCCTTGAAGTCCATAGGGATGGACAGTGCCACCTTTGAAATGAATTTGCAGCAGCTGCGGGAGCAGTGTCCCCTGCCGGCGATTCTGTATTGGGAGCAGAATCATTTCGTGGTGTTGTATAAGGTGTCCTGCAACCGTAGGGGCAAATGGTCGTATGATGTGGCCAATCCGGCGTATGGCAAGACACGGCTGAGCGAAGAGAGTTTCTCCTCCTGTTGGCTGAACGGGGACAAGGGCATCGTCGTGGCCGTGGAGCCGGAAGCGGAATTTTATGAGAAAAAGGACGTCAAGTCAAAACACAGTTTTTTTGACTTTGCACGGAAATACGTGTGGCCGTATCATTGGGCGATGTATCAGACCGCGGCAGGCATGTTGCTGGGTATCCTGCTGTCGTTGGTGTCTCCCTTCCTGACCCAGGCGTTGGTCGATAATGGCATCGGGCTGCGCGACATGGGGTTTATCATCAACGTGATGCTGGCCCAGATATTCATCTTTCTCGGTACTTTCTCCATGGGACTCATCGGCAGCTGGGTGACGCTCTATACCAGTACCCGCATCAATATCCACATATTGAGCGACTATCTGACCAAACTGCTCCGCTTGCCGATGACTTTTTTTGAAACGAAAAGCATAGGCGACTACCAGCAGCGTTTGGGGGACCACGGCCGTTTGCAAAGTTTCATTACGCAGAACACGGTGCAGACGTTCTTTTCGCTGGTCTCCGCTCCGTTCTATCTGTTGATTATGGCCTGGTACAGTCCCCTGATACTGTCAGTCTATCTGTTGATGACCCTGCTGAGCACGGCCTGGATGAGCCATTTTTTCCGCCGGAGGAAGGAGATGGATTATGAACGGTTCAAATTGAGTTCGGAAAATCAGAACAAGCAATATGAGTTGCTGTCCGGCATTGTAGATATCAAGTTGAACGGCTATGAGCACTACAAGATAGAGGAATGGAAGACGGTGCAGGAACGATATTATGACATGCAGAAAAAGTCGTTGAAGCTGGAGCAGATACAAAATGCGGGTTTCACGCTTATCAGTCAGGTCCGGAACATCTTTGTCACCGGCTGGATAGCTGCTGAAGTGGTGAACGGAGATTTGACATTGGGCATGATGATGAGTATTTCTGCCATTATCGGGCAGGTAAGCGCGCCGCTGTCGCAGCTGATAGGTTTTCTGCAGCAGTTTCAGGACGCCCGCATCAGTCTGGAACGTTCGGAGGAGGTGCACCTCTGCCGGGATGAGGATGACGGGGAACTGCAGGAAGTGCCGACCGGGTATCCTCTGGATATAGAAGTGCGGCATCTGACGTTCTCCTATATGGGAAAAATCGGACGTCCGGTGCTGGAGGATGTCAGCTTCAGCATACCGGCGGGCAAGATGACGGCGATTGTGGGGGAGAGCGGAAGCGGGAAGACCACCTTGATGAAACTCCTGCTGAAGTTTTATGAGCCGACATCGGGCGAAGTGTGGCTGGGCGGGAAAGACCTGAAGGCCTACAGCGCCCGTTCCCTGAGACAGGCCACGGGCATTGTGATGCAGGATAATTTCCTGTTTTCCGACACCTTGCGGCGGAACATCATCTTGGGCGAGGCCGTGGACGAGGAAAAATTGAAGCTGGCGGTGAAGCTGGCTTGTCTGGAGGAGTTTGTCGAAAAGCAGCCTTTGGGACTGCAAACCAAGGTCGGCGCGGACGGCACGGGGGTGAGCGGAGGGGAGAAGCAGCGCATCATGATTGCGCGGGCTGCCTATAAGGCGCCACAGTATCTGATGCTGGACGAGGCGACCTCCTCTCTGGATGCGGAAAACGAGAGCAGGATTACGGACAACCTGCGCCGTTCGTTTGCGGGGAGGACCCGTCTGGTCATCGCTCACCGCCTGTCTACGGTGTGCGATGCCGACCATATCATAGTGCTGCGTCACGGCAGAGTGGTCGAGACGGGAACGCATGAGGAACTGGTGAGAAAAAAAGGGTATTATTACGAACTTGTGCGCAATCAGCTGGAATTGTCGAATTAATGGATGGGTAGGTTATGAACCGTTTTGTTTTACGTTATGGCGTGTTTTTCATTCTGGCGCTGATGGCCGGCGGCATCTGCTGGATACTGTCGGGTTTCAGTCTGCGGACCAAAATACCCGTCTCGTTGTATGTGGAGAACGAGATACATTGTAAGCTCTATGTTCCGCGGGGGATGGATGCCCGGTGGACAACGGGAGATTCCGTAAATGTGATCCAGACCTTGGGAGGAAATCTCAGCTTTGTCGTGGTGGATACGTTGCGCGAACCCGCCCATGATGTTCTGATTGTCAGGGCTGTGGATGCAAGTGGTTCGGTGTCCTGTGCATTGGGAGGCAATACCATTTCGGACGGATTCATCTATTCCGGGCAGAGAAAATTTGCTTCATTGCTGTTTAAGAGATAAAATGCTCGGAAGTGTATGATCGAATAGAAGAATAAGGTGAGTGATATTTTAATCAAGTGTTTCCTCTTAGTATAATCTGTTTCAGGTTGGCCGTAAGGCAGGCATCTGATTTAGAGGACGAAATATTAACCTTAAAATATTCAGTTATGAAAGGAAGAAGTTGGATTTTGCTTCTGATGATTCTGGCAGTCGCCCCGTGCCGGGCGCAGCAGGATTCCATCGGGGTGTCCGGTAAGGTAGTGGATGCCTTTACCGGGATGCTGATTGAAGACGGGCGGGCGGAGGTCTGTACCCCCGACTCGGTGGTCATCGGACCGGCGGAATGGACGTATGGAATAACGAATGGCGTCCGCGCAAATTCGTACGTACAGTGCCGGTTGCCCCGTGGGCGGTATCTGTTGCGCTTAAGCCATAAGGATTATCTTACGGAATGGGTGGAACTGAACTTGACTCACTTCAGAAGGAATAGCTATCGCATGTCGAAGAATATACGGATGGTGCGTTTGCCGAAGTCGACGCTTCTGGGCGAAGCGGTGGTGAAGGCCACAAAAATCAAGATGGTGATGAAGGGGGACACTATCGTTTACAACGCCGATGCCTTCCAGTTGTCGCAGGGGTCGATGCTCGACGCCCTGATTGCGCAGCTGCCGGGGGCAGTGCTGAAGCCCAACGGTCAGATTACGGTCAACGGCCGCGCGGTGAGCAGTCTGCTGGTGAACGGAAAGGATTTCTTCAAGGGCGACCCGCGGGTGGCGCTGGAAAATCTGCCGTCCTACATGGTGGACAAGGTTAAGGTGTATGAAAAACTGACAGCGGAGCAGAAATTGAGCGGCGTCGTGCCGCTGGAGAAGCCGCTGGTGATGGACGTCAATCTGAAGAAACAATACTCCGTCGGCTGGATTGCCAATGCCGAGGCGGCCTATGGCACGCACGACCGCTGGCTGGGCCGCGTTTTCGCACTCCGCTTTACGGACTGTTCTCGTCTGGCCTTATATGGCAACCTGAACAATACGAACGATACGCGCAAGCCGGGAACGCAAGGGGAATGGACTCCCTCCTATCTGCCGGACGGTTTGCAGGAAAGCTATTCGGGCGGCATGGAATATTTCTACGAGACCCGTGATGAGGCCTTTCACTGGAGGAGCAATCTGAACGCCACGCATACGGACAACCATACCTTCAGGCGCACGGACACGGAGCGCTTCCTGCAAGGGGGGCATGCCTATGGCGTGGGAGAGTCGGACGCGAAGCAGAAATCCATCGACGTGCGGACCTCGCACGAACTCTTTTCCCATGTAGGCAAGGAATTCAGAAGTCTTCTTCATATGGGCAACCTGGATGCCGGTTACAGTCGCCACAACGGGAGTCAATTGGATGTAAGCGCGGAATTCGACGCCAATCCTTATGCTCTGGTGTCGGCCGGTGTGCTGGACAGCGTGTTTTCCGGCCGCAACGACGCACTGCTGCGGCTGGTGCGGAACCGGCGCAAGCTGGAGGCCATCAGCCACAGTGAGAACTGGAACGTGTCGCTGCCTTACCGGCTCTTGGTGAATACGCCCGTTAATCTCCTGGCGTGTGACCATTCGCTGACGCTGACCGCCGGGGCACAGTATGACCACCGCAAGGACCGCTCGTTTGACCACTTGCAGGTGGATTATTTCCAAAGCGGCAATACGGAGCCTTTCCGCAACCGTTATTTCTCCCGTCCGTCGACGCACTATCGTTTCAATGGGGGCGTTTCCATGAACTTTAATCTGAAATCGGGCTTTAACGGCGGGCTGGGTTTTGAGGCCTCCCACGATTACCGCAAGGGACGGCAGGACCTGTATCGGTTGGACCGGCTGGACAGTTGGGGGGAGGACACGGAGCATGCCGTGGGCAGTCTGCCTTCGTCTTCGGGAGAAATGCAGCAGGCGCTGGACGTGAACAACAGCGAGCATTCCCGGTTGCGGACCACCGACTACCGACTGACCCCCTCGGCCAAGTCGGAATTTAAGATGGGGAAGGTGCATCATAACTTTTGGATATCGTTGCCGGTGACGGTCAGGAAGGAACGGCTGCTTTATGACCGAAGTCTTCGTCACTATGACTTGGACCGCACGCGGGTATTGCTGGCATCGCAGGTGCAATTACAGCAAATTTACACAGATATGCGCAAACATATTTTGGAGGATGCTCCCTTGATTGTGGTCAATTGGAGATATAGACTGTCTCAGCAGAATCCGCAGCTGATTCATTCGGTGGAGCTGGTCAATGATGCCGACCCGCTTTATGTGCAGTATGGCAACGCCGGTCTGCACCGCAGTACGCAGCATAGTCTGAGCGGGTCGTTGTCGTGTAACAGGCCTAAAAAGCCTATGCAATCCCTTAAAGCGGAAGTGGAGTATAACCGCACGAAGAATGCGCTGGGCATGGAGCAAACCTATCATCCCGAAACGGGCGGCTATTCCGTCCGTCCGGTCAACATCGACGGTAACTGGGATTTGGGTGGCCATCTGAACACGAACGGTATGTTTGGCAAGCAGAAACGTTTCAGCTGGTCGACGGAGACGGCGGCCACTTTCTATAACAGTGTGGACTGCTCGAATGTGGACGGACAGACGGCCGGCGGCCTCAGTGTGGTGAAAAACTTCTATCTGCAACAGCGGGGCTCGCTGGGTTACTCCAACGCGGGCTGGAGTGTGAACGGCAAGGTGAATGTGGGGTGGAACCATGTGCGCAGCCGGCGTGAGGATTTCAGCACCATCAGTGCGGTGGATTTCAATTACGGCGGTTCGGTGCGTATCCCTCTGCCGTGGAACTTCAGTCTGCATTCCGATTTCACGGTATTCAGCCGCCGCGGGTACAATGATGCCAGTCTGAACGAGGACAACCTGATGTGGAACGCACGTCTGGAAACGAGTGTGCTGAAGGGCAACCTGGTGCTGATGGTGGAGGGCTTCGACCTCTTGCGCGACCTGTCGAAGGTGACACGCAGCATCAATGCCCAGGGACGTGTGGAAAGCTATACCAACGTGATACCGTCCTATTTCATGGCTCATGTGGTTTACCGTCTGAACATCAAGCCGAAGAAAAAATAACTGTCCGGCTGCCTTCCACTCCGGCGGGGACGGGCAACCATGGCACATGAAAGGGGCCGGCCCTTCTACGCAGCAGAATTGCGTAGAAGGGCCGGCCGCCGTTTCCGTCCGCCTGCCGGCAGATGCCGGGCAGTACGGCGGGAGGTATTACCGCATCTCGGTGTAGGGTATTTCGTCCTTATCGTTGTAGTTGAGGTTTTCACCGCCCATACCCCAGATGAACATGTAGTTGCTGGTGCCGGCTGCGGCGTGGATGGACCATTCGGGCGAGGTGATGGCTTGCTCGTTGTGCATCCATACCAGGCGCTCTTCCTGCGGTTCGCCCATGAGATGGCATACGGCATTGCCTTCCTTCACATTGAAATAGAAATAGGCTTCCATACGGCGGGTGTGGGTATGTGCCGGCATGGTGTTCCATACGGAACCGGGCTTCAGCTCGGTGAGACCCATCTGCAACTGGTTGGTACCGCCGCCTTTCACCTTGCCGAGCACGCTGCTGACGATGAGCTGGTTGACTACGCGGTCATTACTGTCCTCCATCTTTCCATAGGCGTTGGACTGGGCGATGGCATATTTCTTCTTGTCAGCATTGGGGTCGGTCGTGATGAGCTGGGTGACATATTCCTTATAGGCCGGCGTGGAGTTGATGTAGAACTTGGCGGGCTTGGCCGGGTCGACACTCTTGAAGGTGACTTCCTGCTTTCCGCAGCCGACATAGAGGCCTTCCTTGAACTTCATGGGGTATTCCTTTCCGTCGACGGTGACGATGCCGTCGCCGCCCACGTTGATGACGCCCAACTCGCGGCGGTCGAGGAAGTGCTCGGCCTTCAGTTCGTCGAAGGTTTCGAGCTTGAGCACTTTGTTGACGGGCATGACGCCGCCGTAGATGAGGCGGTCGTAGAGAGTGTAGGTGAGGTTGATTTCATCGGGTGCCATGACTTTCTCCATGAGGAACGACTTGCGGAGCCTTTCGGTGTCGTAGTGCTTCACGTCGTCGGGATGGCAGGCAGTCTGCACGGTGTAGTTGAGCTGGGCGCTGCCGGTGAGGGCAGCGGCACCGAGAACGAGGGTCATAAGAGTCTTTTTCATAAAGATAGTTTTATTATTATTGTTGAGTTGATTCGCTTGAGGAGGCCTGATGCTCCTTCTGATACTTGAGGATGGCACGGCGGTTGAAAATCATGAGGACGAGGGTGCAGAGCACGAGCAGACCGCAACCTATCCACTTGAGCGTGTGGCAGCAGTGGAAGATGACCCAGGAGAGCGGACTGGACGAGAAGTCGAGTGCACCGCCTTCGAAGCCGGCGGGAATGTTGACGGCTGCGTCCTGCGTCTTGGCATAGACATCATGGGCGGCCTGTGTGAAATAGGGGGCAAGGTCGGTGACGAAATAAAGTCCGATGGCCATGAGCACGAGGCCGATGAGGAAGGTTTTGAGCACATTGCCCTTTGTGATGGGGAGAATGAGCGGGAACACGTAGAACATGCCGGCGAGTGAGGCCAGGGGCAGGAATTCGTTGCCCGGCAGGAGAATGGCCAGCAGCAGTGTGGCCGGAATGAGCAGGAGCGACACGACGAGCGTGGCGGGATGGCCGATGACGAGGGCGGGGCTCATGCCGATGTTGAGGCCTACGGCGCCCTTGAACTTGCGGGCAATCAGTTCGCGGGTGGCGTCGGAAATGGGTTTCAGACCTTCGATGAAAAGGCCGGTGATGCGCGGAATCAGTTCCATGACGGCGCCCATCTCCTTGTCAAGGGAAGCCTTGAGGCCGTGGGCGTCCCGGGGAAGATGATCGACATGCGTGGAGACCGCCTCGACAACGTGCTGCCCGACGTGGGCTACGACATACTTGCAGGCCAGTGGCGCGGCATAACGATCGCTCCGGAATCATTCGGCAACCGCATGGAATACTTCGACATGCGTTCCACGACCGACGGCCTGCGCGTCGACTCGTGCGCCGACACATCGCGGAGCAAGCTGTTTCTCCGCAACTCCTGGCTGCACAATTCCCAGTCCACCGTCCTCGAGTCGCTTTATGCGCGTGTGGACGCCTACGGCGTCTGTTTCTCGGAATCAGCCGGTCCGGTGGTGCGTCTCGTCGGAGGAGACCATGCCTTCAACCAGTGTCCCATAGCCAACAATTACCTCTTCTCGGCTGTCTACGGGCCGTTGCTGAGTCTCGGCCATTGCGTGCCCGAGGATGCGCTCGAAAACGGGCTGCCTCTGATGCGGGCCCGTTTCTCCAACTCCATAATATATGGTCTCTCCGGAGACATCAACACGGGCGACCTGACCGGCTCGGATGTATATTTCGATTATGTGTCGTTCAAATCCACCGGTTCCGACGACGACTGGTTCAGGAACTGTCTGTGGGACACCGCCCCGATGTTCTACACAGACCGCCCCATATATTATTTCAACTACAGACTGAAGCCGGACTCTCCGGTGCGCGAGGCCGGCAGTCCGGAACTTGTGGCTCCCGAATCGGCTGTGGACATGGATGGTCTCGACCGCCTTTCGTTCGGATATCCGTCGCTCGGCGCCTAC
>OGNF01002007.1_pt1 | contig 16469 bp, 19 predicted proteins | sample 1573321 | NCBI WGS metagenome assembly OGNF01 (sample SAMEA2581911, study PRJEB24529) | metagenome | biome: Human gut stool | place: China | collected 2011
GCAGTGCTATCTTGCCCGTCGGGCAGCAGAAAAATCCTTTGAATATCCCTGCCTGACGGACCGTCCGACTGCGCGGGCGGCAGAGGCCGAATGACGCTGGGTTGATACGTGATATTCCGTCTGAAAAGAGAATATCAGTACATCCGCAGGTGCGGACGTACTGATAGACATCATATATGGTAGGGGGGCGGTTGTCAATTGGTTTTGTGTAATTTTTTGTAGAAATTTTGGGGGAAAGACGGGGCTATTTCGGGAAATATTCCTGAACAAAGTCCACAGAGGCGACTTCGAAGCTTTTTCCGTTCAGATATTCCAGAATTCCGGCCTCCGTCGTGAACGCGAAGCGGAGCTTGTAGGAATAAAGCGCCTGATATTTCCGGTCATAGCGCTTGTCGAGCTTGCCGTATTTTCCGTCTCCGAGCAATGGCCAGCCGGCGGCTGCCATCTGCGCGCGGATCTGGTGCGTCCGCCCGGTGAGAAGCTCGCACTCGACCAGCGACAGGCCGTTTTTCGATTGGAGCGTGCGATAGAACGTGACGGCGGTCTTTGCGCCGGGCTGCATCTTTTTTGTAATGTATACGCGGTTTTCCTTCGCGTCCTTGAAGAGATAGCCTTCGAGTCGTCCCTCGGGCGGCTTCGGCGTCCCGTGGACGATGCAGAGATAGCGCTTGTCGATCTCACGGTCCTTGATCTTCTGGTTGAGGATGCGCAGCGCCTCCGCGTTTTTGGCCGCGATCACGATGCCGCCGGTATTGCGGTCGATGCGGTTGCAGAGGGCGGGCGTGAACGAGTTTTCCTCGCGCGGACGCCACTCGCGCTTGGCGTAGAGATAGGCTTGAATGTGGTCGATGAGGGTTTTTCCGTACTCCGCGCCGTCGTGCGGATGGACGGCAAGACCGGGCTTTTTATCCACGAGCAGGATGTTTTCGTCCTCATAGACGATGTTGAGCTTTGGCGCGGAGACGGTCAGATAGGCGTTCTCGGCCTTCGGCGTTTCAAAAAACTCGTCGTTGATATAAAGCTGGAGCACATCGCCCACGTTCAGCCGCGTATTGCGCTCGACGCGCTTGCCGCCGAGCTTGATGCGCTTGAGACGGATGTATTTCTGCATCAGCGACTCCGGCAGCAGGGGAACGGCCTTGGACAAAAAGCGGTCGAGCCGCTGCCCGGCGTCGTTTTGCGTGATGGTGAACTCTTTCATGAGCGCCTCCGAAACCAGATAAAGGGTGAGACTATTTTAGCACGAACGATACCTTGTGTAAAGCGCTGCATTTTTGGTGAAAAAATTTGTGATTTTTTTTGAAATAGTATTTGACTTTCTTCGCCCCTTCCGATATAATATCCACTGCATGATTCTGGATTGGAGGACACTATGCTTCTGGATTTGAGTAAGCTGATCGCTGAACCCGGCGGTGTGGTTCCCTTCGAGACAAGCCTTGATCTGCATACCATGCAGTTTGGCGTCTGCTGCCCCGTGACCGAGCCGGTTCTGGCAAAGGGACGGGTACGCAACACCGCGGGTGTTCTGGAACTCACCGGAACGGTCGCGACAACGCTGCACGGTGTGTGCGATCGATGCGCCGCTGCCTTTGCGCGTCCGGTGGAATATCCCATCGAGGCCGTGCTGGTCACCAGCATGGAATCTGACGAGTTTGAAAACCCGTGGGTTTTTGAGCTTGTGGAGGATCGTGCCGATCTTGACGACATCATGACAACGGCTTTTGTCCTGAACATGGATCAAAAGCTCCTGTGCCGTGAAGATTGCAAAGGACTCTGCTTCCGCTGCGGCAAGAACCTCAATGAAGGCCCTTGCGACTGTAAGCCAGAGCCGGATTCCCGCTTTGCTGTACTTCAGCAGTTCCTGGACAGAAACAAGTAGACAATGTGCCGTAAAGGCATTTCGATCAAGGAGGTGTACCAAGATGGCAGTACCCAAGAGAAAAGTATCCCGCGCGAGAAGAGATAAGAGACGCAGCTCCCACTGGAAACTGGCGATCCCCGGTGTTGTTGCTTGCCCGAAGTGCGGCGAGCCCCGCCTGCCTCACAGAGCTTGTAAGGCTTGCGGCTATTACAACGGCCGTGAAGTGATCGCTGTCGAGTCGGCAGAGTAATTTCGCTCGATACGAGAATGAGAGGGAGGCGTTTGCCTTCCTCTTTTCTTTTGTCGCCTGTCCGAAGCCGGAGAAGGCCGCGGATGCCGAAGGCCCGCGCCCGCACGGCGGATTTCTTTCAATTAAGGAGGGTAAACCATTATGGCAAAGCCCATTGTAGCCATCGTTGGCCGTCCGAACGTCGGCAAATCGATGCTCTTCAACAAACTCACCGGCCGCCGCATGGCGATCGTCGAGGATACGCCCGGCGTGACCCGCGACCGCATCTACGGCGACTGCGAGTGGTGCGGCAGGAGCTTCCTGCTGGTCGATACCGGCGGCATTGAGCCGGGCACCGACAACGACATGCTCAAGTTTATGCGCCGTCAGGCGGAGATCGCCATTCAGACGGCCAACGTGATCGTCATGGTCGTGGACGTGACCGTCGGACTGACGGCGGCGGACGCGGAGGTCGCCACGATGCTCAAGCGGTCGAAGAAGCCGGTCGTGCTGGCGGTCAACAAGTGCGACCAGACCGGCGGCGTCAACCCGGAGGCCTATGAATTCTACGGCCTCGGTCTCGGTGAGCCGATCGAGGTCTCCGCGATCCATGGCCACGGCACAGGCGACCTGCTGGATGCCTGCGTCGAGGCCTTCCCGGAGGACGACGAGGAGGAATACGACGAGGACGTCATCAAGGTCGCCATCATCGGCAAGCCGAATGTCGGAAAGTCGAGCCTGCTCAACCGCATTCTCGGCGAGGAGCGCGTGATCGTCTCCGACGTAGCCGGTACGACCCGCGACGCCATTGACAGCTATTTTGAGAACGAATGGGGCAAGTACCTGTTTATCGACACGGCGGGAATGCGCCGCAAGTCCAAGGTGGACGACGCCGTAGAGCGCTACAGCAATATGCGCTCCGTCTCCGCCATCGAGCGCGCGGATGTGTGCCTTATCCTGATCGACGCCAACGAGGGCGTGACGGGGCAGGACACGAAGGTCGCGGGTCTTGCGCACGAGGCCGGAAAGGCGTGTATCATCGTCGTCAACAAGTGGGACGCCGTCGAGAAGGACACAAACACCATGAACCGCATGACCGAGGATGTGCGGCGTGACCTGAGCTATATGCAGTATGCGCCGGTCATGTTCATTTCGGCGCTGACGGGCCAGCGCGTGGACAAGCTCTTTGAGACGATCAACGCCGTCTCCAACCAGAACAGTATGCGCATTACGACCGGTATGCTCAACAACATTCTGGAGGACGCGACCGCGCGTGTCCAGCCGCCCACGGACAAGGGCCGCCGCCTGAAGGTTTATTATATGACGCAGGTCGGCGTCAAGCCGCCGCATTTCGTTATTTTCTGCAACGACGCGAAGCTGTTCCATTTCTCCTATCAGCGCTATATCGAAAATCAGATCCGCGCTGTGTTCGGCCTGACCGGCACGCCGATCAAGATCACCATCCGCCAGAAGGGCGATAAAGAGGATACGCAGTAGAGACTGGAGGCGCGTGGCTTTGCCGATCTTATTTTTGGATAATATGCAAAAAGGCACTTTCGGCGGAATACGGGGCGATGCCTTTCGGGAATTCCTGCGTATTTGCTTCTCGAACGCGGACTTTTTCACATTGTCAAAGACAGTCCCACGCGGATATGAGCTTGTCCCAAATGTACCGGAGGCGCAGTTACTTCCATTCCTTCTCAAAGCGGCACCAGTCAAGGCGTGGTACGGCTATGAGAGAATCAGCATAACCATGATTCAGAATATTTATCGCACGTCGGATGCTGCAAGAAAAGTCATTTCGGACTGCTACGATGACATTTTCCTGACTGCGAAAAAACGGCTGAAAAAGGTACCGATCGATACGGTTGGAAGAATACCGAAGCAAGTGAGCGTGTTGGAGGATATTTGCTTCTTTTCGCGGGAACGAATGCTGCTGGGAACCGTCTCGCACGAGCGCTTTTGCTCGACCAATATGCTTGACGAGAAATTCGCGGGGGAATTGCTTTCGGTTGGAGCTTGGAAAGAAGCACAAGAGCCGGAATTGGGCATTGAAAAGATAAGATTGCCACGCTGAGCTAATGAAAACAGCCCGCCGTCTGAAACTCAGACGGCGGGCTTGCTGTATTAAATGCTATTGCTCAAGCTCTGACGACGCGCGAAGCTCCGGGGTGCTTTCGGAAGATCGCTCCGACTTTTGAGCGACCCTCCGCTTTTTGAAAATGACGCCGTATACCAGCCACCAGACAATGGCGCTGTAGGGAAGTGCATAGAGAATATCCGCGCAGGAATGCTGCTTGATAAAGGCGGTCGAAATGCTGATAAGGATTGCGAGGGGAAGCATGACCCAGTGCAGCTTGCGCCTGCGGAAGGCGGGCGTGTACAGCGACGCGGCGTACAGCGCCACGGAGCCGATCACATGCATGCTTGGAAACACGTTCGTATTGGTGTCGGCGGCGTAAATGTGCCCGACGAGCCAGGTCGCAATGTTATGATGCTCAAAGGCCAGCGGCCGCAGATCCTGTCCGTTCGGGAAGATCATGTCGAAAATAATGACGGGAATGAAGCCGAGGCCGATGAAAGCGGTAAAGCGCTTGAAGTTCTCTGCATCCCAGAAAAGAAGATACACCGCCGTGCAGGCCAGAAGCGCCATCCACAGGCAGTAGGGAATGACAAACCACTCACAGAAGGGAATGAGATCGTCCAGCGCGATATGAACGGAATAATAATCCGTTGTGACGACCTTTTCCGCGATCACATAGAGAATGAGATAAGCGGCCCAGACGGAGATCATCCAAAAGTGGCGGTAATTATCGATGGTTCCTATTTTCGGAAAGCGATGGTTCCTTCCGCGCATAAGCGACGCAGCCCCCTGAATACATGGTAGAATGTTATAGTACGATGAAACCGCCGGTAAGTCAACCGAAACACGTCGCTTCATGAAAAATTAACAATTCTGAGTGCTGCCCCTGCGGAAGAACAGCCGCTCCACACGCTTGTAGAGCAGGTAGGTGAGCAGCGAGACGATCAGCCCCTTGAGCAGATTGAAGGGAACGACGGCAAACAGCGCCAGCGTTCCGACGCTGGTGATATGGGAGTTCACCTGCGTGCCCATGGCGACGATGGCATCGAGCGGCATTCCAAAGAGCTGGGCAAACTTCGGAATAAGATAGAGGGCGTTGAACATGCTGCCGAATACGGTCATGACGGCCGTGCCGGTCAGCAGCGCCGCGATCGCGCCCTTGCGCGAGCGGTGCCAGTGATAGAGAATAGAGGCCGGGAGCACAAAGGAGCAGCCGACGGCGAAATTGGCGAAGTCGCCGACAAAATTGGTCGTCGTACCCTTGAGCAGAAGCTTGAGCAGCACCTTGATGAACTCGCAGATCACGCCGGAGACTGGCCCGAGGTAGAACGCGCAGATCATGACCGGGATCTCGCTCAGATCCATTTTGTAGAACGACGGCGCAAAGAAAAGCGGGATCTCCAGCAGCATCAGGACGCCCGCGATGGCGGAAAAAATGGCGACGAAGCTGATCGTGTGCGCGGCGCTCAGACGGCGGCGTTCGCCGCGAAAGCGCTCAGCCAGCGCAGCGATCCCGGCAAGCGCCGCAGAGACCAGCAGGCAGACCAGCAGAAAGGAAAGATTTTCACGGATGCTCTGGAACAGTTCGGACATATCGATCACCTCATAAAAATAGCGCCTGAAGCGGACTTCAGGCGCACCAATGCGAGGCGGCGCAGACGGAATTTCCGTCTGCGGACTTCTTCTTCCATCCAGACTGTAAAGCGCCGCGCGGCTTCTGCCGCACGGGACTCGGACTGTCGGTACCGGATTTTCACCGGTTCAGCTTTCGCTCGCGGACTGCGCAGGCGCTGTGCCTGCATCACCGCCGGTCGGGAATTTCACCCTGCCCTGAAGAGACCGTATTCAGTTGCCCACATCATACACATACGCCGCCTGCTTGTCAATAGGCATTTTTTCTGGTATGATACTGCGTAACAGAGACTTGCGGGAATGGGGTGATCGGATGGTCTGCGCATTTACCGGCCACAGGCCGGAGCGGCTCCCATGGGGAGGCGACGAAGCGGATGCGCGCTGCGCCGCGCTCCGGCACCGCATGGAGCAGGTCGTGACGGAGCTGCACGCACAGGGCTTTGAAACCTTTCTGTGCGGCATGGCCCGCGGCTGTGACACACTGTTTGCCGAGAGTGTGCTTGCGGTGCAGAGGCGCTGCCCGGAGCTGCGGCTCGTCGCCATGATCCCATGTCCGAGCCAGCCGGACGCATGGCCGGAGGCCGACAGAGCGCGCTACAGCCGCCTGCTGGCGGCTTGCAGCGAGATCCGTGTGCTGGAGCCGTCGTACTCCGACGGCTGTATGCTCCGCCGGAACCGCGCGATGGCGGACGCGGCGGCGCTTCTGGTGACGGTCTACGACGGCGGCCCCGGCGGGACGGCGGCGACGATCCGCTATGCCCGGCAGAAGGGAAAGCAGATCCTGCCGCTGTGGTATTGAGACGCTATTTCGGCATGTTGAGGCTATGCATTGTACCGCCCTGCGCCGAGGAGCACACGTCGCCGCCGATCACGGCGTTTTTGTAGATCAGCAGCGTCGCGTAATAGGTATCCTCGCTGTTCGGATAATTCGTGATCTCGTAAACGTAGCGCTTGACGCTTTTTCCGGAATATTCGTGCAGATCGAAGCCCTGCGAGATCTGGAGGTCGTTGTAGCGCTCGAAAACCTCGGACGGCTCGGTCGGGATGCGCACCTCCTGCGTCTGCTTTGGCTCCTCACAGACCTCCCAGCCGAAGGAGCCGAGATAGGCGACACGGTCGTCATTGGTCTTGATCTCGGACGGGACGGCGGGCGCCTCCTGCGCGCCGTTTTCCGGCAGGGCGGCCTGCTTTCGGGCGGAGCTGCTCAGGCCGAGCACCAGCAGAATCACGGCGACGAAAACGAGCAGCGAAATTGCGATCAGCTTGCTTTTGGAAACTTTGGCAGTCATGATGACCATAGAGATCCCTCCTATGCCTGTTTGATCGATTGATCGGTAGTACAACCTATTGCGCTGCGCGGACAAATATGACAGAAGGAACGGTAAACCATGCAGAGACTGGATAAAATTCTATCGAGCGCCGGAGCGGGCTCGAGAAAGGACCTGCGCGCCGCTATCCGGGCGGGACGTGTGCGGGTAAACGGCGAAGTGTGCCGCGACGAGAGCGCAAAATTTGACGAGCAGGCGGCGGAAATTACGTTGACGGCGCACCGGTGGAGAAGCTGCACACGGTGCTCCTGATGCTGCACAAGCCAGCAGGCTATGTGACCTCGACCGACGATCCCGGAGGGCCGAGCGTGCTGGAGCTGATCCCGGAGCGCTTCCGGCGCTTCGGCGTGATGCCGGTCGGCAGGCTCGACAAGGCAACGGAGGGGCTGCTATTATTTACAAACGATGGCGTATTGGCCCACCGGCTCATCAGCCCGCGCTCCGGCGTCTGGAAGCGCTATTACGCCGAGCATACCGGCGAGGCGGGAGAAGAGGATGTCCGCGCCTTTGCAGAGGGAATGACCCTCGGAGACGGCACGCAGTGCCTCCCGGCGCGGCTGACACCGCTCGGGCCGGGGAGAAGTCAGGTCGAAATTCAGGAGGGAAAGTACCACCAGGTGCGCAGAATGCTGGCTGCAAGGGGAATGCCGGTCAGCTATCTCCGCCGTGAGGCGGAGGGAACCCTGCTTCTGGACGGGCTGCGGCCCGGCGAGGTGCGGGAACTTCCGCTTTCCGCGCTGGATGGCGTTTTTTGAGGGTTTTCGTCATTTTCACGGACGAATTGAAAGCGAAAAATAGAAAAATCCTGCCTGCTGTCTTGGAACTTATGACGAAGAACTATGAAAAGTTCACAAAAAAGACATCGTTTTTTGAAATAAAACGTCAAAAACCTCTTGCAATAATGCCGAATGCGTAGTATTATGTCAATGGTTGTTTGTGTAAAAAGCAATATCTTGAGGAGGGAACGTGCATGTCCAGCCGTGTTTTTCAGAGTGTGATCGTTCAGATGAAAGAGGCCACCGACCGCGTGATCGGCGTGATCGACGCCGACAGCAACGTCATTTCCTGTAGTGATACGTCCCTGATCGGCGAAAAATGGCCGGAGGCGGTCATCCGGCTCAACAGCGCGCCGGATTCCATTGTCGTGGTCGACAAGAAGACCTTCAAGCCGCTCGTCAGCTGGAGCGCCTACTTTGACTACGCCGTCTTTGCCGAGGGCGACGACGAGACCGCCCGCAGCCTCTGCGTGATGGCCTATGTCGCGCTGAACGGCGCCAAGACCTATTACGAGGAAAAGCATGATAAGGGGACGTTCGTCAAGAACATCATCACCGACAATATCCTCCCCGGAGATATCTATATCCGCGCAAAGGAGCTGCACTTCGTGACCGACGTGCCGCGCGCGGTGTTCCTGATCCGTCAGGTATCGCGGGCCGATGTTGCGGCGGTGGACGTGCTGGCGGGCATGTTCCCAGACCGGCAGCAGGACTTCGTCCTGAGCGTCAACGAGACGGACATCGCCGTCGTCAAGCAGATCCTGCCGGGCACGGAGCGCGACGAGCTGATCCGCATTGCCCAGCAGATCGAGGAGACGCTCAAGACGGAGCTGTTCATCAAGACCGTCATCGGCATCGGCACGGTCGCGGGCCATCTGCGCGAGCTGGCCGACGCCTATAAGGAGGCGCAGGTCGCCATCGAGGTCGGCAAGGTGTTCGACACCGAAAAGACCATCATCAACTATGAAAATCTCGGCATCGGCCGCCTGATCTATCAGCTTCCGACGACGCTGTGCGAGATCTTCCTGTCTGAGGTGTTCAAGAAGAATTCCATCGACACCCTCGATCAGGAAACGCTGTTCACCATCAACAAATTCTTTGAGAACAATCTGAACGTCTCCGAGACCTCCAGAAAGCTCTTTGTCCACAGAAATACGCTCGTCTACCGGCTTGAGAAGATCAAGAAGCTCACCGGTCTCGACCTGCGTGAATTTGACGACGCGATCATCTTCAAGGTCGCGCTCATGGTCAAGAAATATCTGGTCTCGCGGGAGAACCGGATCATCTGATCCGGCCGGCGGGGATCGTTCCACATCGGGAGAGTAGCATGATTGAATTAAACAATGTCGTAAAAACATATGATCCCGGCGTCAAGGCGCTCAACGGGATCTCCCTGAAGATCGACGACGGAGAATTCGTCTTTCTCGTCGGTCCGTCCGGCTCCGGAAAATCCACCATCATCAAGCTCCTGACGGCAGAGCTGGAGCCGACGGCGGGCAGCGTTCTGGTCAACGGCTTCGTGCTGGAAAAGATCCGCCCGCGCGCCATTCCGTATCTGCGCAGAACGCTGGGCGTCATTTTTCAGGACTTCCGGCTGATTGAGAACAAGACGGTCTATGATAACGTGGCGTTCGCCATGCGCGTGATCGGTGCGGGCGAGGGTGCGATCAAGAAGCGTGTTCCGTATGTGCTGGACTTGGTCGGACTGGAAAACAAGGGCCGCCGCCTTCCGCACGAGCTTTCCGGCGGTGAGCAGCAGCGGGTGGCCATTGCCCGGGCCCTGGCCAACAACCCCAGCGTCATCATCGCCGACGAGCCGACGGGCAACCTTGACCCCTCGCGTTCGCTCGAGATCATGATGCTGCTCGAGCAGATCAACGCGCTCGGAACGACCGTCATGGTCGTCACGCACGAGAAGGAGCTGGTCAACCGCTTCACCAAGCGCGTCGTGGCCATCGACGAGGGAAAGATTATCAGCGACGGAATGGACGGGTACTACTTACATGAAAAAGAATAATATCGGATATTTGCTCCGTGAGGGCTTCCGCGGCGTGTTCCTGCATGGGTTCATGTCCTTCGCGGCGGTCTGCGTCACGGTGGCGTGCTTGATTATTATGGGCACCTTCAGCCTTGTGCTGTATAACGTCCATGTCATGATCGTCGATCTGGAAAAGGAAAATCAGGTCCTTGTCTACATCGACGAGGACTACTCCGAGGCCGAGGCCAAGAGCGTCGGCTCCCGGATCAATCTGATCTCCAACGTCCATGAGGCAAAATTCGTCTCGCGTGAGCAGGCGCTTGACAATTTCGTCGGCAAGCAGAGCGACACGACCGCCTTCAACGGCGTGGACGCCTCCATCCTGCGCGACCGCTATGAGGTCACGGTCGAGGACAACAGCCTGCTCGAGCAGACGGTCGCCGAGATCGAGAAGATCGACGGCGTGGCGGAGGTCAACGCGTATTACGAGATCGCAAACGGCTTTCAGTCGCTCCAGAAGGTATTGAACATCGCGTCCATGGTCATCATCATCGTGCTGTTTGTGGTGTCGCTGTTCATCATCTCCAATACCGTCAAGCTGGCCATGTACTCGCGCAGCGAGGAGATCGCCATCATGAAGATGGTCGGCGCGACCAACAGCTTTATCCGCCTGCCGTTCGTGGTCGAGGGCTTTATTCTTGGCATGCTGGGCGCAGTCATCGCATTCTTCCTCGAATGGGGGCTGTATGACTTCCTTCAGGCGAAGATCGCGGTCGTCGATACGCTCCGACTGTTCCAGATCGTTCCGTTCGCGGAGGTCATTGAGCTTGTGGCCATCTCCTATGCGCTGACCGGCTTCGCCGTCGGCGTTGTGGGAAGCCTGCTGTCCATCCGCAAGTTCCTCAAGGTTTGAGGGGAGGCACCGGCATGAAATTCCTGAAAGGCAACGGCAGGAGAAGACTCCTGTGCGGGCTGCTGGCGCTGCTGCTCCTGCTGTCGGCGGGCGCCATGACGCTGACGTCTCCGGCCTCCGCCGCCAGCTCAAAGGAGCTTCAGCAGGAGCTGGACAAGCTCCGTGCACAGCAGTCTGACCTGCGGAAGCAAAGCTCCGAGCTGGAATCGGAGATCAAAGAGAATCAGAAGCAGACCCAGACGGTCATTGAGCAGAAATATGACATCGACCGTCAGATCACGCTTTCCAGCGAACAGATCGACAACCTCAACGCACAGATTCAGCAGTACAATCAGCTGATCGCGCAGAAGCAAGAGCAGGCCGAAGCCTCCGAGGCGGAGGAAGAGGCGCTCCAGCAGCAGTATAAGGCGCGGCTGCGCGCCATGGAGGAGACGGGAAGCATTTCCTACTGGTCGATCCTGTTTCAGGCGAACAGCTTCTCCGACCTTCTTGACCGGGTCGATATGATCCATGAGATCGCAAAGTCCGATCAGCTCATGATGAAAAAGCTCTCTGAGGCGACCGAGGCCGTGCAGCAAAGCCGCGAGGAGCTCGAACAGGAGCAGCAGCAGATGCAGACCGCCCGCGACGAGCTTGCCGCACAGGAGGCGCAGCTGGAGATGCAGCGCGCCGAGGCCGATGCACTGCTTTTGCAGATCGCTGAGGAATGCGAAAAAATGACGGCAGAGTATCAGGGCTATCTTGCGCAGGAGGATGCGCTGTCCAAGCAGGTCGCAAAGGCCGAGAAGGACTACTACCAGGCGCTTGCCAAGGAGGAAGCCGCGCGGCTCGCCGAGCTGAACAAGCAGAACAACTATGTCCCCGCCAACAAGGATTCGAGCGGCTTTTTGTATCCGCTGCCGTACCGCGTTGCCATTACGGACTCCTACGGCTACCGGACGCATCCCGTGACCGGAAAAAAGACGACCTGGCACAACGGCGTCGATCTTGCCGCAGGCGCGGGCACTGCGATCTATGCGACCAAGAGCGGTACCGTCACCACGGCGCTTCGTTCGGATATCTGGGGCAACTATGTGGTCATCAACCACGGTGACGGTTTTTCCAGCCTCTATGCTCACATGCAGGGCCTCATCGTGAAGGCGGGCGATTACGTCAAGCAGGGGCAGACCATCGGCTATGTCGGTTCAACGGGTCTTTCCCCCGGCCCGCATCTTCACTTCACCATCTACTATAACGGCGCGGACGTCAATCCGATGAGCTACATCGGCTGACGCCGCTCCCACGCAGTACAGGAGAACGTCTATGAATTCAAACAGTCAAAGAAAACTCACGCGGGTCGTCTGCCTTGTGCTTGCGGCGGTGCTGCTGCTTTCTCTGGTGTCCACCGCACTGATCATGCTGGTCAGCGCTGCAAGCTCCGCAGAGATCAAAACCGAGCTGACGGCACTTCGGGCAAAGCAGGCCGAGATCCAGAAGCAGAGCGACGAGCTGGAAAAGAGCATCGCGGAAAACAAGGATCAGACCAAGACGTTGGTCAGCCAGAAGGCGGAGATCGATCAGGAGATGGAGATGTCCCGCCAGAAGATCGAAAATCTCAACGAGCAGATCCAGCAGCTCAATCTGCTGATCGCCGAGAAGCAGACGGAGCTGGAAGCCTCCGTTGCAAAGGAAGAGGCGCTTCAGAAGCAGTATAAGGCGCGGCTTCGGTCGATGGAGGAGACGGGAAGCGTCTCGTATTGGTCAATTCTGTTCCGGGCCAGCAGCTTCTCCGATCTTCTGGACCGTGTGGATATGATCCGCGAGATCGCGGAATCCGATCAGCTCATGCTCAAGCAGCTTTCCGCCGCGACGCAGGCCGTCGAGACGGAGCGCGCCGATCTTGAGCAGCAGAAGCTGGATCTCCAGCAGACGGAGGATGACCTTGCGGTCGAGCAGGCAGAGCTGGAAACGAATCGCGCCAAGGCAGATACCCTCATCACGCAGATGCAGGCGGAATATGCCTCACTTTCGGATGAGTTCCTTGCGGCAGAGGCCGACGAGGCTGCTGTCCGCGAGCAGATCAAGAAGACTGAAACGGATTACTTTAACGCGCTTGCCAAGGAGCAGGCGGCGGCAGCCGCCGCAGCCGGGGAAGTCCCCCGGCCCCTCGGGGGCCCGGGGCAGCAATAGCAGTTCCTCGTCCTCTTCGGGCGGCGCGTCCTCCGGCGGCTTTGCGTTCCCGCTGGCCTATTCCACGGGTGTGACTTGTGCCTACGGACCGCGCGTCCATCCGATCAACGGCAATAAGAGTTTCCATTACGGTGTCGATCTGGCCGCAGGGATGAACACGGAGATCTACGCGACGAAGAGCGGCACGGTCACTGGCGCAACCTATGGTGAGGCGAACGGCTATTATGTGACGATCAACCATGGCGACGGATATTCCAGTATCTATGCGCATATGACAAACTATGTGGTCTCCGCCGGCGACTCCGTCAAGCAGGGACAGCTGATCGGCTATGTCGGTACGACCGGCTGGTCCACCGGTCCGCATCTGCACTTTGAGATCCTGTATAACGGCTCGAATGTCAACCCGATGAACTACATATCCCTTCCCTGAGAATTAGACGCATCCCACAGCCCGTTTTCGGGCTGTGGGTCCGTTTCTGAAAGAGGTAATTGCCTGTGAAAAAGCCCGTCAAGATCTTGCTTCTTGTTTTATTGTTCCTGTTCGCCATCGGCGCGACCTTCTTTATCACCTATCGCGAGGCTGGCGCTCTTTACAGGCTGGAGATGTCCTCCGGCTCCTCTGCTTCGCTCAAAACTGCGGAGATCAGCTCCTATCTCGAACGCTACTTTATTGATGATTACGACGAGAAGGAGCTTGCCGACGCAGCCGCGGAGGCAATGGTTGAGGCGACCGGCGACCGCTGGAGCTATTATCTCAGCGCGGAAGAATACGCCGACTACGAAGAAATGATGAACAACGCCTATGTCGGCATCGGCGTGACCATCCTGGAAAGTGAGGACGACGGCGGGCTGCGCATCGAGAGCGTGACGCCGGGAGGCCCGGCAGATGAAGCCGGGATCCAGGTCGGCGACATTCTGATCTCCGTGGAGGGCCAGAGCGCGCTGGAGCTTGGCACGAGCGGCACGCGCGACGTTGTGCGCGGCGAAGAGGGGACGGACGTTCATCTGACCATCCGGCGGGATGGAAAGGACATGGAGCTGACGGTCACACGCAGGAGCATCGAGACCGAGGTCGCGTCCTGCGAGATGCTGGACGGTAAAATCGGCTATATCAAGATCGCAAACTTTGACAACCGCTGCGCCAACGAGACCATTGACTGCATCGAGCAGCTGCTCGCACAGGGCGCGAAGGCGCTCCTTTTTGACGTTCGCTTCAACGGCGGCGGTTACAAGGACGAGATGGTGAAGGTCCTCGACCGGCTGCTGCCGGAGGGCGAGCTGTTCCGGAGCGTGGATTACACCGGCGCGGAGGAGATCGACACCTCGGACGCCGAGTGCGTGACGCTCCCGATGGCCGTCCTTGTCAACGAGGACAGCTACTCTGCGGCGGAATTCTTCGCCGCGGCGCTTCAGGAGTATGACGCGGCGCAGGTCGTCGGCAGCAAGACGACCGGCAAGGGCAATTTCCAGACGGCGTTCCGGCTTTCGGACGGTTCGCTCCTGAATATCTCCATCGGCAAATACTTTACGCCCAACGGCGTGAGCCTGTCGGAGACCGGCGTGACGCCGGATGTGGAGCTGAATCTTTCGGACGACGATTATCTGGCGCTCTACATGGGCACGCTGGAGCATGCGGACGATGCACAGCTTCAGGCGGCAGTCCGGCTTCTGCGCGAGAAAATCTCTTGACAGATCCAGGCAGATGCTTATATAATGACAACCGATTATAGGCGGAAAAGGCGTTTCGCCATGCAGTTTTAATTTGGAAGGACGGACAATTATGGCAAAGGAATTCAAAATCAGCACATTGCGTCTGAAGGAGCTTGAGCAGGAGCTTCAGTATTTGAAAACCACCCGCGAAAAGGAAGTCGCGGAACAGATAAAGGAAGCGCGTTCCTTCGGTGACCTTTCCGAGAACAGCGAATACGACGAGGCAAAAAATGAGCAGGCGAAGCTTTATGGCCGTATCGCGGAGGTCGAGAACATCCTTGCGCACGCCGTCATTATCGACGAGACCGAGGAAGCCGCAGGCGTGATCGGCCTTGGCTGCACGATCAAGGTGCAGGATCTGGAGACCGGCGACGAGGAGCTTTACGCCATCGTCGGCTCGCAGGAGGCAAACCCGATGGAGTGCCGTATTTCCGATGACTCTCCGTTCGGCAAGGCGATGCTCGGCCACAAGGCCGGCGATACCGTAGAGATCGAGGCTCCGGTCGGAGCGCTCCGCTATAAGGTGCTGACTGTAGAAAAGTAACAAATGAGAGTGGGGTGCGTCCCCGGAGGAAGCTATGGCACAGGAAAAGAATCAGGAAGTTCAGAATGAAGTATCCGTAGGCGATCAGATCAAGGTGCGCCGCGAAAAGCTGGCCGCGCTTCAGGCGGAGGGAAGAGATCCCTTCCAGCTGACGAAGTTTGTCGTGACGAGCAATGCGCAGGAGATCAAGGACCATTTTGACGAGATGGAGGGGAAACCTGTTTCCATCGCCGGACGCATGATGTCCAAGCGCGGGATGGGCAAGGTCTCCTTCTGCGACATTCAGGACAAGACCGGCCGCATCCAGCTCTACGCCCGCAAGGACGAAATGGACGAGGAGGAATATAACCGCTTCAAGAAGTACGACATCGGCGATATCGTCGGTATCGACGGTGAGGTTTTCCGCACCCAGCGCGGCGAAATGTCCGTGCGTGCAAAGACCATCACTCTGCTCTCCAAGTCTCTGCTGCCGCTGCCGGAGAAGTTCCACGGCCTGACCGATAAGGAGACGCGCTACCGTCAGCGCTATGTCGATCTGATCGTGAATCCCGAGGTCAAGCGGAATTTCATCATCCGTTCGCAGTTTATCAAGCATCTGCGGGACTATCTGGACAATATGGGCTATATCGAGGTCGAGACGCCGGTTCTGAACACCATTGCAGGCGGCGCGGCGGCCCGTCCGTTTATCACGCACCACAATACGCTCGACATTGATATGTATATGCGTATTGCGACGGAGCTTCCGCTCAAGCGCCTGATCGTCGGCGGCATGGAGCGCGTTTACGAGGTCGGCCGTATCTTCCGCAACGAGGGCATGGATCCCAAGCACAACCCGGAGTTCACCACCGTGGAGCTCTATCAGGCCTACGCCGATTTCCACACCATGATGGACATCGCCGAGGGCGTGTATACCACCTTTGCCCAGAAATATTTGGGAACCTATGAGCTGGAATGGATGGGTGAGAAGATCAATCTGGCCCCCGGCTGGCCCCGCATGACCATGGTGGAAGCGGTCAGAAAATATGTGGGCATCGACTTTGACGCCATCACCGACGACGCCGAGGCTGTGGCCGCCGCCAAGGCCAGGGGCATCGAACTGGCAGACGCCGCGGAAAAAACCTGGGGCAACGCCCTGTACGCCTGCTTCGACCAGAAGGTGGAGGAGCATCTGGTGCAGCCCACCTTTATCACCATGTACCCGGTGGAGGTCAGTCCCCTGACCAAGCGCAGCCCTGCCGATCCCCGG
>OGNF01002009.1_pt1 | contig 16467 bp, 9 predicted proteins | sample 1573321 | NCBI WGS metagenome assembly OGNF01 (sample SAMEA2581911, study PRJEB24529) | metagenome | biome: Human gut stool | place: China | collected 2011
GGGGGAGGAAGAACACTCCGTGGAGGATATTTCCGCCCCGGAGCCGCCCAAGAAGCATCACGCGTACCTCGGGCTGTGGCTTCTGGTCTCCCTATCCATCATAGTAGTCATGGCCGTCTCCTTCCTCGAAGAGCCCACGCTCTTCGGCCTCGAAGTGAAGCAGGCTCCCTTCCGCGACGCCCTCCTGGCCGAAGCCGAAGAAGACACCGCCACGCCCGACACCCTCCCGGTAGCGAAACCCGTGGTTGTGGAGACCGACTCGACGCCCAAGAACATCCTCATCTTCGGCGACTCCATGACGTTCCTGCTGGCGCAGCGCATGGCCAAATACGGCACGCAGAACGGCCATACCGTCTACGGCGTCAACTGGGACTCCTCCACGCCGCAGATATGGGCAATGTCTGACACCATAGCCCACTTCATACGTAAATACGACATCAACTACGTTATGGTATCGCTGGGGTCGAACGAGCTTTTCGCCAAAGACCTCGACTCGCGTGCCAAATACGTCAAGAAAATAGTAGAGAAAATCGGCGACATCCCCTTCATCTGGGTAGGACCGCCCAACTGGAAAGAGGATAACGGCTACAACGACATGCTGGAGCGCACGCTCCCCCGGGGTACATTCTTCCGCACCGGGATGATGCAACTCGCGCGCCGCGGCGACCATATACACCCCACGCCGGACGCCGCCGTACTTTGGGTAGATTCCATAATGCGCTGGATGCCAAAATCCGCTCACCCCATCCTCGTCGACGTCCCCGCTGACAGCATCAACACCACACCCACGCTTACAATACTTAAAAAGAAAAGATAAGTAACAGTCATAATCCGTAATACTATGGAATTGGAAGAAATAGTAAGGAGCGTACATCCGGTGAGTGACGAAGACATGGAGCAGTTGCGCCGTATACTGACACCCCGCAAGGTGCCGGCACGTCGGTTTCTCGTGCGTCCGGGGGAGGTGAGCCGCGAACTTTTCATCATAAAAGAGGGGATAGCGCGTAATTTTTCCCTCTACGACGGCAAGGAGACCACACGCTGGTTCGGACTCGAGGGGGACGTTATGGCCGAAATGTTCTCGTTCGTCCAGGGGAAACCGGCCGCTTGCGCCATCGAGACCGTCACCGCCATGGACCTCCTGGTGGCCGACAGGGATGACATCCACAGGCTCATAAACGGGAATCCCGAATGGGCGCTCTGGACCGCGCGCTACCTCATCGACGGCCTTTACCAGATAGAACGCCGTTTCGTATTCCTGGGGCAGGGGGATGCTTACACCAAATACCAGAACCTCCAGCAATACCGCACCTTCGAGGTGCTGAACCAGATACCGCTGCAGCAGATAGCCTCATACCTGAACATCACGCCGCAGACCCTGAGCCGCATCCGCCGCCGTGTGGCCCGCAAGCACTGAAAAACGCCTACGACGGCAGAGCGGCATCGCGCTTCTCTGAATCTAACCGAAGAAAAAAGGCCGGGCACACGCGGTGTCCGGCCTTGAGGAATTTATGGTAGCGGGGTATCTTGCTTTTATCTTACGATTACCTTCGAGGCGCGGGCGGTGCCGGCGGCGGTGCGCTCTACCTTGATTACGAGCTGCCCTTTGGCGGGATTCGCTACTCGGCGTCCGTCCGCGGTGAAGTATTCGGTGGAAACGGTTTCTCCGGCTTCGATGCCCGGGATGCCCACGTTTTCACCCTCTTCCACCTTTATATTGTCAAGGCATACCGGGGCGCGGCGCCCGGTGGAGGGTGCGTTGTCCGGGTAATAGGCCGAGTGGAGCTGGATGCGTATCTTCTGACCCTTGTAAGCCTCCAGGGAGATGTCGCCTGACTTCTTCCAGCCGAAAGTGTCTCCGGCCGGGGTAGCGTTCACCACCTCATTGGCGTTGCCGTGTTCATCCACTATGCGTATCTGATAGGCGACATGGCATTCGGGGATGGTATAATAGCTGTAAGAGATGACCGGATTGACGGCCTGGGCGAGGTTTATGGCCCCGGAGGTAAAGGATGTGTCGGTATCGCTCCACTTGCTCGGCTCGAAGTACAGGAATCCGTCGGCGGTGTCGGGGGTGCGGTCTTCGCCGTAGATATAGCGGTCCGTGCCGTTATCGTCGAAATAGAGTTCGGAGTCAACGTCGAAGTCGGTCCAACCCTCGGCGTTCTCTGCCAGCCAGTAATTGTCCGGAGCCATGCTCCAGCCGCTTTCGGTGTTGAAAGTCTCGATGTAGGGGAGGGAGGCGCCGTCGCCGAATCCCAGCAGCGGCGAATATCCTTCATAGGCAGAGCTTGAGCCGTCGGCGGTTTTGGCTATCACCTGCCAGCGGTAGAAGACTTCGCCGGTAATTTCGCCCAGCACGTCGGTACAGGTAGTCTCGACGATGTCTTCGGCCACCTTGGTCTTGACATCGTCCGCGTCGCAGCGGTAGACGTCATAAATCACCTCGTCGGGGTCCACGGGGTTCTCGTCCACGTCTTCGGTTACGGGTTGCCAGGTGATGACAACGCCTGCTTCGGTGCTTGCGGCGGTGACGCCGGAGGGAGCCACGGGTTCGGCGGCGAGGGCCGGAAATGCCACTGCAAGGGCACTCAGTACGCCTAACGAATGTAAATAATGTTTCATAATGAAAGCTGTATTTTAAAGTTATTAATAAATGTTTGCAGTCTCAAAGGATAATTGCTAAATTATCGCTATGGAAGCATCCGGGCTTCTGATTGCAAATTTAGAGCTTAATTGCGTCTAAAACAAATTAAAAATTAAAAAAATCCGGGAGATACGTTCTTTTTTAATCTATGTTCAGTGTGCGGCCCGAAAGAACTTATTAAATTTGCGGCAAACAAATTAACATACCGGCGGATTAATATGAATCACCTTATTCTATAACAGGAACCATAAACTCCCGCTTAACCTATATAAAAAGAATATTGCCTGATGAGACACCCGAAGTTGATACAGAGCGCGCTGTCGGCAGCCATACTTCTCGGCGCACCGGCGGCAGCCTACGGAGTGAAGGCCAACCCCAGGCCGGCAACCGTGACACAGCCCGACGGCACCACCCTGACGTTGAGGCTCAACGGCGACGAGTATTTCCACTATTACACCACGGACGACGGCTACGCCATAGAGCGCGCCGCCGACGGATTCTTCTATTACCTGGACAACGGCGCCACGATAGGCACAATGCGTGCCAACGACTCAGCGGTGCGTTCCGCCGCAGAGCGCCGTTTCCTCGCCACCCTCTCCAAGACGGAACCGGCGGAGGCGTTGCGGCAGGCCGGACTGCGCCGCTCCCCCCAACGCTCGCCGGGACTCATGCCCACCACTTTCCCGACAAAGGGCGAGGTGCGCGGAATGGTGATACTCGTGGAATATACCGACCTCGCCTTTACCGTCCCCGACGCGCGGCAGGAGTTCTCCGACATGCTCAATAAGGAGGGTTACTCCAACTTCGGGGGGACCGGGAGCGCACGCGACTGGTTCGTGGAGCAATCCTCCGGTCAGTTCAAGCCGACGTTCGACGTCTACGGCCCGGTGCGCCTGCCGCATCCCATGGCCTATTACGGCGAGAACGGCAGCAACGGCGACGACCTCCGCGCCCACGAGATGCTCATCGACGCCTGCGACATACTCGACGACGAGGTGGACTTCACGCAATACGACGTGGACGGCGACGGCTGGATAGACAATGTCTTCATCTTCTACGCCGGCTACGGCGAGAACCTCGGCTACGGCGCCCCCGCAGAGGCCGTGTGGCCCCACTCGTGGGACCTCCGCGAGGCCACAAACATTCCGTATATGCACGACGGCGTGCGCCTCAACCACTATGCCTGCACCAACGAGATAGACCTCGAGGACAAGATGGACGGCATCGGCACCTTCGTGCACGAGTTCAGCCATGTCCTGGGCCTCCCCGACCTCTATGCCACCGGCAACTCGTCGGCCTTCACCCCCGGCGCCTGGGACGTAATGGACGAGGGCCCGTATAACAACGGTTCCCGCACGCCGCCCAACTATTCGGCCTACGAACGCTACGCCCTGGGCTGGCTGACACCGCGCCGCATAGGAGACCCCGCCAACATACGGCTCGGCGACATAACCACCAACTCGGCCTGCATTATCGCTACCCCGCTCGAAAACGAGTACTTCCTCATCGAGAACCGCCAGCAGAAAGGGTGGGACACCTACATCCCGGGCCACGGGATGCTCGTATGGCACGTGGACTATAACGAGAACATCTGGCGCTACAACACCGTCAACAACCGCCAGTCCCACCAGTATGTGGACATAGAGGAGGCCGACGGCACACAGACCGTCTCCAGCCGCGACGGCGACGCGTTCCCCGGCACCAGGGGAGTCACCTCCTTTACCGACGACACCACCCCCTCGATGCGCACCTGGGACGGCAACGGCCTGGACAAACCTATCACCGAAATCACCGAGAACAACGGCATGATAGAGTTCAAAATCAGCGGCGGCCGCGACGAGGTGGCGCCCGTCACCGCTTACGAAGCCTCGGAAACCGGAATAGACAGCTTCAAGGCCTCCTGGAGCCAGGGCAACGCCGGATGCCAGTACATCCTTTCGGTCTACACCGTGCGGCAGAACGGTTCCGGCCGTCCCGAAACCACCTACGTCTCCGGCTGGGAGGCACGCAACATGGGAGGCGAACTCTCCGCCACCGTCACCGACCTGCTGCCCGAAACCGAATACCGTTACAGCGTGCGTGTCAGCGACCCCGTCACCGGGATGCAGAGCCTCGCCTCCAACGAGATTACCGTCACCACGCTCCCCGCTACCTTCGACTATCTGCGCCCCGAGCTCGAACCCGGCACACCGCAGGGCGACACCTGTCCCGTTTCCTGGACACCGGTCGACGGCGCCGAGGATTACCTCCTGAGCCTGTACACCAAGGTCTACGGCGAGGCCGAGACAGTGACGGCCGACTTCACCGGCGGCGTATCATCCCTTCCCGCAGGCTGGGAAAGCAACAGCAACCTCACATACGCCAACGCGGCATACGCCGGAGCGGCAGTCCCCTCGCTGCGCTTAAACACCGACGGGCAATGGATAGCCACGGCCTCCTGTGACGAAGTGCGCGGCATACGCTTCTGGGCACGCGGCGTCTCCGCATCGGAGCAGGCCGCCATCGAACTCCAGGCACGCGCCGCCACCGGCGACTGGACAACCGTGCAAAGCTGGCCCGTAAACAACGCCACCGGCGAGAACTATGCCGCCGACGCCACACAGCAGTGGCCCGAAGGCACCTCCATGCTCCGCATCCTCTTCCATAACGGCGGCAAAGGCTCCCTGGCCCTCGACGACGTCACCCTCCTATACGGCGGTAATGTGGAGCATGACTACTTCGGCGGCTCGCAGTACTTCCTGACCACGCCCGCGACCTCCGCTACCCTCGGCAACCTGCTTCCGGCCACTACCTACTGGCTCACCGTCACCGGCCGCCAGGGCGACCTCCTGAGCAAGCCCTCGCGCGAACGCCGCATCATAACCGGCTCCAGCGGCATCAATGGCATTGCCTCCGCCGCCGGTTACTCCGTACTGGGACGCACCGTCACCGTCAGTGCCCCGGCACGCCTCTACACCCTCACCGGCATCTGTGTGGCCGAAGGGGAACAGACGCTCGCCGCCCCGGCTCCCGGCATGTATGTGCTCGCGACAGAGGGCCGTTCGGTAAAGATAATCATCAAATAACCAAAGCTATAAAGAATGAAAACTCGACTGTTAACTTACCTTGCAGCGGCAGTGGCCGCCGTCTTTATGGCGGCAGCGCCGTTCGCGGCATCCGCGCAGCAGCACGGGCGCATGAATCCCCGCGAGGCCGCGGAGGCTTCGCGTCATGCCCGCAAAGCGGCGCGCAACATCGCCATCGAGCAGGTACCGCGCCTCAGGCCCGGCATGATGCCTTCCCGGCACAGTTTCTCACCGCGCCCCTTCAGGGCCGTCGCCCCGGGACTACCCTCCCGCGTGACCGCCGCACAGAGCGGACGAATATACGGCGGCGCAATCTTCGCCGACACCTGGACGTCCGACTACCAGCCCGTGGGCATCTACTCCTTCGAGAAGACCGACGGTTCCACCCTCGCTCCCGAAATCCTGGGCGACGAATACGTAGTAACCGGCGGCGGAGCATACGCCAACGGCAAGTATTACTTCGTCAGCTACATGCAGTTCATGGGCATGATACTGGCCAACCTGTACACCGTGGACTTCGAGACATGGGGCGTGGTGAACAACATAGGCATACAGCCCGGCAGCGTGGCGCAGGACATGGAGTATGACCCCACCACCGGCAATGCCTATGGCTGCTTCATGAACGACGACGCCGACGGTTGGGTGTTCGGATACATGAACCTCGAAACCGGCCAGCGCACCGCCCTCAAGGACCTTGACATCATCATCCTCACCGTAGGCGTCACGCAGCAGGGCGAAGTCTACGGCATCGGTATGGACGGTATGCTCTACAAGTTCGACAAACGCACCGGCGACCGCACTGCCATAGGCGACACGGGGCGCCGCCCGCAGTATTCCGCCTCCGGCTGCATCGACCCCGTCACCGGTGTATTCTACTGGGAATGTATGGAGGTGGACGCCAAGGCGCGTCTCTACACCGTGGACCTTGCCACCGGCGCCGCGACCTACGTCACCGACATAGACCAGAACATGGAGATGACCGGTATGTTCATCCCCGCTCCCGAAGCGGCCGACGATGCCCCGGCTGCCGTCTCCGACCTCGCTTTCTCCTTCGCCGGCACCTCGCTCAGCGGCGCGGTGGACTTCACCATGCCCACGCGCACATTCGGCTCCGGCCAACCCCTCTCCGGCGCCCTGTCATACACCATGACCGTCAATGAGGAAGAGAAGGCCACCGGCACCGCACAGCCCGGACAGAGCGTCTCGCTCCCCCTCACCGTACCCGCCGCCGGGGAATACCGCGTAACCGTGCGCGTAGGGAACTCCGCCGGACTCTCGCCCCTGGTGCAGATTACCGGATGGATAGGAAACGACATGGCCTCCGAACCGCAGAACGTGAAACTCAAACGCAACCACGCGGACGGCACCATGACCCTCACATGGGAAGCTCCCGAGGGTACGGCACACGGCGGTTACTTCGACCCCGCGCAGGTGACCTACAAGATTGAACGCCTCCCGGGACGCATCGTGGTGGCCGAAAACCTCGCCGCAACCTCTTTCTCCGAGACGGTGCCCGACACCGAGACTTTCTCCCTCTGCAGCTACTATGTGACCCCCTTCTTCGACGGGGTGGAGGGATACACCGCCGAGTCAAACAAGGTGGGCGTAGGCATGCGCACGCTCCCGTATAGCAATCCCGTCAGCGACCAGACCGGCTTCGACGAAATGATAGTGGAGGACACCAACGGCGACGGCGAAACATGGACATTCGACGAAATCCACACCATGGCACGCTGCCGCTACAGCGCCGCCGACAACTACACCATGCCGATGGACGACTGGCTCTTCTCTCCCCCCGTTGTGCTCAAACCCGGACGCATGTACCGCATAGCCGCCGACGTCAACAACTACTACCTGGCTTCCGAACGCGCCGAGTTAGGCTTCGGCCCGCAGCCCGAAGGTGCCTCCATGACCGTAGTCTCGGACCGTTACACGCTCAAGAGCGCCAACCCCGTCACCATCGAGGCTTTAGTAAAGGTGGAGACCGAAGGGAAGTACTACATGGGTGTGCACGGTTGCAGCCCCGCGGACCACCTCTATCTCTACGCCGGTAACTTCGCCATAAGCGAGGGTCCGCTCCTGGGCACTCCCGGCGCCGTCACCGACCTCTCGATAACCCCCGGCGCACAGGGTGCGCTCGAGGCAACCCTCTCGTTCAAAGCCCCGACAACGACGGTAGAGGGCGGCTCCCTCGCATCCGTCACCGCCGTCGACATCTACCGCAACGGCGAGAAAGTGACCTCCCTGACCTCCGTGACCCCCGGCCAGCAACTGAAATACGTTGACAAGGGCGCCAGGCAGAGCGACAACCTCTACCGCATAGTGGCACGCAACGACAAGGGCGACGGCTACGCGGTGGAACGCAACGTATATGTGGGCCACGACCGTCCGGGCGAACCCGTCAACATCCGCGCCACGGAACAGGACGGCTCCGTGGTGCTGACATGGGACGCACCCGTCAAGAGCGAGACCGGCGGCTACTTCGACCCCTCTTCGCTGCTCTACACCGTGGTGCGCGGCAACGACGAGGCCGAACTGGCCGTTGACCTCACCTCGCGCACCTTCACCGACGCCAATCCCCCGCTTGGCGGTTTCCGACAGGAGTTCTTCCAGTACTGGGTTTACGCCAAGTCGCCGGCCGGCTACGGCTACGGCGCTTCCTCCAACATCGTCACCGTAGGCGAAGTGTATCCGCTGCCCTATATCGAGACCTTCCCCGACGGCAAGATTTCACGCGGCCCCTGGGATGTGCGTATGCCCGAAGACAGCGAGGGCAACTGGGGCATTTACCATGAAGGCAGCAGCCCGGCGGTAACCCCCTACGACGCCGACGGAGGCATGGTAGGCTACAGCCCCGGCAACGACGGCAGCGAGGGTACGCTCGTATCCCCGAAATTCTCGCTCGAAGGTTGCACAGACCCCACCGTGCAATTCTATTACTACGACCACCAGATGGAATCCGCAAGCATCCAGGTACTGGCCCAGGCAAATGACGGCGAACTCAAGAACGTAGGCACCGCCTCCCTGAACACGGGCAGCTCGGCAGGATGGAAGAAGGCCTCCTTCGACCTCTCGGAGTTCGCCGGCGAAAAGGGTGTGCAGATAGCTTTCAAGGCCGTCAGCCCCGAAGGCATGGGTATCATCTACGTGGACAACATCTCGGTGCGACAGTCCTTCGACTACAACCTGACGGCAGGCGCCCTCGAAGCCCCGCAGCGCATGATGGCAGGCGAACCCTCGCAGGTGCGCGTAACCGTGGAGAACACCGGCCGCAAGACCGCCAAGGACTTCTCCATAGAACTCTACCGCAACGGCACGCTGGAACAGACCCTGGCGGGCACCACCACGCTCCCCGACGGCTCACGCACATACGTCTTCGACGTCACTCCGCTCAACATCTGGCCCGACAAAATAGAATGGCAGGCCAAGGTGGTATATGACAAAGACCTCTACGAGGCCGACAACATGACCGCCGTAAAGACCACGACGCTGACCCGCCCCAACTACCCGATAGTCAACGACCTCACGGGTAAGGAACTCCCGGGCAACACCGTAGAGCTCTCCTGGAGCGAACCCACCGTAGGCTCCGCCGGCGGCGAACAGACACTGGAGGATGTGGAAGACTACACCCAGTTCTCCATAGACAACTTCGGCGACTGGACAGTGCGCGACACCGACGGCTCCGCCACTTACGGCATCTCCGACAACATGGGCGGCGTGCTCCAGTATCCCAACGCCTCCATGCCCATGGCATTCATGGCCTTCAACCCCTCGGCCGTGAACATCAACACCACCAACGCCGACGGCTCCGACAACGGCTGGGCGCCCCACAGCGGTTACCAGATGTTCGCCTGCTTCTCCGCCACCTCCGGCAAGAACGACGACTGGCTCATCTCGCCGCTGCTCCCCGGCATCGAGCAGGAAGTTTCATTCTTCGTCAAGTCCGTCACCTCGCAATACGGCTTCGAGAAATACGAGGTCTACTACTCCACCACAGGCATAGAGAAGGGCGACTTCAAGCGCATCGGCGACCTGCGTTCCGCTCCCGTGGCATGGACGCAGGAGAAGGTGACGCTCCCCGAAGGCACACGCTACTTCGCCATCCGCTGCGTCTCGGAAGACTGTTACGTATTCCTGGTTGACGACATCCGCTTCTACGCCTCCTCGGCATATACCGGCGAGCTCTCGCTGGTAGGCTACAACGTCTACCGCGACGACACGCGCCTCACCGCCGAGCCCGTCATGGAACAGCAGTACACCGACGCCATCGACGAGGCCATGCACAAATACGCCGTCACCGTAGTCTACGACAAGGGCGAGAGCGCATACTCCAATATCTGGACAGCCCACGACTCGGGCCTCGACGGCATCGCTGCCGACGGCGTCAAGGTATCGGCAACCACCGGTGCCGTAATCGTGGAAGGCGCTGCGGGACGCACCGTCCGCATAGCCGCCACCGACGGCCGCACGGTCTCCTCCTTCATCGGAACGGACCGCGACGAAGTGCCCCTGACTGCCGGCATCTACATGGTGACGGTAGGGCGCCGCACCCACAAAGTAATCGTCAAGTAAGCGATAATCCCGAAATAACCGATAAGAGCCTGTGCCGGATCCCCCTCCGGCACAGCTTTTTTATGTCCGCTATACATGCAAATTGTTCCAAATATCGGATGTTAAATATTTTAACGTAATATGGTTACCGTGGTTACCATATTTTTCCCTATAATTCCCTATGATACACATATACCCCCTTATACCCCCCTTATATGTATATATTCTCTCTTATATAGGTTTAATCTAATTAACGGTAAACACGGTATCCACTCTCTTTAATCAGCTCTGTCACAGAATAGATATCGGGTTACCGTACCCCTTTCACGATAGCCGAAAAGGATTGCCGGGTTGCCGCTTTTGGTTCCCCTTGCGTAAAAAAATGGCACCCGTCACACACAGACGGGTGCCACACGGTTGTCACTTTTAAATTGTTCTAAAAGTCGGATTTATATATGGAGAGCCTGGCACGTGTGTGTGTATTAGCCGCTCTCGCGGCTTTTGGCGGAGGCAGGAATGCCTCCGTTCCATAGGGAGGCCTCTACCCCCTTGGCGCCGCTAATTGGCGAGGCGCAGGGAGCGCCAGTCGCCGTCGTAGGAGGGCGAGGGGTTTACGTTCGGGCTTTGGCGCACGGAGCGCAGGCGCATATTGGTTTTCTCCACGTTGTCGCGCACGTAGTCGGCGAGTTCGCCCAGCGTCGCGTTGCCTTTGCTCTCCTGGAGTTTGCGCAGCAGGAAGTAGGTGAAGGTGCCGTGGTTCTCCTGCGGGTAGTTCCAGGCGGTTTCGGTCCCCGCAGCCATTTCAGCGAGCGTTTCATCTGCCCGGCGGTGGCGTCGGTGACGAGGCGCACTTTGTCCTGCGGTATCCCGAAGGTGGAGTTAAGGTATCTGGCGAATGTCTCGCCGTCGTTGATGGCGCCGCAGACGCGCTCCACGTCGCCGTCATAGTTCTCGTTGGCCCACACCACCGCTATGGTGTGTTCGTTGACACGTTTGGTTACGGGGATATTCTCGTCCACGGAGCTCTTGGCACGCACTACGGCGGTGTTCTGCCGCACGGAGGGAACACCCTGCGCGGTATTGCCTTCGAGCGCCTTGCTGCGGTCGATTATGGACCGGAAATCGACTGCCACGTCGGGGCAGCGGTAGGTGGCGAGGTTCTCCATGGAGTAGGGGTACGACTTGCCGTAGGAGGTTTCGAGCGTCACGGAGGCTATGCGCACACGGTCGTCCTTGACAATGAAGCGCGGGTTGCGGAATTTCATGGTCGGCCAGGAGGCCTTGAAGGCTTCGGCCTCCTTCTTTTTCTTGGGGACGGAGACCACGACGGGTCCCATGCCGAAGGTAATGAGGTATGTCTCGTCGTCGACGTCGTAGGGGTGTAGCGTAAGGTCTGAGAGGCGCAGGCGGCCGCCGTAGATGCCGATGTATTCCTCGGCGGCCTCGTCGCAGAGGCGCCGGTATTCGTCATAACCCTGCTCGTTCATGCGGCGGTCGTAGTCGCGCAGTTCCTCGAACTCGCGGCGCTTTGCCCAGTCGGCGAAGCGGCGTTGCACCAGCGGCGAGGCGAACTCGTTGAATCCGGGCGTCTTTGCGGCGTTGCCGCGCGTGGGCTGACGGTCGTCGTAAGCCACGGATTCGGGCATCCCGGCGCTTACCACGGCGGGGAGGCCGAGGGCGGCGCAATACAGGAGTTCGGGCCACAGCTGCGGCTGCGGGGTGAAGGGGAGGGAGGCCATGTCGGGGCGCAGGCGAGTGTCCACGGCGGTGATGGCGCATAGTTTCATGGCGGCGTCGTCGCCGGTGGAGGAGTAGTAAATGGCGCCCTTGAAGAGGAGCGGGTCAAGGTCGAGGAGCATTGAGCGGAGGCGGCGTGCGTCGGTGTCGGTGAGTTCCGGCATGGCGAGCGCCGAGGAGATGGCGCGGTGCGCGGCCAGCACTTCGGGATAGAGTCCGGCTTCGGTGATGCCGTCGTAGTGCATGGACTGGAGGCGGCGCCCGACTGCTCCACGTGGTACTTGCCGGAGGGGAAGTCTTCCTGCGCCGAGAAGCCCGGGGCGACGTCGTAGGTGAAGCTCACCTCGTAGTTGAGGATGCGGCGCCCGTTGGCGTCGTAGTCTTCCACCACGTGCGAGGCCACCGAGATGTTGGTATGGTCGGAGATTACGTTCATGTTCTTGGCCTCGTTGACGACGCGCTCGCTGAGTTCGCGCAGCCGCACCTCCTCCATCTTCTGCAGCCGGAGCACCTGGAGCGAGATTCCGTCGCCCCCCCCTTCATGTAGTCGAGGGGCTTGCGGTTGCGGTTGTCGAAGATGTAGCTCTTGCCGTTCACGCCGTTGGTTACGCGGGCGTAGACTATCTCGAAGGTGTCGTCGTCCATCACGCCGTAGAGCACTTCGGAGAGGGAGACGAGCGCGGGGTCGCTGAAGGCCGTGGCTTCCTCCTCGGGGACATTGATGAAAATCTGCGGCATGTCGCCGGGCTTGAGGGCGAGCATTCCGTTGGCGCGGTTGTATTCGCCGATGCCGACGGGCTGCCCGGCTATGAGCTTGCCGGCCAGGCGTGTGGTGATCTCGTACTCGAACATGCGGCGCTGCTCGGCGCGGGTTTCGTCGGTGACACGGGAGGCGTACTGCTCCATGGTTTCGCCCGGCTGCATCTTGAGCCATTCCTCCATGCGGGCGTTCACCTCCTCGTCGATGAGCTTGTTGTAGTAAGGCTTCAGGAGCGGCATGCGGCGTGCCTTCACGGCGCCCGGCACGGGGTAGACCATCAGGGTGTTGCGCCCGGCGTCGTAGATGAAGCCGAGGTCGCGGATGTCGCCGTCGGGGACGTGGATGTTGGTGCGGTCCGTGTCGCGCAGGGTGTTTACGAGCACTATGTTGTCGGGACGGTCCGCCACGGCGAGGTATTTACCGTCGAAGTTGAGCGCCCCGGCGCGTGCCTGCCCGAGGCCGTCTATCATCTTGCGCACCGTGAGGGTGTTCATGTTGTAGACGGAGGCCATGCCGTCGTCGGAGAGGAGTACCATCTCGCGCGAGTCCGGGGAGAACATGGCGTCGGTGATGCGCTGGCCGGTCAGGAGTGTCTTGCGCACTTTCCCTTCCTCGAGGTTGTAGACGGCGCAGCGGTCGCCCGCTATGGCCAGCAGGAAGTAGCCGTTGGGAGAGACGAGTAGCATGTCGGGGATGGAGCCGGTGCGTTCCAGGCATTCGCCGGTTTCGAGGGTACGCGGGTCGGCGGGGAAGATTCCCCGGTCGGTGGCCACGAAGAGTGTGCGCCCGTCGGGCGAATATGTCGCGCAGAAGGGGATGCCGCGCTTCTTGACGTTGAACCGGGCGCGCTTCTTGTCGCGCAGATAGGTGTCGTAGACGGTGGCGGTGCGTTTGCCGTTGCCATTTTCGTTTTCGAGCACGAGGTATGTGGCGCCGGTGGGGTTGAGGTTGAAGGCCGTTATGGTGTCTTTCCCGGCGCTGTGGAGTATGTGTCCGCGCAGTGTGTGTACGTCGTGGAGAGTGGCGGTATAGGCCGTTGTGGCGTAAGTCTGGAGGCTTTTTACGGGTTCGGGACGGCGGAAGACCTAAACGCCGGGCTCGTCGGCGGAAGCGGCGGGCGACTGCGGGGCACCCATGACGGCGCCCGGTATTGCCAGCGCTGTGATAATGATTGGGTAGATTAGTTTCATGCGGTTAGTTTTTTCTAAAAAATTATGGCCGGGTAAAAGTGGAAAAGACTGATGTCGCACTTAAGTGGAATTGGTACCGGCTTGGCATTTAAACGGTTAAGTCCGGCCGTGACGTGTAGCTTCCATGTAAAGGATACTGCCGGACCTCCTCCTCTGAGAATCTGCCGCAAAGTTACGATAATAATTCGGAAAAGACAAATTATTCAGAAAGTTATTGGACGGAATCGGAATCTCTGGCAGGGCAGTCTCCTTGTCCGCGGCGTTTTTGTTTCGCGGGCCGGGAAGCCGGCGAGACATACCTGCGCTCCATATTGTAAATAAGCCGGCCACGGGGTGGAGCCGGCTGTATGACGGGGGAGGATGATTATCAGCGGATTATGGTCTTGACGGCCTGTGAGCCCTGACGCTTGATTACGAGCTGGCCCGGTTCGGGGTAGTAGATGCGCTGTCCCTGGAGGTTGAAGTATTGTGCGGGAGCGTCCTCTTCCGGCGTGGAGATGCACTCTATGCCGTCGGCGGTGTCCTCGTAGGTGTAGCTGATGCGCAGCACGGGGATGTCGGTGTTGTAGACGTCGGTACCGGTGGTCACGAGGTCGATGAGGGCGCCCGTGTTCACTTGTTCGATGAAATTGTCCTTGGTGTCTGATGCGAAGCAGGCCATGCGGTATGTGCGCGCGGCGTTGTTCTCGGCGTACGGATAGATGCACTGTCCGCCTTCGGAGTCTCCGGTGTCGAGCGTAGCCCACGATGTTATGAGCAGGCTCTTGCCGGTAGCGGTCTTGGGAATCTCGAAGGGAGTGGGGAATGTCACGGTTGCAGGGATGTCTTCGCTGGCCATGTCCATAATCATGTCGAAGGTGAATGTGCCTTCCCCTATGGCGGAGTCGCCGCCGGGTGTGAACCAGTTGGTCTTGCCGTCGATGAGAGTGAAGCGGTCGGCGTCTATGAGCTGCATGTAAGCGTGCAGGTTGTATGAGAAGTCGTAATATGACATGGCTTCGGGGTCGCCGAAGCGGAAGGTCAGGGATGTGATTTTGGCGCCGGCCTCTACCAACGGAGCTATCTCTTCGGCGGTGTAGATGAGCTGTGTGCCGGAGTTGGTGAAGTAGAAGTTGAAGGGTGCGCGCTCTATGTTCTGTCCGTAGATGTAGGTGGTGCAGCCTTCGAAGTCGCCTATGTCGAGGGTACCGGTTTTGGTTTCGGCTTGTGCCGTGAGAGCCAAGGAGGCCGTTGCGAGTATTGCCAGTGCGTAGATTTTCTTCATGTTTCTGTCGTGTTTTTTAAGAGTTATAAATCAATGAGAGGGGAGGAAAGGGCAATAGGATGCTTATCAGGCTGTTAGAGTCTCACTTTTGAGGAACGACCGTTCCGTGTGCGGATGTAGATCTGTCCGGGTTCGGGGTTTGCTACGGGCACGCCCTGGAGGTTGTAGTAGCGAGCGGGAGCGTCGTCCCCGGCTGTGTCTATACCCTCGATGCCGGTCTGCAGGAGCTGTAGCTTCTGGAGGTTGGAGAAGTTGGAGTAGTCGGTTTCGTCGTCCCAGTCGTCGTCCGGGTCGTTCTCGTAGACGTATGCCGCGTAGAAGTCGTAGGCGAGTTCCTTGGCGCCGTAGAGGTATTTCATGTTATCGAAGCGTCGCGAGGTTACGGGTACGCTGATGTAGTCGTCGATGTCCACGAGGCGGAGCACCTCGTCGCCGGCCTGGAGTTCCTGGCTGACGGTTATCTGGTTGAACCATGAGAGGACGTTGGCGTACTGGCCGTCATCGTCCCCTTCGATGCCTTCGTCCACCATGTATAGCCATGTTTCATGCGTGCCGTTGGTGAACTCGAACTCGAGTGTCTGGCCGCCGGGCTGCGTGGTGGTCTGGCGTTTCTCCTGCTCCACGCCGTCGCCGTTGATGGAGGTCACGGAGAGGATGGTGCCCTGGTTGGCCACGAGTTCGATGGTCACCTTGAACTTGCCGCCGTTGTGTTCGAGCGCCATTGTGGGGGAGTAGAGGTTGGCGCTTACCATACCGCGGGCGAAGGCTACGCCGATGCCGCTCCAGTCGGGGGTGAAGGTGTAGTCGTATTCCTCGCTGATGTCGGTGTAGAAGGTGTTTTCGGCCCATACAGGCTCTACTGTGGAGCCTACGTTGACGAGGTTGAAGCTTTCGTCTACGATGGCGTAAGTTCCGGGTTCAGTTATCTTTACAGGCTCGTAGACGAACATGCAGTAGCCGTCGGCGCCGGCTACCCCTTCCCAGTTGGCGGTGAAGGCGTTTTCGGTGATGTCGGTGGCGGGGAGGGCTTTTGGGGTAACGTTTACGATGCGTGCGGGAGCCTTCTGTGCCTGGCGTGCGGAGGCTGGCTGTTGCAGGGATTTGGCTATGTAACGCCCTTTGTGGTCCATGCGTGGGGTTGCAGCGATGGCTGTGGAGGCGACGGCGAGGCTGGCTGCCGTCAGCAGTAAGTAAGTTTTCTTCATATATTTTCTATATTGTGTTAGTAATAAGGTCTCATTCAGTAGTGTGTG
>OGNF01002010.1_pt1 | contig 16457 bp, 10 predicted proteins | sample 1573321 | NCBI WGS metagenome assembly OGNF01 (sample SAMEA2581911, study PRJEB24529) | metagenome | biome: Human gut stool | place: China | collected 2011
TGGCTGATCCGGTGTTTGACGGTGCTGGCAATGGTGTGCCTGATACCGGGGATCGTGTTAAAAGCGGCGGCAGAAACAACCACGGTGCGCTGCAAAAACTGTGGGAGTGTGGAGACACGTGAGATCCTTGGATACAGAAAATATGATTCGAACTCTCATAGGTTTTATGTAGCTGAATGCCAGAACTGCCACAACGATGGCAATGTTACGTATTTAAAGGTACATTCCGGCGGCACCGAAACTCCCACCTGCACCACAGGCAAAACCTGTGAAAAATGCGGCGCGGAATACGGCGTTCTCGGTCACGACTGGGGCGCGTGGACGCCTAACTACGACGGCACGAACACGCACACCCGCAGATGCAAGCGCAGCAACTGCAACGCAGTTGAGACCGCAAGCTGCAGCGGCGGCTATGCGGCCTGCGACAGTCTGGGAATGTGCGAAACTTGCGGAGGGAGTTACTACGGCGGTCACGCATGGGGCAAGTGGTCATCCGCCGGCAACGGCACACACATCCGCAGCTGCATGAACTACTGCTCCGAAGTTGATACTGCAAGCTGTACCGGTGGCACAGCAACCTGCACCGCCAAAGCGGTCTGTGAGGCGTGTGGTGGGGAATACGGCGAAAAAGACCCAAATAACCATGATCTGGTGCAGCACGCAGCAAAAGCCCCCACTTGTACGGAAATCGGCTGGGACACTTACGACCGCTGCATCCGCTGCGGCTATACCACCCGCAAAGAGCTGCCCGCACTGAACCATGATTTGGTGCGTCACGTAGCGCAAGCCCCCACCTGCACAGAAAAGGGCTGGGCTTACGATACCTGCTCCCGCTGTGACCATACCACCTATGCGGAGCTGCCCATCTTGGGACACGACTATCAGGCTGTTACCGTAGACCCAACCTGTGAAACAGACGGCTATACCATCTTTACTTGCTCCCGCTGCAAAGACAGCTACACCGCAGACCCGACCGATAAGCTGGGACACCAGTTCGGTGCATGGTCCCCGAACGGAACCGGCTCTCAGAGCGCCGATTGTCTGCGGCAGGGCTGTGCGCACACTGGCAGCACGGATTGCCGGAAGTTTACTTTCCGCACTGCGGAAGGCGAAGCTCTGACCTTCTGCCCCGTGTGCGGGCAGGCAGAAAACGCCGCGCAGCTGGAAAAGATCGAAGCGGCAACGGCGTGGGCTGCCAGCGGCAGCCTTTCTGCGGAGGATGTGACCGCACGGACGAATGGGGAATACCTGAGTGTGGCCTTTGAAACCGCAGGCAGCCTGACGCAGCCCACCGGCCGGGTAAGGCTTGCGCTGCCCGCCGGATTGCTGGAAGGCAAAAAGCTTGTGCGCATTGCCCCGGACGGCACACAGACGGAGATGCCGTTTGAAACAGAGCGCGGAAAGCTCATCTATACGCTGGATTTTGCAAACAGCGCGCTTCCTGTAATGCTCTTCCGGCTGGTACCCCAGACCGCCGCCCTCTGAACGCTTTTACAGCGGCACAAACAATAAAACGCAAAATGCCCGCTCACCGTGGTTTTCCACAGGTGGGCGGGCATTCTTTTGTGCCTTTTGGGGCATCAAAATACCCCCGGAGGATGCAGCGTTTTTTACGCTGTCTACTCGGTGGTCATTTCCATCGTGCTGTCGCTGTTCTGGCCTGTGGTGCAGACCGGCATCAATAACTTCGGCATCTGGATCGCCAACTCTTCCGAGACTTCTCCCATTCTGGCTCCGTTCATCTATGGTACGCTGGAGCGTCTGCTGCTGCCCTTCGGTCTGCATCACATGCTGACCATCCCCATGCAGGACTGGCTGGGGCTGGATAACGCCGCCCGCATCAATAAGCCCTCCACCGTAGGCCAGAACTGGCGCTGGCGGCTGAAAAAGACCCAGCTGACCAAGAAACTCCAGAAAGAGATCTGCCAGCTGACAACCCGCTACGGCCGGAAGAACTGGGCGTGAGCGTAAGGGAACTCAATACAAAGGGCAGGGCGGCCTGTGGGCCGCCCTGCCCTTTGTTGCGGAGTGCCCCCTTGGCAAACCCGGCGGGATTGCGCTATAATAGAGCCGTAACAGTTCCACAAAGGTGTGGTAAGGGAGGTGTGGTCATGATCCGGGTGGCGATCGTAGAGGACGACGCGGAGGTACAGGGGGTATTGCAGGAGTATGTCCGGCGGTATACCCGGCAGTACGGGACAGAGTTTGAAGTGACGGTCTTTGCGGACGGCGTGGATATTCTGGAGGATTACCGCGCGGTCTACGATATTATTTTTCTGGATGTGGAGATGAAGCATCTGGATGGCATGACCACGGCAGAGCGCATCCGGCAGATGGATGCAGACGTCATCCTGATCTTCATTACCAATATGGCGCAGTACGCCATCCGGGGCTACTCGGTGGGAGCGCTGGACTATGTGCTGAAGCCGGTGCCCTACTTTGCCTTTTCGCAGCAGCTGCTCAAGGCGGTTGCCCGGCTGGAAAAGCGGGCAAAGCACTACCTGACCGTGCCGGTGGAGGGCGGGCTGCGCCGGCTGGACACCGCAAGCATCTATTATCTGGAAAGCGAGGGTCACCGGGTGCACTTTTACACCGACGAGGGCGATTTTTCCGCCCCCGGCGCCCTCAAGGCCTTTGAGGAAAAGCTGGCAGACTGCCCCTTTGCCCGGTGCAACAGCGGCTACCTTGTCAATCTGGCACAGGTGCGGGAGCTGCGGCAGAGCACCGTACAGGTGGGCCCCTGCGAGCTGCAGGTCAGCCGCCCCAAGCGTAAGGCTTTTCTTGCCGCACTGACCGACTACATCGGAGGTGAAGGCTCATGACCGCGCTGCCGGATATCCCCCGGCTGTACACCGCCCTTGCCGAGTGTCTGGCGGTGCTGCTGTTCACCCCGGCGCTTGCGCCCCGCTTTTCCAGGGCGGTCACCGGGGGCATCACCCTGCTGTGGGCGGCGGTGCTGTCGGCCTTTCTGGGGCTGACGGGCAACGTGCCCGGCGGGCTCTGGATCCCCTGCATGGCAGCGGCCATCGGGCTTTCTTACTTATATTTATGGGGTGTGTGGAGCATCACCCTGCTGGAAGCCGGGTATCACTGCGCCCGGGCGTTTATTCTGGCAGAGCTTGCCGCCAGCGTGGAGTGGCAGCTGCACTGCGCCCTCTGGCCCGCCCGCGGCCCATGGGAGCCGCTGTCTTTGCTGCTGCTGGCGCTGGTGTATGGGACGCTGTTCGGCATTATGTGCTATCTGCAGCACCGCCGTCCCCAGCCCGCCGGGCACTTGCAGATCGGCGGCAGCGCCGCCCTGACGGCGGTCATGTTGGCGCTGACTGCCTTTGCGGTGAGCAATCTGGGCTTTCTGCCCGGCAGCGAGATCAACATGAGCATTTTTTCCATCCGCACACTGGTGGATTTTTCCGGTGTGCTGATCTTATCTGTGCAGCACGAGCAGCTGCAGGAGAACGCTTTGCACAGCGAGCTTGCCGCCATGGACGAGGTGCTGCACCGCCAGTACGAGCAGTACAAGCGCAGCAAGGAGGGCATCAACCTCATCAACCGGCGGTACCATGAACTGAAAGTCCAGCTTGCCCGCATCCGGGAGGAGCAGGACCAGACCAAGCAGAACGCCGCCATTGCTGCCATGGAGCAGAACATCCGCCAGTACGAGGCCGAGAACAAGACCGGCAACCCGGTGCTGGATACCCTGCTCACCGCCAAGACCATGGAATGCCAGCAGGAGAACATTACCATCACCAGTGTAGCGGACGGCAGGATGCTGGGCTTTCTCACGATTCGGGAGCTGTGCACCATCGTGGGCGTGGCGCTGGACAACGCCATTGCCGCCGTGCGCGCCGAACCGGACCCCGAAAAGCGGCTCATCAAGGTGGCGGTGTACAGTCAGGGCGGCTTTGCCATGCTGCGGTTCGAGCATTATACAGAGGCCGCCCCGGCACTGGATGCGGACGGTCTGCCAAAGCAGAGGTCAGATTTGAAAAGCGTCCGCACCACCGTCGGGCAGCACGGCGGCAGCATGACGATGCACTGGGAAAACAACTGGTGCACCCTGCGGATCTTATTTCCGCTGCCCAAAAACAAATAATTTTTACGGCAGGTATCCCCTGCCGTTTTTTTGTTGTCTGGCAGGGTGCACAAATACAATGTTGCAATATTTGTGTATTAGCACAATAAAAATTGAAAATTTATTGTAACTTTTGCAAACTGTGTATCCAAAACGACAGATTGTGCAAAAGATGATAACGATGCGCAAATATCCGTTATAATGGGTCACAGTTGGGTACGGCCCAAAAAATATAAAAGAATATGGAGGAGACAACACAATGAAGCGCGATCCGAACAACAAAAAGCCCACAAAGTTGCTGACAGCTGTTACAGCACTCTTACTGGCAGTTGGAATAGTGGCAGATGTAGCAATGTTTGGTGTGTTTCCCAGTTCTCTGGACAAGGCATTCCCTGGCCAGAATGGAGACCCGGAATTGCAAAAAACATCGTATGCAAATGGTTTGTCAGTGGCTCAGAAAATCGAGGAGGAAGGCGCAGTCCTTCTGAAAAATGACGGCGCTCTGCCGTTGGCAGGAACAAACCGAAAAATCAATCTTCTGGGCTATGCTTCCGCAAATCCGGTTTATGGCGGTACGGGTTCCGGTGGCAGCAGCTACACTGCAAACCGGACAGATTTTGTAAAAGCCTTTACGGATGCAGGTTTTGAAGTGAATCAAAATCTGGTCAATCTCTATAGCCCCAAAAACAACGAAGGCGGAAATACATTCTCTGTTGATTTTTCCATCCCGGAACTGCCTGCAACCGAGGAATTGGCTAAGGACATGGGTGTGGAGTACCAGTATACTGGAGACTGCTCATTTGAAGCAATGAAGGATTTTTCGGATACTGCTGTGGTCGTGTTCTCCCGCAAGGGCGGTGAAGGCAATGACCTGCCCACTTCGATGGCTGAAAATACCTCGTATGCACCGGATCAGAGCAAGCATTATCTGGAACTGAACAGCGCGGAACAGTCTTTGCTGGAACAGGCAGAAGCGACATTTGATAATGTTATCGTTCTGATCAATTCAGGCAATGCTATGGAACTGGGCTTCCTGAATGATGAAGGCGTTGATGCAGCCCTCTGGATCGGTGATCCCGGTGATGTGGGCACGATTGGAATTGTCAACATTCTGACGGGCGCAGTCAACCCCTCTGGCCGTCTGCCGGATATCTACCCTTATGCAGTAGAAACGACCCCTTCTTACTACAACTTTGATACCTTTGAGTATACCAACTCTAAGGACTGCTTCAAAAACTTCGAAAGTCATCCTGCCTACCTTGTAGAGTATCAGGAAGGCATTTATGTGGGATATCGTTATTACGAAACCCGTGAAAGCTACGATTACACTACCCGTGAAGGAGAGAATCTGACGGGACTTTCCTACAATGATGTAGTGCAGTTCCCCTTTGGCTATGGCTTGAGCTACACAAGCTTTGACTGGGAACTGGAAAACACGATTCCGACTACCGTTACCGCACAGGATACGCTGGAGTGGAATGTCAAAGTTACCAATACTGGCAATGTGGCTGGCAAAGATGTTGTGGAACTGTATTACAGTGCGCCCTATTACAGTGCAGCTGAAGGCGGCAGCGGCTTGCAGAAGGCTGGCGAAGTACTGGGCGGCTTTGCAAAGACGAAGGAATTGCAGCCGGGCGAAACGGAAACGGTTACGATTTCTATGCCAGTAGAGCAGATGGCTTCTTATGATGCACAGAAGTACTACACTTCTACCGGTTCCTACGTGCTGGAAGCTGGCGAGTATCAGATTTCTCTGCGTACGGATTCTCATACGGTGAAAGATAATCTGACCATGACCTGCAAGGTTGCTGAGAATGAAGTGTTCCAGGACAGTGCATTTGGCAGTGGTGTGGAAAACTGCAAGTATGTCGGCAAGCGCTCTTCGGACGAAGTGGTAGCAACAAATCAGTTTGATGATGCAGCTGGTGATGTGGCTTACCTCAACCGTGACACTTGGCAGATCGTTCCCGGTACCAGCAAGGAAGCAACTGCTGAACAGCTGGAAGCCTTCAACAATGCGCTGTTAGTGGATGATAGCTATGTGAATGCAGATGACACTGCGCCGACCTTTGGTGCAAAGAATGGCCTTACTCTGAAAGACATGGAAGGCCTTGCCTATGATGATGCACAGTGGGATAAGCTGCTGGATCAGCTGACCCTTGATGATATGTACAAACTGCTGGGCGCAGATGGCTGGGGAAGTGCAGCAGTTGATAATATCGGTAAGGGACAGACTTATGAAATGGACGGACCTGCCGCTCTGAGTTATGTGTTCGATGCCTTTATGGGTACCTGCACATATAAGACGGTTACTTATCCGGCAGAAGTTCTGCTGGCGGCTACTTGGAATGTAGACCTGGCTTCTGAATTTGGCGATGCAATCTCGCAGGAAGGAAAGGCGTGGAATATTTCCGGCTGGTATGCACCTGGTGCTAATACCCACCGCAATGCATTTGCTGGCCGTAACTTTGAGTACTATTCTGAGGATGGCTTCCTTTCTGGTTCCATGTCCGCTGCTACGGTTGGTGCGGCAGAGAAAAATGGTATGTACTGCTACATTAAGCATTTTGCACTGAATGAGCGTGAGACCTGGCGTCATTATGGTCTGTGCACCTGGGCCGATGAGCAGGCAATGCGTGAAATTTACTTCGTGCCGTTTGAAAAGGCTGTGAAGGAAGGCGGCAGCACGGCTGTGATGTCTTCCTACAATAATATTGGTACTACTTGGGCCGGTGCAAGTACTGCACTACTGACCAATGTTCTGCGTAATGAATGGGGCTTTATTGGCACTGTGATTACGGATAACAACGAGGAGCATGGCTTTATGGATATTGAAAAAGCTGTCTTGGCAGGTGGTACCAATCTGCTGTTTGGCTGGGGCACTAAGACCTTCGATAACCTGAGCCAGACTGCTACCGGTCAGCTGAAGATGCGCGAAGCTGCACATCAGTATCTGTATACGCTGGCGAATAGCTACGGTGTAGATGTAGATGCGCCTGTGCCTATGTGGCGCACGCCTGCACTGGTAGGCAGTGTGATTGTCTATGTGTTGGTTCTGGCAGGTGTTGTGGTGATTCTTCGCCGCCGCAAGTATAATAAAACGCTGGCTAATACCAATGCAGGTGCGGATGTGAGTAAGGAATAAGTACTGACCCGTAATCAAAACTGTCTTTCTTCTAATCCCGGAACACGGCTGCACGGCAGTTACGGCCCGCAGCCGTGTTCCCTTTTGGAAACAGAATCACGCTTCTTCTCCTTATGCGTGGTCCTGTTTCCAAAGGCAATACCGTTTCTACTGAAAGGAGATTTCCCCGTGAAATATCAGGATATTATTGCAACACTGAGCCTGGAACAGAAATGCGCCCTGCTGAGCGGCGGTACGGTGTTCACCACCCGGGCGCTGCCGGGCAAGGGCATCCCGGCCATTACCCTGTCCGACGGTCCCAACGGCGTGCGCAAGCAGGCGGGCGCAGCCGACCATCTGGGTCTGAACCCCAGTGTGCCCGCCACCTGCTTCCCCACCTCGGCTACCGTTGCCAACAGCTGGGACCCCGCGCTGGGCGAGGCTGTGGGCGCAGCCATGGGCGAAGAGGCAGCGGCACAGGGCGTGTCGGTGCTGCTGGGCCCCGGCCTGAACATCAAGCGCAGCCCGCTGTGCGGCCGCAACTTCGAGTATTTCTCGGAGGATCCCTACCTTGCCGGCAAGATGGCTGCGGCCTACGTCCGCGGCATCCAGAAAAACGGCATTGCCGCCTGCCCCAAGCACTTTGCCGTGAACAGTCAGGAGCTGCGCCGCATGGCCTCGGATTCCATTGTGGACGAGCGCACCCTGCGGGAAATTTACCTGACCGGCTTCGAGATGGTGGTCAAAGAGGCGCAGCCCAAGACCATCATGTCTGCCTATAACCTTGTCAACGGCACCTACGCCAACGAGAACGCCCACCTGCTCATGGATATCCTGCGCAGGGACTGGGGCTTTGACGGCGCGGTGGTCACCGACTGGGGCGGCAGCAACGACCACGCCCTCGGCGTAAAGAACGGCTCTACGCTGGAAATGCCCGCCCCCGGCGGGGACGCCATCCGGGAGCTGATGAAGGCGGTGCAGACCGGCAAGATCACCGAAGCGGACGTGGACGCCCGGCTGGAGGAGCTGCTGGAACTGGTGTTCACCACCAAGGCGGCGGTGGACGCCGCACCCGGCAAGTTCGATGCCGACGCCCACCACGCACTGGCACGCCGGGCTGCTGCCCAGAGCATCGTGCTGCTGAAGAACGAAAACAGCCTGCTGCCCCTTGCAAAGGGGGAAAAGGTGGCGGTCATCGGCGACTTTGCCCAGACGCCCCGCTATCAGGGTGCAGGTTCCAGCGCCGTCAACTCCATCAAGGTGGATTCCTTCTTGGATTGCCTTGCCGAGAGCGGCCTGAACAGCGTCGGCTACGCCAAGGGCTTTGACCGGCAGGGCAAGCCCGATGAGGCGCTGAAGGCCGAGGCGGTGCTGCTGGCAAAGAACGCCGATGTGGTGCTGCTGTGCATGGGTCTGGACGAGATCAAGGAGAGCGAGGGCATCGACCGCGCCGACATGAAGCTGGCAGAGAACCAGCTGGAACTGCTGGCGGCTGTGGCGGCGGCAAACCCCAACGTGGTGGTGCTGCTGAGTGCAGGCTCCTCGCTGGAAAGCGATTGGGTCAAGGACTGCAAGGCACTGGTCTACGGCTGCTTGGGCGGTCAGGCCGGTGCAGGCGCACTGGTCGAGGTACTCACCGGCGCGCAGAACCCCTGCGGTAAGCTGGCTGAGACTTGGGCGCGCAGCTACGCCGACACCCCCGCAAAGGCGCATTTCGGCGGCGACGGCCCCACTGTGGAGTACCGCGAGGGTCTGTATGTGGGCTACCGCTACTACGACACCGCCGGTGTGCCCACCGCCTTCCCCTTCGGCTACGGCCTGAGCTATACCAGCTTTGCGTACAGTGACCTGAAAGCAGACGAAAAGGGCGTGACCCTGACTGTCACCAACACCGGCAGCTGTGCCGGTGCCGAGGTGGTGCAGCTGTATGTGGCAAAGCCGGATGCAAAAGTTTTCCGCCCCGTCAAGGAGCTGAAGGGCTTTGCCAAGGTGCAGCTGAAAGCCGGAGAGAGCAAGACCGTCACCATCCCGCTGGACGACAAGGCGTTCCGCTACTGGAACGTCAAGACCGACCGCTGGGAGGTGGAGGGCGGCAGCTATCAGCTGCTGGTGGGCGCTTCCAGCGCCGATATCCGCTTGACTGCCGCTGTCACGGTGGCGGGCACCGGCGCACCCGACCCCTACGCGGGCAAAAATCTGGAGCATTACCGCACCACACAGGTGCAGAACGTGCCGGACGCGGAGTTTGAGGCGCTGCTTGGTCGTCCCATCCCGGAGAACAAGGTGCACATCGACCGCAACATGACGCTGGGCGAGATGGGGCACGGACGCAGCCCCATCGGCTGGCTGGCGGCTGCCGTGCTGGGCACCCTGCTGCGCCGCAGCATCAAAAAGGGCAAGCCCGACCTGAACATCCTGTTCCAGTACAATATGCCTCTGCGGGCGCTGGCCAAAATGACCAACGGCGCCATCAGCATGGGCATGGTGGACGGCATCGTGATGGAGCTGCAGGGCTTCTGGATCATCGGCCTTGTGCGGGTGATTTTTGAGGCCGTGAAGAACCTCGTGCTGAACAGCCGCATGGAAGAGCGCTTGAAAAACAGCTGAAAGGAAGCAGGCTATGAATTTCTGGAATAACTTCGCGGCAAAGCACCCCGCCGCTGCCAAGTGGGTGCGCGAGGGCGGCTTGTTCGTCATCGTGTCCAACCTTATCACGGTGTTCAAGTATCTGCTGCTGCAATTCCTGCCCAAGGCCTTTGCCAGCCTGCCGGTGGTGGATTTCGGCTGGCCGGGCATCGACATCACCCTGTTCGGCGAGACCTTCAAGTGGAACATCCTCGGCTACGATGCCGCCCACGGCGGCCTGCCCTACTTCTGCGCCTACATGATCGCCATGGTCATCGGCGAGTGCATCAACTTCCCCATCCAGCGCAATTTTGTGTTCCGCAGCAAGGGCAATCTGGCAAAACAGATCGGCTGGTATGTGCTGGCCTTCTGCATCATCACCTGCATCGTCAACTCCATCAACTGCATCTGGGTGGCGGTGGCCGGTCTGCTGGTACCGGACTTCATCTACAACATCGGCACCACCGTGCTCAACGGCGGCATCTCCATGGTCATCTTCTTCTTTGTGAATAAGATCATCTTCCCGGAGGGCGAAAAAGCCGCCAAATAATAAGCTATTCTCCTTCATTTTCTTCTTTTCATCATAAACCAGAAGGGCTGCTCCGTTCTCCGGGGCAGCCCTTTTGGTTTGAAGGAGAGAACCCCCTCAGTCATCTTATTTTTGTTTTTCTGCACAAAATGTTCTGCGGGCAGGGTTTTCCTCTTGACAAGCGGGCAAATGTTTCGTACTATATTTAGTAGTATGGAATCAAAGACGCTGTACGCAGGTTTCAGTGTGACCCTGTACCCGTTTCAGGCAAAGCGTGCCTGTTTGATATAAAATGGAACCGTAAAGAGAAAAGCCGTATGCTTTTGCCCGTGCCGCCGGTTTTGGGTGGTGCGTATGGTTTTGGTGTCACTTTTTGCATTGAAAGCTCTTTCTATATCATTGCCCGTGTCCTGCTGCGCAGCGTCTCCTGCTTTTAATTTTGCATTGAATTGAAACAAAGGAGAGTGAACGCAATGACCGCGATCGGAGTGATCGTGGCCTTGATCGTTGCTGTTGTCGGTGTGGCTGCGGGCTATTTTATTGGTTACAACAACCGTAAAAAGACCGCCGAAGCCCAGATCGGCAGCGCCGAAGCCGAGGCTACCCGGCTGGTGAACGAGGCGATCAAGACCGCTGACCAGAAGCGCAAGGAAGCGGTTCTGGAAGCAAAGGACGAGGCTTTCCGTCTGAAAGCCGAGGTCGATGCCCAGAAGGCAGAGGCCGACAAGGAGATCAAGCAGCGCCGTGCTGAGATCAGCCGCCAGGAGAACCGCATTGACCAGAAGGAAAATGCGCTGGACCGCAAGACCGAAGCCCTGGAAAAGAAGGAAGAAGAGCTCAAGAAAAAGCACGAGGAGGCCGACAGCCGTCTGGCTGAGGTGGATGCCATCCGTGCCAAGGAGATGGAGCGCCTGGAGACCCTGGCGGGCCTGAGCCAGGAGGATGCCCGCGAAGTGCTGCTGCACAAGGTGGACGAGGAGCTCACCCACGAGAAGGCTGTCCGTGTGGCTGCCTACGAGACCGATCTGAAGGAAAACTGCGATAACATCGCCCGCAACATGATCGGTCAGGCCATCAGCCGCTGCGCCGCTGACCACTGCAGCGAGACCACCGTCAGCGTGGTGCCCCTGCCCAGCGACGAGATGAAGGGCCGTATCATCGGCCGTGAGGGCCGCAACATCCGCGCGTTGGAAACTGCCACCGGCGTGGATCTTATCATCGATGATACCCCGGAGGCCATCACCCTGTCCTCCTTTGACCAGACCCGCCGCGAGGTTGCCCGCATGACGCTGGAGCGCCTGATCGGTGATGGCCGCATCCACCCCGCCCGCATTGAGGAGACGGTGGAGAAGTGCCGCCACGACCTTGAGCTGCAGATGAAGCGGGAGGGCGAGCGCGCCGTGATGGAGCTTGGTATCCACGGCCTGCACCCCGATCTCATCAAGCTCATCGGCCGCCTGAAGTACCGCACCAGCTTTGGCCAGAATGCTCTGACCCACAGCATGGAGGTGGCCTGGCTGGCCGGTCTGCTGGCAGGCGAGATGGGCGTGAACGTCACGCTGGCCCGCCGTGCCGGTCTGCTGCATGATATCGGCAAGGCCCTTGACCACGAGATCGAGGGCAGCCATGTCCAGATCGGTGTGGATATCTGCCGCAAGTACAAGGAAAACACCCAGATCATCCATGCCATTGAGGCCCACCACGGCGATGTGGAGCCCAAGACCCCGCTGGCCTTTATCATTCAGGCCTGCGATGCCATCAGCGCCGCACGTCCCGGTGCCCGCCGCGAGAACGTGGAGAGCTATGTCAAGCGTCTGGAAAATCTGGAGGAGATCTCTTCCAGCTTTGAGGGCGTGGAGCAGGCATTTGCCGTTCAGGCCGGCCGCGAAGTCCGCATCATGGTCAAGCCCGATGTCATCAGCGATGATCAGGTCATCCTGCTGGCCCGCCAGATCGCCAAGAAGATCGAGGATACCCTCGATTATCCCGGCCAGATCAAGGTCAACGTCATCCGCGAGAGCCGCGCCATCGAGTACGCAAAGTAAGATCAGAACCAAGAGGAGCCCGTTGTGTTCGTACAGCGGGCTCCTTTTTTGTCTGTGAGTCTCTCGGGCGCGTCGTGTCAGATCTCCGGGCAGGGGAGCCAGGTTTATGAGGCTGCCTGTCTTGCCTCTCCTGCCGGGAGAGGGATCATCGCGAAGTAATGACAAAGAGAACTGATATAAGCTGAACAGATTTCAACTCTTAATAAAATGAAGTGAATTGAGTATAATGTTCTCCGTAGAAATACAAGTGATAGCTTTAATGTGAAAGTTGTCCTTGATAAAAATACAATGCAGGAGAAAAACTATACAAAAATTAGTTTCCGTTTTCGGCAGGATGTTGGACAAAGGGGAGAAATGGGCCTTTTGGGAGAACAAATTCGGCAAAAAGTCTTTTCTTTGCCGACAGATGGATGTATAATGCGGCCATGGCACAAGGGTGTGCAGAAGCTCCAGAGGGGGAGCAGAGCCCCTTGTGCATTTTCAGAAATTGATGCTTTATCAGTGTAGAGCATTAAAGAGAGGGGAAAACATATATGAAATTCGATCGTCGTATTTCGCGCCGCAGCTTCCTGGCAGCTGCCGGTGTCACCTCTGCCGCGCTGGCTCTGACAGCCTGCGGCGGCTCTTCCAGCTCCACGGCTGCATCTTCTGCAGCCAGCGGCGCTTCCTCTGCTGCGGCTGGCACCGCACAGGGCGGCACCCTGAACATCATGCTGGAGACCGAGGTCCAGTCTCTGGACCCCCAGGTGGCCACCGACGGCACCTCCTTTGAGGTCATCGCGGATTACACCGATGGCCTGATGCAGATGGATGCTGACGGCGCAGCAGTTCCCGCCATGGCGGAGACCTATGACATCAGCGAGGACGGCAAGACCTACACCTTCCACCTGCGCGATGCAAAGTGGTCCAACGGTGAGGCCGTGACCGCCGCCGACTTTGTGTTTGGCTGGCAGCGCGCCGTAGACCCCGCCACCGCTTCCGAGTATTCCTACATGCTGTCCGACATTGGTCAGGTGGTCAACGCCGCCGAGATCATTGCCGGTGAAAAGCCCGTCACCGACCTGGGCGTGACCGCTGTGGATGACAAGACCCTGGAGGTGCAGCTGAACGTTCCTGTCAGCTACTTCCTGAGCCTGATGTACTTCCCCACCTTCTACCCGGTGAACGAGGCCTTCTACAACACCTGCGCTGACACCTTTGGCACCAGCCCCGAAACGGTGCTGTCCAACGGCGCGTTCGTGCTGACCGATTATCAGCCCGCCGCCACCGCCTTTGCGCTGGAAAGGAACCCCGATTACTATGATGCGGACAAGATCGCTCTGGACGGTCTGGCCTATCAGGTCATCAAGGACAGCCAGCAGGCACTGATGAGCTACCAGACCGGTGCTCTGGACATGACTCTGCTGAACGGCGAGCAGGTGGATCAGGTCAAGGATGACCCCGAGTTTACCAGCGTGGGTGCCGGTTACCTGTGGTACATCAGCCCCAACATCGACGCTGTGCCCGATCTGGCAAACCTGAACCTGCGCAAGGCCATGACCTTTGCACTGGATCGTGATGCCATTACCGGCGATGTGCTGAAGGATGGCTCCACCCCCGCATACACCGCTGTTCCCGCACAGTTTGCAACCGGCCCCGACGGCAGCGATTTCAGCGCCGACCAGACCAAGTTTGCAGATGACTGCGCTTATGACCCCGAGAAGGCCAAGGAGTTCTTTGAGACCGCCAAGGCTGAGCTGGGCAAGGATACCTTCACCTTTGATATGGTGGTGGATGCTGACGATGCACCCCAGAAGGTGGCTCAGGTCGTCAAGGAGCAGCTGGAGACCACGCTGGAGGGCCTGACCATCAACCTGACCGTGGAGCCCAAGAAGCAGCGCGTGCAGGATATGCAGGACGGTACCTTTGAGCTGGGCCTGACCCGCTGGGGCCCCGACTACGCCGACCCCATGACCTACCTGGGTATGTGGGTCACCGGCAACTCCAACAACTACGGTCTGTGGAGCGATGCCGATTACGATGCCATCATTGACGAGTGCACCACCGGTGACCTGTGCACCGACCCCGAAGGCCGCTGGGCAGCCCTGTATGAGGCCGAGCAGATCGTCCTCGAACAGGCCGTCATCTTCCCCCTGTACGGCCAGTGCAACGCCGAGATGATCTCCTCTGCCGTCAAGGGTGTCGAGCATCACCCCTGCGCTCTGAACCGTGTGTACAAGAACACCACCAAGAGCGAGTAAACAACTGAATCGCTGAACAAGGCCGCACAGTGGCCCGCAAAGAGCCACTGTGCGCCTTTTTGGCATTGTGCCTGTCCGCGGCAGACGAACGACTGACCGCGAGATCCCGGAAGGAAAAAGGGGGTCCACCCGACGTGAAAAAATATACGCTCAAGCGAATCCTGACCTCGCTGTTCACACTGCTGGCAATTTTGCTGGTGCTGTTTATCCTGATGCAGCTGATGCCCGGTTCGCCCTTCAATGATGAAAAGCTGACGCCCGATATGCGGGCTGCCCTGTACGCAAAGTACGGCCTGGATCAGCCCATCTATATCCAGTTCTTCCGCTATGTGGGCAATATGCTCCGCGGAGATCTTGGCGTGAGCTATAACATCTCCAAGAATACACCCATCTCCCAGCTCATCCAGAGCCGCCTGCCCATCTCCATTCAGGTGGGCGGCATGGCTGTGACGCTGGGTGCCGCTGTGGGCCTGGTGCTGGGCATCATTGCCGCACTCAAGCGGGATACCATTTTTGATACCATCGCCACCATCATCTCGGTCATCGGCGTGTCGGTGCCTTCCTATGTGTTCGCACTGGCCCTGAGCTATGCCTTTGGCTTCAAGCTCCGCTGGTTCCCAATGCTGTTCTCCGCCAAGGATGTCTTTGGCTCCAGCGTCCTGCCCAGCATCTCGCTTTCCATGTTCACCATGGCCTCCATTGCCCGCTTTACCCGCAGTGAGATGATCGAAGTCCTTGATTCCGATTACATGCTGCTGGCCGAGAGCAAGGGCATCTCCGGCCCGGCGCTGATCTTCCGCCATGCCCTGCGCAATGCCCTCATCCCCATCATCACGGTGCTGGCACCTCTGATCGTGGATCTGATGACCGGCTCGCTGGTGGTGGAAAAGATCTTCGCCATTCCCGGCGTGGGCAGCCTGCTGGTCACGGCCATCCAGTCCAACGATTACAACGTGGTCATTGGCCTGAGCTTTATTTACAGCGCCATGTACATTGGCATCATGCTGGTCGTTGACCTGCTCTACGGCATCATCGATCCGCGCATTCGTCTGGCAAAGGGGGATGACTGATATGGCAGAAAAAGCGATCCGCCTGGGCGGCGAATCCACAGCGGATGCCATCGTCAGTGCGGTGGATTCCCTGTATCCCGAGCACACCTTTGAGGACAAGGAGTTTGCCCTCAAGCACAACGACGATGAGATCGCCGTGGATACCAACTTTGCGGCCCAGAGCTTCTGGAAGGATGCCATCCTCCGCTTCTTCGGCAAGAGGAGCGCCGTGCTGGGCCTGATCCTGATCGTCGTCATCGTGCTGCTGGCCGTTTTTGGCCCGGGCATGAACAGCTATACCTACTCCGGCCAGGATCTGAGCCAGAAGAACTTTGCTCCCCGTGTGCCGGGCATCGAGCGCCTCGGCATCCTGGACGGCAGCGAGAAGATGAGCACCACCACCGGCAGCAAGAGCGTCAACGCCTATGTGGAAAAGGGCAAGGACGATGTCTACTACTGGTTCGGCAGTGACCTGTACGGCCGCGATATCTGGACCCGCACCTGGGAGGGTGCCCGTGTCTCCCTGATCATTGCGGTGGCCGCCGCTGTCATCGATATGGTCATCGGCATGAGCTATGGCCTGATCTCCGGCTACTTTGGCGGCAGGGTGGATATGGTGATGCAGCGCTTCCTTGAGGTGGCCAACGGCATTCCCCGCCTGGTCATCGTTACGCTGCTGCTGCTGGTGCTGCAGCCCGGCATGGTCACCATCATCTTTGCCCTGATGCTGACCGAGTGGGTGGGCATGAGCCGCATCGCCCGCGCCGAGATGC
>OGNF01002013.1_pt1 | contig 16444 bp, 10 predicted proteins | sample 1573321 | NCBI WGS metagenome assembly OGNF01 (sample SAMEA2581911, study PRJEB24529) | metagenome | biome: Human gut stool | place: China | collected 2011
CTTCCGTCAGTGCCACCTCTGTAAAGCCCGATGTCAAGCAACGGGATGCGCGCCGCTGAAGAAATTGTTCAAACCATGAAAGACCTACTGGAACTCCGTTGCCCTCCTATTCCACTTGTGCGCATTGGACTTGTCGGACTGGGACAACGGGGCATGAAAACCCTGGAACGCTATGCCTTCATCGAAGGGGCGGAAATCCGTTGCATCGCCGACTGCGAAGAAACAAAACTGCAAGAAGCCAACCAAAAGTTGAGGGAAAGCGGCCGGCAGGAAGCAGCAACCTTCATCGGACCAGATGCGTGGCACGACATCTGTAACCATCCGGACATTGACCTGGTGTATATCTGTACCGACTGGAGCACCCATTGCGAAATGGCGGTGGAAGCCATGCGCAAGGGCAAACACGTAGCCGTTGAGGTGCCGGCTGCCCGAACCGTGGAAGAATGCTGGCAACTGATTGAAACCGCCGAGCAAACCCAACGCCACTGCTTCATGACGGAAAACTGCTGCTACGACTGGTTTGCGCTCGCCACTCTGGAGATGAAGCGCCAACATCTCTTGGGCAGAATCACCCACTGCGAAGGTGCCTACATTCACGACTTGCGCGACGTTTTCGGACTGAAAAAAGAAAAGAGCCTGAACAATTCCACACGCATCTGGATGGAAAAAAATTGTGCCGAACACGGCGGAAACCCCTACCCCACACACGGCATAGGTCCAATCGGGTGGCTGCTCGACCTGCACCGCGGCGACCGCATGGAATATCTTGTATCCATGACTGCACAAGGAAACGGCCCCGACGACTTGCTGGGAAAAGTCAATTCCACGCTGATTCGCACCCACCGCGGTGTCAGCATTCTCCTCCAGCTGGATGTAACCACACCCCGTCCCTACAGCCGGTTGCAAACCGTCTGCGCGACACACGGATTCGTGCAGAAATATCCCGTCCCTACCTTACAAACCGAACAGTTTCCCCAGGCGCTTACACAGGAAGCAGCCTTAACGGAAATGGAGAAATACACCACCGACAGAGTGTCGGCCCTCTGGAAAAAGGGAAAGGCTCTAGGGGTACCCAATGAAATGAATTTCACGATGGACAGCCGTCTCATCTACTGTCTGCGCCACGGCCTGCCACTCGACATCGATGTATATGATGCAGCCGAATGGTCATGTCTGGCAGAACTCAGTCAACTCAGTGCACAAAACGGCAGTCGACCTATAGAAATTCCAGATTTCACCCGTGGTCAATGGAACAAACTCCAAGGGCACCGCATGTTTTTCTGACGGAACTGCAATCAGGCAGAAGGGAAATGCCCAAAAGCCCAACCACCGCCATTGCGTACCCGTTTCAAACATCAATGAGCCAGCAGTAGAGGCCCATTGTTTGACAACGACAACCCTTCGCCACCGAAAGTACTGACTGTTTTTTCTAAAGTACCGATAGATTTTTCTAAAGTACTAAGAGTTTTTTCTAAAGTACTGACTGTTTTTCCGAAAATACCGAGCGTCGGCACACATACACGCTTCCCGACGTTGGCACTGACACATAAAAGAATAATCCCTTGCCTCGCATTCCCACATCAATGCGAAACAAGGGATTCTTTCTTGCAAGTGGCAGGGAAAAAGGCCATGCCACCCGACAACAAACCGCGTTATTTATTCCGGTTCATCTGCATCAATTTTCACGATGCCGCCTGTTTCCGGAGAAAGCACGACACGTGTCGTATATTTCTTATTGAACAAATCACCACCTAAATTTTCTACGCGTCCGAACTGTGCCATCGGCAAAGTGGCAGCAGCCACTTCCTTGCCGTCCCAGAACACCTTAATACCGGCACGTCCGGGCAGCATATACCGAAGTCCTTCCACTTCCTTTTTCTTTTTCCCGTCCGTCATCACAGGAGGAAGCGACTGAAGATCCTTTACCGTAATCGTTACAGGGGCTCCAGCCAAATCATCGGCATCCACCATACCTAAATGGGTGGAGAAACGGAAAATCAAATCATTCTTCACCTCACCAGCCGGAACATAATCGAAGGTAAAGACGTGTTCCTCTGTCGTCGTATAGCCCTTGAACAATTGAAGCAAAGCCTTCTCCTGTTTATCCAGACTCTCCAGCATCAAGCGCAACTGCTCACCGTCCTTAGGCATAAAATCAGCCTGACCCTTAGCCAGCAAGCCGCGATTGTCACGAATGTCGAAAATTTCCTCAGCAGCCAGCTCCGCCATTTTGGCCGTGCTTCCAGCCAGAAGGATTTCCTCCGTTTTGAAATCAGAACCAGCAACGCGGCTCGAAACCTTCTCGCCGACTGACGCAACTGAAAGTCTTGGCAACTCAGGAGCTTCCGAATTTACACTCAGCAAACGGCCGTCGGGAGCCAATCCCACCAATGGAGCAGAGGTTTTGGTCTTCAACTTTACGCTATATGCCTTCTGTTTGTCGGCAACCCCATAAGGCGTCATCGTCACGTCAGTAATCTGCCATGTTTCATAAGGAGACATGGTTACATTTTTCAAACGTAAATACCGCTCGGCATACTGGCAATACTCACCCGGAACATAAGCCACGCGCTTGGCCTTAACGGTCAGGTGCAGTCCTGTTTTGGGCAGGAAATAGGTAATCCCTTCCGCAGTCAGCCCCGGCTGATAGGCTTCCACCTCTGTTTGTGCATGCGCTGTCAGCATAAACAGCGCAAACACAGGCATCAAGATTTTCTTCATATTTTCTTTGATTTCTTTACTTATTTTCCTTTTCGTTCATGTGTATTCTTTCTCAAATGTTCAAAGGCTGCCGGAAGAAACGCAATCAAATCAGAAGCTGTCATTCCATATTCCCCCAATTCGCCGGCAGCCAGGTCTCCGGCAAGCCCATGCAGGTAAACTCCAAGACAACATGCTTTCTCTGCGCTGTATTTCTGTGCAAGCAAAGCTACAATAATACCCGTCAGCACATCTCCGGAACCCGCTGTCGCCATCCCGGAATTCCCCGTCGGATTGAAGAATACCCTCCCTTCGGGGGTACAGATAGCGGTTGGATGACCTTTTAATACAATGTATAATTGTTGCCGTTCCGCCATATCCCTGGCTTCAGCCAAAGTTGAATAAGAGTCAATGCTCTTATTTCCCAAACGCCGGAATTCCGCCGGATGGGGAGTCATAATGCTATGCTTGGGCACCTGCTGCATCCATCCTTTGTGCTCCGCCAGAATATTCAATCCGTCTGCGTCTATAACCAACGGCACTCTCGTCCGCCTCACCTGCTCAATAAAAGCCAGTGACGTTTCAGGCAACACTCCGATGCCAGGACCGACACCTACGGCTGCATACATGTCCGTCGGCACAGGTTCGGTAAACACCCGGTTATCCTTGTCATGACTCAATATGGCTTCAGGCACTGCCACCTGCAGAATGTCATTGTTGCCAAAGGGTGTATGCACTGTAACTTTTCCGACTCCGCTGCGCAGACAAGCCTTCGCAGCCAGGATAGCGGCCCCGGCCATTCCATACTTTCCGGCCACCAACAGTGCATGCCCGAATATCCCCTTATGCCCGAAAGGAGGACGCGGCTTCAGCATAGCACACACATCCTGCATTTCCAGCATCTCCATCTCCGTGTGCATTTCTTCAATGCCCCTGGCCAGGAGGCCGATATCAAGAACCTTCAATTCACCGACAAACACCTGGTTGTCCACCAGCAACAAAGCCAGTTTCGGCAGTTGAAACGTCAGTGTCAAGGTAGCCCGCACGATATGTGCCCGTACATTGTAGGTATTTTCCTCACACATCAGTCCGGAGGGCATATCTATAGAAACGACAGGAACATGGCAACTGTTGATAAACTTTACCAAAGAAGCAAAACCGCCATTGAGTGTCTTGTTCAGCCCCGTCCCAAAAAGTCCGTCCAATATAAGGGCATCGGCCGGAATGGCTGGCGGTTCAAAAGTAGAAGTCACCTCTGTAAAGTGGACAGCAGAACCATTTAGCAACCGCTCTTTATTGATTGCACAATCCTGACTCAGCCTTCCTCCCGTATTGAAGAGAAAAGCCGTCACCTGATATTGTGCCTCGCTCAGCATGCGGGCAACTGCCAATGCATCCCCGCCGTTATTGCCCGGCCCCGCAAAAACAAAGACCGGAACAGTAGCATCCCAACGCAACATAACTTCTGCTGCAACTGCACGGGCCGCCCGCTCCATCAGGTCAATCGACGAAACCGGCTCTTCTGCAATGGTCAAAGCATCCAGTTCTCTAATTTGCTGCGCCGAAGGTATTTTAATCATGGTCGTTTTCTTTTTCGCTGTGCATCCTGCCTAAAAGCGGACAACACCAACTATATATACATTCTTTTCTGCTCTTACATAAAGCCCGCTACCGCATATCCTGCTCAAAACTTCCACCAGGGCTTCTTCTTTTCCAGCGGCATGTCCAACTGGTTACGCAGATAATCCTCATAGGACATTCTTTTCGAAATCAACTGATATATTGTTCCCCAATCCGGCAAGCCGCCAATATTCCGGTCATCAATGAAGACATGTGCCTTTATCTTGCGGCTGTAATGCCTTTCTTCAAGTTCATGGTCCTCATAGTCCTTATTCACTGCGTAAAAGCGTACGCCGCGCTTCTCACACCAGTCAACCGCATCCTGCAGGAGTTTTCCTTCACGCACGGACCAAAGAATCAGTTTGTGTCCATCATCCATTAACCGGCGCAAGGTTTCCGTAGCAAAAGGGATTTCTTTTCCAATCTCCGGATAACGGTGTTCTACAATCGTTCCGTCAAAGTCTACTGCTATTATCATATATACAAATGCTTTTTATTTCAAATATTTCCGGCCACCTATAATATACAGCCCGCGAGGCAAAAGCCGCAATTGCTGCGCATTCAGATTCCGATATAATAAACGGCCGTCGGGAGAATAACAGGATACCTTACCATTCTCCAAAACAACATCCTCAATTTTCGAAACGGTATTTCCATGCAACACAGCAACGCGTGAACCGGCATCCATCTTCAGATAGGCTCTGAACGCAGAAAGATGACTTCCGGCTGAGGCTCTGACAAAAGCATCCCCCGCGGCATTCAACAAATACATACTTTCACCGGCAGCCACCTCAAAATTGCGATAAGTGCCAGAAAACCTATCACGCCAGGCGCTCTGCGGTTCCATCATCCCTTCTTCCGCTGTCACCTCAAAAGCAACTGTTCCTTCCGTCCGGGCACCGACATAACGAATCAACATCGGACGGTGAGGCTGAACCCTTTCTGTCGGTTCAAAGAGCAAAGCACCATTTTCACGTACTTCTCCATTCCACACTTCAGCTACGAAATCTTTTGGAACGGCAGCAGCAAAAGGCAGCACCAGGGTCTCCCATTTTCCGTCGGCAAACGCATCCCTATGATACGTCAACATTCCCGCAGGCACCTTGATTGTTCTCGGCGTCATCCAGTCACTGCGGTCACAAAGAACCGTTTCCGTCAGCCAACAACAGTCCCCTTCGGGTTCCGTCTTTATCACATGGCTCCAACTGGCCGGCACAAAATCCTCACTCTTCCCGGCCACCACCGTCAACGCGTTGCCTTCCGGACGCGAAGAAAAAGCCTGCGGAGCTGCCGGCAACAATATGCCTGTAAGATCCAGTTCCGAAATCCCGGTCCAATCCACAGCAGCCAATGCGTTCGCACTCCAACTGCCAGAAAGTATTTTCACGCCACCCTCCAGGCAGATCGAATCGGGACTCTCTCCCAACGGCAGCAGGACAGCGGCTTCAGCCGCGCCGGCAACCACTTCCTCCTCCGGCAGCAGTGTGAATCCTGTTTGCTGATTATAACACATATACCTTTTGGGAGCATCCACCGTTGCAACATACCCGTTTATGATTTCCCACAGGTTTGGCACGGTCCCGTCGGAAAGCATCTCGCCCAAGTCATGTCCGTTAACGGCTTCCAAACAGAATTTTCCGTCCTCCACTTGCCTGCATATCCATTGCGGTGCATCGGTTTCCGCTGCCAAAGATGCATCCTGCAGAACATAAGGGGCCGCTGGCACACACTGCAGCCGCCCTTCTCTCCACACGGCCAAAGACTGCCCTCCCGCCAAAGCGACGCGGGCTTCGTTATCCGGCAGTTTCGCATTTCCGGGTATATCCACGAAATTTTTCTGCTTACGATATATCCGCAAATGTATCGGATAAGTGTCATTGACCTTATATGCACCGAAATATATGAGTCCTTTCGGATTCCAGTTCAAGCCTAAAGCCCGGTCCCCCTGCGGCAATGCCGTAAGCAGGAAAGTACCTCCATCTTCCTCTGACAGATTCCACTCTGTTTTACTACTGTTTTCCAACTGTAGCGCCGACGAGGTACTTTGTTTTAACCCGACTTCCTTTCCCGCAGCCGGTGAATAAAGTTTGTATCCCTTCGCCGACTTTTTAAACTGCCATAAACGGATGGGCTCTGTCTCTTCCAACAGCGCCGGCGCAGGATATGCCGCCTCTACCCCTCGCAAGGTACTGGGGCCCTGCTGGGCCGTCAACAGACAAAAGCCTTTGTTCCATTTTCCATCAGCACGCACTTCATAATCAGTACCAATCAAATAATACCCGTCATCCGTAATTTCTGCCAGGCTATTTATTTGCTGAAACTGTGCCGGTAACAACTCCGAAACCGACTGGGCACATGCCATCCAAGATAGAAGCCAGAAAGCCCCTATCACCAACAGCAGCCTTTGCGACAGGCCGCAGACACATGCCCCTGTCCGCCTCATAAGCGTTCCATATCGTCTGCCAGTTTCATCAGATACTGCCCATACTGATTTTTCAGCATGGGTTGAGCCAGTTCCCGAACCTTTTCGGTCGTAATCCATCCTTGCTTCAAGGCAATGCCCTCCAGGCATCCCACTTTCAGCCCAGTGCGTTTTTCTATCACCTCAATGAACGTGGAGGCCTCACTCAAACTGTCGTGCGTCCCGGTATCCAGCCAGGCAAATCCCCGGCCCAGCGTCTGCACTTTCAACTCTCCGTCGGCAAGGAAATGCTGGTTGACGGTCGTAATCTCCAGTTCACCACGCTGTGAGGGCTTGATGTTTTTAGCCACTTCCACCACACGGTTCGGATAAAAGTAGAGTCCCACCACGGCATAATTGGACTTCGGACGTTTCGGTTTCTCCTCAATGCTCACACAGTTACCATCGCCGTCAAACTCCACGACTCCATATCGTTCCGGATCATTCACCCGATAACCAAATACCGTGGCCTTTCCTTCCGTTTCCGCCGTTTCCACTGCCGCCCGCAACATGCTTCCCATGCCGCTGCCGTGAAAGATGTTGTCACCCAGCACCAGACATACACTATCCTGGCCGATGAATTCCTCACCGATAATAAAAGCTTGCGCCAACCCATCGGGTGAAGGTTGCTCCGCATAAGTGAAATTGACGCCATAGTCCGCTCCGTCGCCCAACAAACGACGGAAACTGGGCAAATCCTGAGGAGTGGAAATAATCAGTATGTCACGAATCCCGGCCAGCATCAGCACCGAAATCGGATAATAGACCATCGGTTTGTCAAAAATCGGAATAAGCTGTTTGCTAACTCCCTTGGTAATCGGATAAAGCCGTGTTCCGCTTCCGCCGGCCAAAACAATTCCTTTCATAACATTACTCGCTTAAATCGGGGAACCCCTGCGCATATTCAAATCCGGCACGAGCCCACCTTTATACAATAAAAATCTGTCAAGCATCAAGGACGCCACACATTTATATTTCTCACAAACATTCTTTAAGGCAAAGATAATGCATGCCCCATAATATACAAAGCAAATCTGCCATTTTCTATGCTTCCGCCACGGAAATACAGGCTTGACTGACGTTACCCAGCAACGACGGAATCAGAAAACCGGATGAACGCGGCATTCATCCGGTTCTTATTTCACCGAACATCGCGCAAAAACGCCGATACTACCCGACCGTTCCACAGTCAGTACTTTAGGAAAAACAGTCAGTACTTTTGTTTTTTCTAAAGTAAGGACTGTTTTTCCTAAAGTACTGACTGTTTTTATTCACACAACAATGGCCATATGTCTTTGTGTTAGTTATACCGAACCCACGTATTTATTACAAAAAACTGTACGACCGGACTGGCCCGGAAACAAATTCTATAAAAAAGCCCATGGCCCTTTAGATATATCATTAAGGCATTATGATTCTTCTAAAGGACTTGACGCCCTATATATCTACCACCTGGGTAAAAGCGAGTAAAAACAAGCAGCATCCGAATTTTACCCACCCATCGCCAGCGCTCTATCCCCCTATCATAAAAAACTTCAGCCCCGACGGCCCTACCACTCCCACCTATTTTCCTGCCATTTTACAAAACCCAGTTATCAAAAAAGCGATAAACAGCCGATTTCAAGTAGCTTATCCTTGCCGGAACCGCACAAATGATACATTTTTTCACAATTCGTTAAATAAAAAATTGTATCTTTGTAGCCGCAAAAACAACATTATGGCAAAAGAACTAAGACAACCAGATTATATCTTCGAAACCAGCTGGGAAGTATGCAATAAAGTTGGTGGCATCTATACCGTGCTTTCGTCACGGGCCAATACGCTGCAAAACGAGTTCAGCGGAAAAGTTATTTTTATCGGTCCGGATTTGGTTAAGGACAATATTTATTTTACGGAAGACAGCAAGCTAAACAAATCCTGGAAAGCTGCAGCCAAGAAAGAGGGCATCAACGTGCGGATTGGCCGATGGAACATCCCCGGCAACCCCTTAGCTCTTTTGGTTGACTTCCAGCCTTTTTTTGAGAAGAAAAACGAAATTTATGGTGAGGCATGGCGCCTTTTCGGAGTCAATTCGCTGCAAGCGTATGGCGACTACGATGAAGCGTCGATGTTCAGCTACGCCGCCGGAAAAGTGGCAGAAATCATCATCCGTGAATGCCTTGAAAAAGAAGCAAAAGTCATCTATCAGGCACACGAATGGATGTCCGGCCTTGGCATGCTTTTCCTGAAAAGGAATCTGCCCGGGGTAGCCACCATCTTCACCACACACGCAACCAGCATTGGCCGCTCCATTGCCGGAAACAACAAACTGCTCTACGAATATTTCGAAGGGTATCATGGCGACCAAATGGCCGAAGAGCTCAATATGCAGGCCAAGCACAGCATCGAAAAGCAAAGCGCCCATCTCGCAGACTGCTTCACCACCGTAAGCAGTTTCACGGACACCGAATGCAAGCAGCTCCTCGATAAGCAAGCCGATGTCGTTCTCCCCAACGGATTTGAATCTGAATTTGTCCCGCAAGGTACCGCGTTCAGCAATAAGCGGAAAGCAGCCCGCAAACTGATTTTCAACATTGCCTCTCATCTTGTCGGTGAGGAAATCAGCAATGATGCACTAATCATCTCCACAAGCGGACGCAACGACTTCCGCTGTAAAGGATTTGACGTTTACCTTGAATCACTTGCACAACTGAACGCACGGTTGAAGGATAAGCAGGAAACGGGAACGAAAGTACTGGCGCTCATCGAAGTGCCATGCTGGACAAAAGGCCCCCGCAAGGATTTGCTGGAAGCCTTGAGTGAGAAAAAGAATACGCTCAAACGCCTTTCTACCCCCATGATTACCCATGAGCTGTATAATGCCGATGAAGACCGTATTCTGTGCCTCATCAAAAGTCTCGGACTTTGGAACACTACCAGTGATCCCGTCAAAATACTCCTCATCCCCTGCTATTTGGAAGGGAATGACGGTATATTCAACACTCCTTATTACGACTTGCTGACGGCAAACGATCTCTGCATATATCCTTCCTATTACGAACCCTGGGGATACACGCCTCTCGAAAGTTGTGCATTCAAAACGCCCTGTATCACCACCGACCTTTCGGGATTCGGACAATGGGTGAACAATCTGCTCGGCCGGCCAGGAGAACTTTCCGACGGAGTGAAGGTCGTTCACCGCACAGACATGAACTATTTCGAAACGGCGCAAGATATCTGCCAAACAATAGAACTGCTGTTAAAGGCACCGGCCAAAGAACGCGACAACTGGCGCAAAAAAGCGGCAAAACTCGCTGCAGAAGCCTTGTGGAAGAAATTTATCAAGTACTACTTCGAAGCATATGACTTCGCCCTCCGGAAAGTTGAACAGCGCAAGGCATAACGAACTGCGACAAGAGCGCCCGGAAAAATAAAACACAGAATATTAAAACAGTCATGGCCCTTTGCAGGACCTATATAAAATTAAAACAATGAATGTAAAAATTAGCAAAGCCAACACAGCCAACTGGAAAACAGTTACGGTAAAGAGCCACATCCCTGCAGCATTGATGCAGCTGGATGAAATTGCGCACAACCTTTGGTGGACATGGAACGTTGATGCACTTGCCTTGTTTGCAAGCCTCGACAAAGATTTGTGGCACGAAGTGGACCACAACCCCATCGAGCTCCTTGCGCGCATTGACTACGAACGTCTGACCGAACTTTCTAAGGACAAGGAACTGATCGGCCGCATGGAAAAAGTATACAAGAAATTCCGTGCTTATATGGATGTCAAGCCCGATCAGAAGCGTGCAAGCGTAGCCTATTTCTGCATGGAATATGGTCTTAACCATATCTTAAAAATCTACTCGGGCGGACTTGGCGTATTGGCCGGCGACTACTTGAAGGATGCATCCGACTCCAATGTTGACATGTGTGCCGTTGGTTTCCTCTACAGATATGGATATTTTACCCAAAGTCTGTCTATGGACGGCCAGCAAATTGCCAATTATGAACCACAAGACTTCGACCGCCTGCCGATTGAGCGCGTGCTCGACTCCGATGGCAAGCAGGTAGTAGTGGATGTCCCCTTCCCCAACTATCAGGTTCACGCTTCTGTATGGAAAGTCAACGTAGGACGTATCACCCTCTATCTTCTGGATACGGACAACGACCTCAATTCCGAATTTGACCGCCGGATTACCCACACCTTATATGGCGGTGACTGGGAAAACCGTATCAAACAGGAATATCTGCTCGGTATTGGCGGTATGCTGATGCTCAAGAAGCTGGGTATCACCAAGAACGTTTATCATTGCAACGAAGGACACGCTGCACTTTGCAACGTACAGCGCCTGGTTGATTTCGTCGAAAGTGGCCTTTCCTTCGGAGAAGCTCTCGAACTCGTCAAGGCATCATCACTTTACACCGTTCACACCCCAGTACCTGCCGGACACGACTATTTTGAAGAAGGTCTTTTCGGCAAATATCTCGGCAACATCCCCGCTAAACTGGGCATTTCCTGGGATGACTTTATGGGACTTGGACGTACCAATCCTGATGACAAGGGTGAGAAGTTCTGCATGTCGACCTTCCTTTGCAAGACCTGCCAGGAAGTCAACGGCGTGAGCTGGCTTCACGGAAAAGTTTCTCAGATGATGTTCCGCTGCATTTGGCCCGGCTACATGCCTGAAGAAAGCGCCCGTACACATGAAATCCGTACGCACGCAGAATATGAAAAGTGCTACAATGTCAATCAGGGAGAAAGCCACGTTGGCTATGTAACCAATGGCGTACACTTCCCCACATGGACTGCCAAAGAATGGAAAGCTCTGTATGACAAGTACTTTGACAAGAACTTCATCAACGACCAGAGCAACGAGAAGATTTGGGAAAAAATCTACGAAATCCCCGATAAAGAAGTATGGGAAACCCGTTGTAAACTGAAGAACAAATTGATTGAATATATTCGTGCACGCTTCCGCGAAACCTGGCTTAAGAATCAGGGAGATCCCTCACGCGTTGTCAGCCTGCTCGACAAGATTAATCCGAACGCTCTTCTCATCGGTTTTGCACGCCGCTTTGCCACTTATAAGCGCGCACATCTTCTGTTCTCCGACCTGGACCGTCTGGCCAAGATTGTCAACAATCCTGATTATCCGGTACAGTTCCTCTTCGCAGGCAAGGCACACCCTGCCGATGGTGCCGGCCAAGGTTTGATTAAGAAAATCTACGAGATTTCACAGCGTCCCGAATTCATCGGAAAGATTATTTTCCTCGACAATTATGACATGGAACTGGCACGCCGGCTGGTGTCCGGTGTTGACATCTGGATGAATACACCTACACGCCCGCTCGAAGCTTCCGGAACCTCTGGAGAAAAGGCACTGATGAACGGTGTCGTAAACTTGTCGGTTCTTGACGGATGGTGGTATGAAGGTTATCGTCCAGGAGCCGGATGGGCACTGACGGACAAGCGGACCTACCAAAACCAGGAATATCAGGATAAACTCGACGCCTCCACTATTTATTCCATGCTGGAGCAGGAAATCATCCCTCTCTATTATGCCCGCAACAGCAAGGGTTACAGCGAGGCATGGATGAAAACCGTCAAGAATTCCATTGCACAGATTGCTCCCCACTACACCATGAAGCGTCAGCTCGACGATTACTTTGACCGTTTCTATAACAAAGAGGCGGCCCGCTACAAAGAACTGGCAGCCGACAACTTCAGAATGGCCAAGGAAATTGCGGCGTGGAAGGAAAATGTGGCAGAACGCTGGGATAACATACAGGTTGTCAACAGTGAAATCGATGAAAACCTGCAAAACGGTACGTTAATCAGCGGTGCTGAGTTCACCATTACCCATGTCATTGACGAACAAGGATTGGACAATGCCATTGGAGTAGAAATGGTTGTGATTACCAACGTAGATGGCAAAGAAGTCATCCACGAGAAGCACCCCTTCGAAGTGGTCAAGCAGGAAGGTAACCTCTACACATTCAAACTGACAACCAGTATCGACCTGGCCGGGTCGTTCAAGATTGCCTACCGCATGTTCCCGAAGAGCGATAAACTGGTTTATGCCCAGGATTTCGCATACGTTCGATGGTTCTAATTCGAGTTCCGTAATCTCTCACAATATAAATCCTGCAGGGTGCCCTCTGCAGGATTTATTCTTTTATGTCTCTTCACACCGGCACACTCCCATATACAATACCCAACGGCAGGGCACAGACAGCATACACAATCAGCAGCCATTCCAGAAATCAAACAAACCGAGAATAAAAACAGATGATATCACCTCTCCATATCGTTTTTATTCGTAGTTTTGTAACCAGTTTAGGAATTCTCCCAAACCAAGTAACCTTCAAATCTTTTTTTATGAAAACAAACTGTAGCGTAATTTTGGCCTCGTTGTGTTTCTCCACCTTCGCGTGTCAGGAAATCCCACCAGTTCAAACTTTTTCTGAGGCCCATGACCCCGTCGAAATGACCCCACAGGCAGATTCACTTTGGAAAGCCATCCCCAAAGGTATCAATGCCGCATGGGGCAGCACAAACTTCCGCTATTCCAGAAGTGAAGTTCCGGCAGGAACCTCTCCGGAGGCACCCCAACTCAAAGCCTGGCGCGGAGAAAAAGTATCAGCACAACTCCTGGTGTGGAATAGCGACAGCACCCCGGGCCTGCAATGCACAATTGGAGACTTCAAATCAAAAGAAGGCCAAATGCCAGGTTCCATCGCCCAAGCCCGCTTCGTACGCTATACGCTGTCTGACCAGAATGTACCCGGATTCCGAAAAGGTGGGCCACAAATACTTGCCCCCGACATGCTGGATTCGCTCAGCCGCTTTGACATGCCTGCTCAAACTACCCGCCCCATTTGGATTACGATAAACGTCCCACGGGATGCAGCTGCCGGAACCTACCAAGCAGATGTGGAGATTACCAACAGCGGACGAGGAAGTGTCACCTTGCCGATACAACTCACTGTGCTTGATCACACTCTCCCCGCTCCAGAAGAATGGGAGTTTCATCTTGACCTGTGGCAACATCCTGCAGCCGTAGCTCGTGCAGAACAGCTGGAACTTTGGAGCGATGCCCATTTCAACGCCCTAAGGGAAACTATGATTCCACTGGCTAAAGCCGGACAGAAAGTCATCACAGCCACTCTGAACAAAGACCCCTGGAATCATCAATGCTACGACGGATACGAAGACATGATCAAGTGGACGCTGAGAAAAGACAACACCTGGAGCTATGATTATACCATTTTCGACCGCTGGGTAGAATTGATGATGTCCATCGGCATCAACGGCATGATTAACTGTTACTCCATGGTTCCATGGAATTGCGAACTCCACTACATGGACGAAGCGAAGGGCGAAATGGTAACCGTCAAGGCTGAACCCGGTAAGCCGGAATTCGAAAAGATGTGGGAGCCTTTCCTATTCGACTTCAAGAAACACCTCAGCCAAAAAGGTTGGCTGGGCATCACCAATATCGCCATGGACGAACGCTCTCCGGAAGCAATGGACGCCGCAGTCAAAGTGCTGCAGAAATGCGCTCCGGAAATGGGATTTGCCATTGCCGACAACCACAAATCATACAAGAAGTACAACATGATGCGCGACGTGTGTGTAGCCCAGCAGCAAAAAGCAGACCATGAGGACATTGTCATGCGCAGAGAACAAGGTTACAACACGACTTTCTACGTTTGCTGTGGCCCGTACTTCCCCAACACCTTCACCTATTCCCATCCGTTCGAAGCCGAACTGTTGGGATGGTATGCCATTGCCTACGATTATGACGGCATGTTGCGCTGGGCCTACAACTCCTGGCCGGAGAACCCACAATACGATTCGCGTTACGGCAACTGGAGTTCCGGTGACACCTATCTGGTTTATCCGTATCGCCGCTCCTCCATCCGTTTCGAACGACTGATTGACGGAATAGAGGCTGCAGAAAAAATCAGAGTTCTGCGTAAAGCCGGAACTGACATGAAAGATTTGGACATGATTCTTGACGAGTTCAGGAAAATGAACATCAATGATTATCAATTACCCTGGAGCGATATGGTTGATAAGGCGGATAATGCCCTGAATCAACTATAAACGACCTGACACATCTACATCAACAGAAAAGAGCCCTATGCTTCGGGGCTCTTTTCTTTATCTCAATTTTTCTGCAGGAAGCCACTACGGAGCATCATAGGCAACATGCGTTCAAGGATACAACGGACCTATATACACTTGCCTATGACATACGAATAATACCGTTTCTCCTCTGCATACAACCGAAACGGGGTGCCACCGGCATTCCATACCGTGCGTTACCTGTCGTTCCCGTGCTCAAATTCCGTATAATACCCCATCTTATACAATTTGAACAAAAGCATTGACGGATGTTGCCCCAGCAAATTTGCTCTGACAGGTTTCCTGAACATCTTATAGCACCACTCCAGCAGCCGCAAAAGTCCCAATTCACGAAGCCGCCGCTGCGCACAGACCAAAGCCGAAGCAGAATGCAACGGTTCTCCCAAGCGGCAAAGCACCTGCAAACTTTTCTCCACCTTCTGCAAATAGACCTCATTGTCATCTATACCGTTATGAATTAACGGATTGTCGACATGTATCACCGAGAAGCCATAATGCTTCAGCATCAGCCCCATCAACGCATCCTCATAGCCATAGTCAACGCAACGCCGGTCAAACTGCAACTTCCGGAATACGCACCGGTTGAACATCACGTTAAAGGTAGAAAAACTGGTATACGGAGACTGGTTCCGCAAAGCCACCAATCGCATTTTCGAAGCCCCCTGTTCATACCGATAACGCAATTCCCCTCCCGGCGGACAGACTGCCGGATTACGCAACGTTCCACAGACCACATCGGCCGCACACCGGTATTTCCAACAAAGTTCAACAAAATCCGGTGTGCACAGCAAAGCATCCCCGTCAATAAAGACTAAATGCTCATAACGGGCACATCCTGCCAAAAAATTCCGAATTTGGGCACGCCCCAAATTCTTTTGAAGCGGAAGATAACGGCAATTCTCCCATTGGGTTATTTTCCTGTTTACGTCCACTTTCTCCAGATTGGGAGAAGCATCATCAGCCACAATGATTTCAAATTCAAAACTACCGCCCAGTTTTTTTTTCAACGCTGTGCCTTGACGAAACAGAGAATGCACCAACTCTGTAACATCATAATTATAAGTAGGAATAAGAAATGATAACATCACAAACGGATTTGGTCGCGTAAAGTTAAGTGATTCTGCAAAAAAACGCAATGTTCGGTTCGCAAAATCAGACTTAAGCCCAAAAAACTTCGCATTTTTTTGTTAAAGAATATAGTAAATATCAAGAAATTGGTAACTTTGCAATGAGTTTTTACAGAACATTATACAAAACGAAAACACTATGCTAAATGAAATTGCTGGCGAAATCGCCGGAAAAATCTGGAATGCACTGAATGGAACAGAAGACCCGTCGCTCGATGCTTTGTTCTTCCAGTTCGGACGCTATCTTACCATCGCTTCTTCAAGAAGCAACTCTCCGCTTCCTATCGCATTGCAGGGATTCTTCAACGACAACAAGGCATGTACGATGCCATGGACTAATGATTATCATCTTGACATGAACACCCAGCAGAACTATTGGGTGGCAAACGTAGGTAATCT
>OGNF01002020.1_pt1 | contig 16415 bp, 19 predicted proteins | sample 1573321 | NCBI WGS metagenome assembly OGNF01 (sample SAMEA2581911, study PRJEB24529) | metagenome | biome: Human gut stool | place: China | collected 2011
AACCTGACGTGTGGGGTCCACACGTCAGTGACAGGGGGGTTAAACAGGGTTAATTTAATCCTAATTACTAATTAGTGGCGCTGGGGCCCACTGGTCAGTGTCAGGGGGTTAACTAACAGTGGTTAGCACTAATCCTAATTAGCTACAGGGCTGGGCCCACCTGTCAGGGACTCAGGGGGGGTCCTGCCGTGGTCAAAGTGGGTCAAACCCACCGGCGACATGACGCCGGCGAGGCCCGAGACGGCGGCGCGATGCGGAAACGCGCTACAGGGCACGGGCGAGGCCGTGCTTGGGCTCGTTGGAGAGCCCTTGCTCCCGCGCGTCGAACGGTGGTGGTGGCCGAGCCTGGGGTGGCCGGTACCGTCGACGGCGAGCTGCGACAGCGACGCCGCCCCGTCCCAGTACCACAGGCGCCGGCAGCCGGTCAGCTTCACTTCCCGGCCGCTTCTTTCGGCGAGCGTGCCGAAGAATACTCCCGAGCGGTCGCCGCGGACAATCACTTTTTTTCCGATCATTGTTTTTTCCATAACTTATCTTTTTAATGTTCAACATTTAGTGCCCCCGGCGGATCTGACTCCGCAACCTGGTCCTACCTTTATACCCCCGGCGGCGTTTCCCGGGGCGTTTCGGGAGCGTGTTCGGAACCATCGACCCTCGCGGGCTTCCGGTTCCGGGCGGTCAATCCCGTAACGGATATACCGCCATTGGTTGAAATCCTAATGGAAGCCTTAACATACTTACACTAAATCAACTATAACATAAAACCATTCAATATCCATATCTTTCATCGCGGGCGAGTGTGCACGTACGGTCCCTCTATCGACGGCTGCGTAGCCTTCAGCCTGCCGCCCTCGCCCTCGCCGGCGGCGTAGGCCAGGTTCTCGACCACGATCCGCCGCCAGTTCAGATACTCGGCCGCGTCCAGGCTGGCCATCTGCCGCCGCGAGAACCGCTCGAAACCGCCCTTGGTGTAACCCGTCGGCACGACCACGCCCGAGTCGATCCACTCTTTGACGCGCACCGCGCCCCATATCTCTTCGGCCTTCGACCGCGAGACCCCGTCCGAAGTCTCGCCCGTCTGGACCATATGTTCCAGCACGCCGTTCGATACGGCCTTCTGGATAAAGACGGACATTTCCGCCGTCGTAAACACGAATGTATCTACCTTATTTGCCATTCTTCGGTCCTCCTTTCTTTTACATCGGCACACCCATGTCGGGGGCCATCAGGATTATGGCCGCCAGGGCAGCCGTTATCGCGGTGCTCACCGCGGCCATCCACAGCAGCCGCGCCACCTTCTTGATCATCTCTTTCGTTGTCATGTTCTCTTTCATTGTTGTCCCTTTCGTTTTTACAGGTTTTTATCTCTTTCGTATCAATGTCTTCGTCCGTCGTGCCGCGCCGTCTCATACCGGCACGATCTTTTCGTCGAGCCCGACGATCCGCGCCAGGTATGCCGGCTCAGCCTGCCCCGTCGCTGCGTTGCGCCGCCTGAGCGTGATCTGCCGCAGCAGCACGCCGTCGCGCCCGCATTTCGAGCTGTACTCGTAGTCCGTCTCCATCCGTCCCATGTCGGCGATCACCGCCGTCACTTCCAGCAGCTTCCGCGCCGTGTCGTCCGCGATCACGCCCAGCCATCTGCGCGAGACGCGCAGCCCCGGCGCCGTCACCACTTCCAGAAAAATGTTTTTCATCGCCTTTTCCTCTCGTATTATCGGTTTGCAATTCTTGAATCTTATGACCACTCTGCGGCGGCCGTGGCTGCGGTCACTTTATCCGCGTCACCACGATTACACCCGTCCGGCTCGATGTCGAGAACAGCATACCCTCCGACTTCATCTGCGAGCATGCGCGGCGCACGTTCCAGTCGGTCGTATCGCCGTCCACTACGGCCGCCGTTCCTACGGGCATGTTGCGCAGCCCTGCCTTGAGCGACCGCACCTCCAGGCGCGGCAGCGTCTCCGACGGCAGCAGGCGCGCGGGCGCCTGGGCCGTCTCTGTGTTCGTCTTCTGATTTTCTTCCATGATCTTCATTGTCTTTTATCTGTTAGGTTTAATTCTCATATCAGCTCGGCGCCTTCGCCCTCGAACCACCGCCCGTAGTCATCCTTCGTGCAGAAGCCGTTGAGGGCTTCCAGCAGCTGGGCGCCGTCGTTGCCCCGGGCGCCGTCGGCGATTCCTACCTCGGCCGACAGGCCCTTCTCACCCGCCGCGCTGTAGTCGGTCACCACCCGCGCTTCCAGGGCGTTCTTCCAGTACGCGCGCCCCTCGGGGGTCATACGCACCGGCGGCGTCACCGTCACGCCCGTCAGGTCGTCGTCGAACGGCCCCATCTCGAAGTCCATGTCGAGCACGTTGCAGGCGTGCAGCACTTCCTCCAGCGTCGACTCTATCTCTTTACTTTTATCCCATTCCATTGTCTTCTCCTGTTTCATCTTCAAATATCTTAAACTTGCGGAAAGCTCTCATTACGCCGAGTCTCTTAGCCTCTGCCGACGGGTGTACATAGAGATCGTATGTCGTCGCCACGTTTGCATGTCCGAGAATATCCGACACAGCCTTCACGTCGACACCGGCCTCGATCAGGATTGTGGCAAATGTGTGCCGTAACCCGTGAAAATTTATCTTTGTCAGGTTGTTGCGCTCGCTGAACCGATCAAAGCTCTCGCGCGTCGCCCGGGGCGCGGCCGGATCATCGGTGCCCGTAAGGACATACCCGTCGAGCTGCTCTATCTTGCCGTATGCCAGCCGCAGAAGCTTCATCAGTATCGGGTGCACGGGTACTTCGCGGTAACCCGCCGACGTTTTCGGCGGCCCGACAACCATGTCGGTCCCGCCCATTTCCTTATCGTGAAAAATATTTACCGTGCGCTGCACCACGAACGTCCTGCGCTTGAAGTCGAAGTCCTCCCACCGCAAGCCGCACACTTCGCCGATGCGCAGCCCTGCCATTAGCGCCAGAGCTACGGAGACACGCCGCGGCTTCCCCGCGATGATCTCCTTGCGGACATATTTGAGCACCCTCTTGGCCTCGGCGCGATCAAAGTTCTTGATAAGCCGGCGTTGCGGGGTCGGCAGACGCAACCGCCAGTTCATGGGCGGAACCTGTGTCTGCAAGTCCTCGCGGATATAGATCAGCATCATCTTCAGCAGCGCGAGGCGGTCATGGATCGATTTGGACCCGAGCCCGCGTTCCACGAGCCGGTTGACGAGTGCCTGCGCCTGGCTCTGCCCGAACGTTTCCGGGGACACGTCCTTAATGATAGGCTCAATCGACGCCCACGACAGGTAATAGTTCGACGCCGAGCTCTTGCGGATCAGCTTCTTCTTCTCCGGCCACCATTTTTCAAATATTTCACCGAATGTCATTGTCGTCGTATTTTTCGGGGTTTACGGTCTTGTCAATTATCGCGGCCGCCAGCGCCGTGTCGGCTGTCTCGCGCACCCGGTCGAACGGAATGCGGAAGTATGCCGCCGACTCGAACGCACCGGCACTCTCCGATACCGGCTGCGCCCAGATCAGGCCGGAGTCGTCGCCCGCGTAGTCCACCAGCGTGAGCCGCGTGCGCGGATAGCGGGCATCCAGGGCGCCGGCGGCCAGACGCAGCGCCATCACGATGTGCATCGGCGCATCGTCGCCGTCGACCAGCATCCGGTCGAGCTTCCGCGCGATCTCCTGCAGGGCGCGGCCCTTGGCCGACTTACCCATCGTCGCGTATACAGTCGCGGGTTGAAAGAAATATTTCATTGTCGTTGTCATTCGGGGTTTACGTTGAGGTATTTCTGGAGCAGGCGGTCGGATTCCCTGTAGTCGAAGCGGCAGAACTCATTGCGCCACGTGTGCTCGAGTATGCTGGCCAGTGAAACCGCGCGAGTATATGTTCGCGGCTCGGTCAGCAGGTCTTGTGCGCTGCGCTTGCGGCGCTGCAGGTAGTCGCGGACGTCAGCGACACCGGTATCCTCGTCGGTGATCACTTCGGCCAGCCGCCTGTAGTATACGGCTTCGAGCTGGTTCTTATAGAGCGGATCCGCGTAGTCAGCGAAGTTGACGGCGAAGTCATCGTTCAGATGGCGGCGGCAGTCAGCCGCCGAGCGCTCGGCGACGGCCAGCGAAGACTGTGCGTAGTCGAGCAGATCCTTCAGCACCTGGCGGTCGACGTTATAGGTCGAGTTGTCTCTGATCAGTTCTTCTTTCATTGGGTTGTTGGGTTGTGCCTTGCGGCGGGTTAATTATTGGGGTTGTCTTTTGTCCGTTTTGTTATTTTTTGTAACTTTACGACACAAAGGTAACATTTAAACTACAAATGTAGCCTCGGAACTACGTTAAAAAACCTTAATACGCTACATAATTATTTTAATATGTTGAACCGTAGGAAAATAGAGCAACAGATGGAAATTGCTAAGATTTCCAAGAAGAAGCTGTGCGACGTGACGGGCATCGCCAGAACCACATTAGATGCTATTCTAAATGGCGGCGACGCACGTATTAGCACGATCGAGGCTATAGCGAGCGCTCTAAAGCTCCATGTAGGCTACTTTTTTGATGAAGACGTCACTGAAGTCCGACAAGCTGGCCGTGATTATGTCGAACGAGGTAAAATTACGCACAGCGGGCCGGAATGTTCCGGCACTGCATCAGAAGCCGATCTACGCGAGCAGATCGCACAGCTCAAATCTCAGCTGGCTGACAAAGAAAGAATAATCCAACTCTTAGAACAAAAATGAAAAGACAAACATTAGGCGTTATCGCCGACTTCTTGGCCGTGATAGCTTTCTTTCTGGCTTTATTCATCGCTTTTTGGAAATTCCCTGCCGACGCCAAACTCAACTTTGACTACCAGGCTATAATTGTCGGCGTAATGTCGGGGCTTATTACACTCCTTGTCGGTTGGAATATATATCAAATTGTCGATTGGAAAAATGAGCTTAAAAAAATTGAAGACGTAAAGACCGACCTAAGAAATGTTACGGTTTTCGCACAAAGAGAAATACAAGAAAACCGAGCATCGGCATTGATGGAGAGTGCGACTGACATGTTTGGGCTAATAGGAGAAAACAAAGACTCTGTCTTAAAATTCAGTATAATTATAAGAAGATTACAGGCTTTGATTATAGCTCAAAATATACTCCATAATGAAGTGCTGATTAGTAACAACATCACAGCACTGACCATAAGTTTAGAAAAAACCTCACATATAAAACTCGAAAAAGAAGGATTAAGAATAATATACAAGACATGCGGTGCTATATACAAAAGCGAGTCCATCCCTGGGTTCCAAAAAATAATGGATCTTTTGGAGGAAGCATGACTGCAGTTTCTATTTCCAATCTAATTTTTTATGCCACTACGACACACAGCATTCAGCGCCGGCAGCCCGGGTATTAAAACTTGTTTTAATACCTGCTGCCCGACGGCGCCCCGCAGCCGAAAAGCGGGGATAAACATCCGGAATGTTTGCACAAATTTTTGCCCGAAAAATTCCCCGAACCCCGCCAGGTCCTATTCCACTACACTAATCAGAGCTTTGTGTTCTGAAATCATGCCGTACAACATCAAAATTACGCACCTCCGGACATGGGAATGATTAAATCCGCTATCGAAAAAGTGATCAACGACGATATGGCCGAGATATGGTCGATACTCGGCCAGGATGAGAAGCGCCTGATCGTCGAGAACTTCAGCATACAGACGTTCAAGAAAAATCAGTTCATCTACGCCGAGGGCGACGACCCCGAGTTCCTGTGGTGCCTGCTCAAGGGTAAGGTCAAGAAGTTCAAGGAAGGCGTCGGAGGCCGCGTGCAGATACTCCGCCTCATACGGCCCGTGCAATACTTCGGCTACCGTGCCTACTTTGCCAGCGAGCCCTACGTTTCCAGCGCTGCCGCCTTCGAGCCGTCGACCCTCGGAGCCCTGCCGCTGACGCTCGTGCGCCGTATGATCGATTCCAACCGCGAGCTGGCATGGTTCTTCATCCGCGAGCTCTCGCGCAACCTCGGCGGATCCGACACCCGCATCGTCAACCTGACGCAGAAGCATATCCGCGGACGCCTCGCCGAGGCGCTGATGGTCCTGCGCGAGAACTACGGTTACGAGGACGACGAATCGACGCTGAAGATCTACATGGCCCGCGAGGACCTGGCCAACCTCTCAAACATGACCACCGCCAACGCCATCCGCACTCTATCCACCTTCGTGGCGGAGAAGCTCATCGCCGTAGACGGACGCCGCATCCGCATCATCAACGAGGCGCAGCTGCGCAAGATCAGCAAGTTCGGCTGACGCCCGGTAGGTCTGTTAGGGGGAGGCGGCGGAGCTTGCCGGTGGCGGTGCGCGGTAGCGCGGGCACGGCGGCTATGACGGCCGGACGCCAGCCGCGCGGCAAGTCGAGCGCCGCGAGCTCGTCAGCGATCCGTCCGCTCTCGGCTTCGGAGCCCTCGAAAACGAGGGCCACACACTCGCCCCATTTCGCCGACGGATGCCCCACGACATAGAACGGGCGCCCGATAAAGGGCCCAATGCGCCGCTCGATCTCCTCTGGATGGAGCTTGATGCCGCCGCTGTTGATGACATTGTCGGCCCGGCCGCGCCACACAAACGATTCCGGACCCGTGAGGTCTACGACGTCGTTGGTGGTGAGTGTACGCCACGAGAAGCGGTCGGAATATATGACCAGGCAGCCGCGGCCGTCGGTCGAGAACCGGATTCCGGGCATGGCGCGGTAGGCCGCTTCGGTCGAGCCGATGCGGCGCAGGGCCACATGACTACATGTCTCGGTCATGCCGTAGCCGATATAGGCCTGTATGCCGGACACGGCGATCTGCCGCTCGAGCTCCGGACTGAGCGGCGCGCTACCGACCAGCAGATTGGCTACATTGACGGCCGAAGCCCGGTCGGCCAGGAGCGACGGCACCTGGCTGGGCACGACGCTGAGCAGATCGACAGGGCTGTCGACGCCCAGCTTGTTCGACACAGGGAACTGCCGCAGGCGGCAGCCGGCGACGATTGAGCGCACCACCATCATCTTGCCGGCAATGTATCCAACCGACAGCGGCAGGCCGAGCACTGAGTCGGGGCCGATGCCGAAGAAGCTGTTGGTAGCGCGTGCCGAAGCCTCCATGTCGCTCTTGAGCAGACGGATCTCCTTGGGCGTACCGGTCGAGCCGCTCGTACGGGCTACGACGGTGGGCGAGTTGCTGTGCCACTCTTCTAAAAAATCGTTCAGGAGTTCCACGGCAGGTCGGGAAGTGTGAAATACGCGTCGGGATTGAGGTACAGCCGGTCGCCGCGCAGCACGAGTCCCGACGGGATATTGTTGGTATAAAGCTGACCTGTACCGAGCCCCTGCGGCATCGACACTCCACGCCGTGCTGTCCAGGCGGCGATGGCCTTGAGGCCGATGTTCGATTCGAGCGCCGAGGTAGCCCACCAGCCAATGGAGCGCTCTTCGGCTAAATCGGCCCACAGATCTGCGCCCGACAATCCCCCGCACAGGGCCGGCTTCAGGATTATATACTGCGGACGAATGGTGTCGAGGAGGCGCGCCGCCGAGTCGGCGTCGGGAGTTCCGATCAGCTCCTCGTCGAGCGCGACGGCTATGGGCGACGTGCGGCACAGGGCGGCCATCGCTTCGGTCTGCCCGGCGCGTATAGGCTGCTCGATCGAATGGACTGAAAACTCCGCGAGACGGTTAAGCTTTTCAATGGCATTAGCGGGCGACATACTGCCGTTGGCGTCGAGACGCAGCTCCAGTACACGGGGGGTGTAGCGGCTACGGATGTAGCGCAGCAGCTCCACCTCGCTTTCGAAGTCGATGCCCCCGATTTTGAGCTTGAGCACACGGAATCCGGCGTCGAGCTTGGCGTCGATGCGGCGTCGCATCTCTTCGCGGGCGCCCATCCATATGAGCCCGTTGATCGGGATGCCGGCCTCGCCCCGGAGAAAGGGTGTCGACGGCACCTCGGAATATCCGGCGTCGATCATCGCCGACTCCAGGCCGAAGATTATCGAGCTGTAGGATGGCTTTTCGCCCCGACAGGCAGCCGTGAGCCGCTCCTCATAGTCGGGGCGGTCGTCGGCCCCGAGGCCGCGGAAGAGCGCCGCCTCGCCGTAGCCGTAGCCGCGCCCGTCGGGCCGCGGAATACGTATGAGATACGTATCCTTATGGGTCATGGCCTGGCGCGATGTCCGGGCGAGGAATTTGAAGCCGAGCCTGTAGGGTGTCCACTCAGCGTTCATCAGCCGGGGAATTGGGGAAACTGGCCGAAGTCGGGGTCGCGCTTCTCGAGGAATGCGTTCTTGCCCTCCTGAGCCTCGTCCATCAGGTAATACATCAGCGTGGCGTCACCGGCAAACTCCATCAGGCCGTGCTGGCCGTTGAGTTCGGCGTTCAGGGCGCGCTTGATCATACGGATGGCGAACGGGCTACGCTTCATGATAGTCTCGCACCACTCCACGACTTCGTCCTCGAGGCGGTCGAAAGGCACGACCTTGTTGATCATCCCCATCTCGAGCGCTTCCTGAGCGGTGTACTGGCGGCAGAGATACCAGATCTCGCGGGCTTTCTTCTGCCCGACGCAGCGGGCGAGGTATGACGAACCGAATCCGGCGTCGAAACTGCCGACCTTCGGACCGGTCTGGCCGAAGCGGGCGTTCTCGGAAGCGATGGTAAGGTCGCAGATAACCTGCAATACGTTGCCGCCGCCGATCGCGTAGCCGTTGACCATGGCTATTACGGGTTTGGTGAGCGATTGGATGGTCTTGTGGAGTTCGAGCACGTTGAGCCGAGGGGTACCGTCGGCGTCGCGGTAGCCGCCGCGGTCCTTGTAGTTCTGATCGCCGCCCGAGCAGAAGGCCTTGTCTCCGGCGCCGGTGAGCACGATAACACGGATGTCGGAGTGGTCGCGGCAGTAGTTGAAGGCGTCGAGCATTTCGAAATTGGTCTTCGGCCGGAATGCGTTATATACTTTGGGGCGGTTGATGGTGATCTTGGCGATACCTTCGAATTCTTCGAAGAGGATATCCTCATATTCTCTGATTGTCCGCCATTCTCTTTTAGCCATAGTCATATCGTATTATAATAGTTATTCAGTACTTTGCAGTCAGTCACAGTATCGGTGACAACCTCAATGATCATTTTTGATGCCCGGGCGTCATTCAGCGCTTCAAGAAGCTTCGGGAGTGAATCGGCGTGCCGATACCCGAAGCCGAAAGCCCGGGCAAGCCCTTCGACGGGAAGATTCACAGGGCCGGAAATCAGCGGCTCGAGTTCGTCGAGATGCCTGGTTGTATCAATGTAGCGGAAAATGCCTCCGCCGCGGTTGTTCATGACGATAATGACGAAATCGTCGGGGATGAAGTTTGTGGCGAGCGCCCCCATGTCGTACTGGAAGCTCATGTCGCCGGTAATCAGCACCGTCGGCCGTTCAGAAACTGCGGCAAAACCGATTGCCGTCGATACCGATCCGTCGATGCCGCTCACGCCGCGGTTGCAGCCTACGCTTTCGGCGCGGCGCCAGTCGAAGATCTGCGCATAGCGGATGCTCATGCCGTTGCTGATCTGGACGTTGCAGCGTGCGCATCGCGACACGACCGCATCAGTAGCCTTTAACTGCGACCAGGGCGCGTTGGCGGCCAGCCTTAATGCATCAGAATATGCCTTGCGGGAACATTCGGACCAGTATGCCTTGAAATACGCACCATCGGCATAGCCATATGGAAGCAGGGCGGCCAGCGAAGCATCATCGTTGACACAAATTGCCTCGCTGTCGAACCGGTCGTAATACGTCTTGGAAAGCAGCGAATTGCCGACCTTGATGACCCGTTGCGGCCGTGGCGCCCCACTCCGCTGCAGACCGGCTGCCAAAGCCGGGCCGACGTTAGAAATGATGCTATCGCCGGTCTGTGCAAAGCCGGTATAGCATTCGGCGAAAACAACAACTCCGGGCAATTCGGAAGCTTGTCTCAAAATATTCTTGCTGACATTCGCCCCGGCCCCGACAAAGATAAACGTCCGCCCGGCATACTTGGATTTGTCAAATTCTGACGGGACAGCATAGGGGGCATCCGCCACAACGTCGAGATCGCATGGTTCGAATTCGGCCAGTTGGCCCAGCGGAGCTGCAAGCTGCACATTGATGTGTACCGGGCCGCGGACACCCTCGACCGCCATAGCGACCGCCGAATCCATGCGCGAAACAGCGTCGCGGATGAATGCATCAGAGCCGTCCTCGCAGGCGATGTCCACACAGCTCTTGATGAATCCGGCGTAGATGCCTGGCTGAACAATAGTCTGCGGAGCGCGGCGCGCGACAAGTCCGGCGGGCCGGTCGGCCGTGATGACAATAAGCGGAACGGAGCTGTAATACGCCTCGGCAACCGCAGGACCGAAATTAAGGCCGGCCGTACCCGACGTGCAACAGACGGCGACCGGCCGCGCGGACGCCCTGGCCATCCCGAGGCCGATGAACGCGGCCGAACGCTCGTCGACCACCGAAAAAACTTCCAGATCGGGATGCCGCGAAAAGGCGACGATCAGCGGGGTGTTGCGCGAGCCGGGCGATACGACAACACGCCTGACGCCCCTTTTAAATAAGGTGTCGGCAAGAAAAACACATACTTTTTTCGCGGTTGTTGTCATTTTTTACCAATCAGCAAACAAAGGTACGACATTTTTTTGTTATTTTTGCAAAGACAAATTCATCATGTTTAGAAAATTCCTGACTATGACGATAGCTCTGCCAATAGCCGTTCTGGCTTCAGCTACGTCTGCCGCGCCCGGCGATACGGCGCAGGCAGCCGATACGGCTGTCGTCAAGGTCGAGAAGCGTCCGGGACTGATCCAGCGGGTAATCAATTACTTCAACGAGTCAAACAAGTCACGGCCCACAGGCCGGATAGACTTCAGCTTCATCGGCGGCCCGCATTATTCGACCGATTCAAAGTTCGGCGTCGGCGTCGTCGCTTCGGGCATCTACACCACCAATCCGCAGGACACCGCGCTGGCCCCGTCGAACCTTTCGATCAAGGCCGATGCCACCACTGCCGCGCATTTCACGCTGACCGTCAGTGGCGAACACATATCGCCCAAGGACGTGTACCGCCTGTCGTATGAGGTCGACTATTCCTACATCGACACGAAATACTGGGGTGTCGGCTTTGACCAATGTGAGAATGACGCCAACGAATCGAAATACAAATATCTTGCTTCGAACGCCAGGGTGATCTTTGCCCGTAATCTCGGCAGCCATTTCTACCTGGGGCCCGTGATGACATTCAACTACGTCCACGCACGCGATTTTCAGTACCCTCAGCTTTGGGCCGGGCTGCCGAGCCGCCTGTTCAGCTACGGCATCGGCGTATCTGTCCGCTACGACACACGCGACAACACTACCGCCCCGTCGCGCGGCGCGGTAGTGCGCATGGATCAGACCTTCGACGCCCGCTGGATGGGCAACCGCCACGGCTACAGCGTCAACGAGATGACCCTCGCGGGCTACGCTCCGGTGTGGCGCGGCGGCGTGCTGGCCGCGCAGCTCCACTGGCGCATAACCTGGGGCGACACGCCCTGGGGCATGATGTCGTACATCGGCGGCAGCCATAATATGCGTGGATACTTCGAGGGCCGCTACCGCGACAAGTCGGAGGCCGATTTCTGCGCCGAACTGCGCCAGCACGTGTGGCGGCGCAACTCGGCCGTCGTGTGGCTCGGCGTGGCATCGGTCTTCTCCCGGCCGGCCGACATCCGCCTGCGCCGCCTGCTGCCCAACGCCGGCATAGGCTACCGCTGGGAATTCAAGAAAAACGTTAACGTCAGGGTCGACATCGGTTTCGGTCGTCGGCAGACCGGCATAATATTCAACATCAATGAAGCTTTCTGACACCCGGCAGGCACTGAAGATATTCGACCCGGCAGTGCTGCTGTGGGTGCTTCCCTGCGCCCTTATAATACCCAATATCGTACTCGACATCACCGACTACAGCAACTGGCTCGAGAAGACAGCCAATGTGTTGCTGCCTTTCGGCCTCTATCTGTGGCTGATGGGGCTCTCGCGCAATACGGGCCGTACCGCCCTGCTGATGTTCCCGCTGATATTCTACGCCGCCTTCCAGGTCGTGCTGCTGTATCTCTACGGCGAGTCGATCATAGCCGTCGACATGTTCCTCAACGTCGTGACCACCAATGTGGGCGAGGCCACCGAGCTGCTCGGTAACCTCTCGCTCGCCATCATGACCGTGATCGTACTCTATCTGATCCCGCTCGTATGGGCCGCCGTGCTTGTGTGCCGCCGGCTGAGGGCGCCCGCGCGGCTGACGGCTGCCGCCCGCCGATGCGGCCTGGCAGTCCTTGCCGCCGGTCTGGCGGCCATGGCGGCGGCTTACATTTTCCTGCCGACCTACAGCGCCGTCCGCGACATATTTCCGGCCAACGTCATCCACAATACCGTCACGGCCGCCGTACGCACCGAAAAGACCCGCAACTACCCCCGCACATCGGCCGGCTTCGATTTCCGTGCCGCGTCGGGCCGCCCCGACAACCTGTCCGAGGTCTACGTTCTGGTCATCGGCGAGACATCCCGGGCCGACAACTGGCAGCTCTACGGCTACGGGCGCCCCACCAATCCGCGCCTGGCCGCCCGCGACTCGCTGATCGTCTTCGACAAGGCACTCTCGCAGAGCAATACCACCCACAAGAGCGTGCCGCTGCTGCTAACGGATCTCACTCCCGCTACGTTCGGCGACTCCATCTACAGCACCCGCAGCCTCATCGCCGCCTTCTCCCAGGCCGGCTTCGCCACCGCATTCTTCTCAAACCAGGCGCGCAACCACTCGTTCATCGACTTCTTCGCCCGGGAAGCCGATTCGACCGTTTTCATCCGCGACGACGGCCGCCGCCACACCGATGCCGACCTGCTGCCCCATCTGAGCAGCTTTATCGCCGCCCACAGCCCTGGCAAGGTGCTCGTCGTCCTCCACACCTACGGGTCGCACTTCAACTACAAGGACCGCTTCGCGGCCGCCGAGGCCGTCTTCCGCCCCTACGGCAAGGCCGCCGCCAAGCCCGACAACCGCCCCGAGCTCCTCAACGCCTACGACAACACCATCGTCGCGACCGACGCGCTGCTCGACCGCGTCATCGGCACCCTGCAGGCCCTCGGCTGCCCCGCCGCCATGATCTACCTCAGCGACCACGGCGAGGACATCTTCGACGACGCCCGCGGCCGCTTCCTCCACGCCTCGCCCGTGCCTACCTACTGGCAGCTGCGCGTGCCGCTCGTGCTGTGGATCTCGCCGCAGCTCGATGCGCTCGACCCATCGCTCTACGCCGCCGCTGTCCGGGCCCGACACCGCGATGTGGCGTCAAACGACGTCGTCTTCCACACGCTCACCGGCCTGGCCGCCGTCCGGACGCCCTGCGCCGACCCGACCCGCTCGGTCGTAAGCCCCCGCTACACCGACCGCCCGCGCCTCTACCTCAACGACTACAACGAGGCTGTACCCCTGCGCCACTCGGGTCTGCGCGACTACGACTTCGACCAGCTCGACAAAAATCACATCTCCTACGAATAATTTTAAGCAAAAGTTTTCCGAAAATATTTGTAATATCCTTATTATTAGGGGTGTGAAATTTTTGCGTACAGAAATTGTTTTCCGAAAACGAAAATTTGTGATAATTTATTTGGAATAATGTTGCAAAGTTTGTAGCTTTGCAGACACAACCGAAAACAAGAAAATTTTCACAAACTATGATACAGACTGTAGTGAAGCGCGACGGACGCATCGTCGGCTACAACGAAGAGAAGATCAAGTCGGCCATACGCAAAGCGATGCTGGCTACCGAGACGGGCGAGGACGAGGGGCTGATTGACAAGATCGCCTGCCGCATCGGCTCGCGGGGCAACGAGCGCATGACCGTGGAGGAGATCCAGGACATGGTGGAGCTCGAGTTGATGAAGAGCCCGCGCAAGGAGGTGGCCAAGCGCTACATCGCCTACCGTGACCAGCGCAGCATAGCGCGCAAGGCGAAGACGCGCGACATGTTTCATGAAATTATCGAGGCCAAGAGCAACGACATCACCCGCGAGAACGCCAACATGAACACCGACTCACCGGCGGGGATGATGATGAAGTTTGCCTCGGAGACCACGAAACCCTTTGTCGACGACTACCTGCTGACGGAGGAAGCCCGCGACGCCGTGCGCCACGGCTACATCCACATCCACGACAAGGACTACTATCCGACCAAAAGCCTCACGTGCGTGCAGCATCCGCTCGACCGCATACTGCAGTATGGCTTCATCGCCGGGCACGGCGAGTCGCGCCCGGCCAAGCGCATCGAGACGGCGAGTGTCATCGCCTGCATCTCGCTCGAGACCGCCCAGAACGAAATGCACGGCGGCCAGGCCATCCCGGCGTTCGACTTCTATCTGGCTCCGTTCGTACGCTCGTCGCTGGTAGAGGAGCTGCAGAATCTCGGGAAGCTCTACGGCGAAGACTTCTCCGACCTCTATAACGTGCAGCTGAAGGACTATGAGAAGCGCGACCTCGACGGCCTGACGGGACGCGAGCGTGTGCTGGCGCACGCCGTAAACCGCACCGTGGCGCGCGTACACCAGTCGATGGAGGCATTCATCCACAACATGAACACCATCCATTCGCGCGGCGGCAACCAGGTGGTCTTCAGCTCGATCAACTACGGCACGGATACATCGGCCGAGGGACGCTGCATCATCCGCGAGCTGCTCAACTCGACCTACGAAGGCGTCGGCAACGGCGCCACGGCCATCTTCCCCATACAGATATGGAAGAAGAAGCGCGGAGTCAGCTACCTGCCCTGCGATCCCAACTACGACCTCTATCAGCTTGCCTGCAAGGTGACCGCGCGCCGGTTCTTCCCCAACTTCGTGAATCTCGACGCAACGTTCAATCAGCACGAAAAATGGCGCGCCGACGACCCCGAACGCTACAAGTACGAAATCGCCACGATGGGCTGCCGCACCCGCGTGTTCGAGGACCGCTTCGGCGAGAAGACCTCGATCGGCCGCGGCAACCTCAGCTTCACCACCGTCAACATCGTGCGCATCGCCATCGAATGCATGAGCATTCAGGATCCCGTAGAACGTGTGGCCAAGTTCTTCAAGGAGCTCGACCGCGTGCTCGAGATAGCAGCCCGGCAGCTCTGCGACCGCTTCGATTTCCAGAAGACCGCCCTGGTCAAGCAGTTCCCGCTGGTGATGTCGAAGCTCTGGACGGGAGCCGACAGCCTCGGCCCGACCGACACCGTAGACCCGGTGATCAACCACGGCACCCTTGGCATCGGCTTTATCGGCCTGGCCGAGTGCCTTGTTGCGCTGACCGGCAAGCATCACGGCGAGTCGGCCGAAGCGCAGAAGCTCGGACTGCGCATCGTGTCGCACATGCGCTCGCGCGCCAACGAATTCTCCGAACGCTACAACCACAACTTCTCAATACTCGCCACCCCGGCCGAGGGCCTTTCGGGCAAATTTACGGCCAAGGACCGCAAGTCGTTCGGCATAATACCCGGCATCACCGACAAGATCTACTACACGAACTCCAACCACGTGCCGGTCTACTATCACTGCTCACCGCGCCATAAGGCCGAGATCGAAGCGCCATACCACGAACTGACCCGCGGTGGCCACATCTTCTATGTGGAGATCGACGGCGACGCCACCCACAACCCCGAGGCCATCGCCAACATCGTCGACCTGATGGACAAGTACAACATCGGCTACTGCTCCGTCAACCACAACCGCAACCGCTGCATGGACTGCGGCTACGAGGACGCCTCGAAGGACCTGCACGAGTGCCCGAAATGCCACTCGCACAATATCGACCGCCTGCAGCGCATCACCGGCTACCTCGTCGGCACTACCGACCGCTGGAACAATGCCAAGCTGGCCGAGCTCAACGACCGCATAGTCCACAAATAATGTCGAAGGACACTCTTCGCGTGGTCGACATCGTCGAGGGTACGTCGGTCGACGGCCCCGGGCTGCGCACATCCATCTACTTCGCCGGCTGTGACCACCGGTGCCCCGGTTGCCACAATCCGCAGACATGGGATTTTCAGGCCGGACACGACATGACGGTCGACGAGCTCGCCGATGCAGTCGCCGAGGCCGACTTCAACGTGACGTTCACCGGCGGCGATCCCGTCTATCAGGCCGGGCGGCTGATATCGCTTGCCCGGCGCATCCGCGAGTCAGGCAAGACCATCTGGCTCTACACCGGCTTCACCATCGAGCAGCTCGCCGCGATGCCCGACGCCCGTGAGCTGCTGCGGTATGTCGAGGCGGTAGTCGACGGTCCCTTCGTCGAAGCCCTGCGCGACACCGAACTCATCTTCCGCGGCTCCTCCAACCAGCGCATCATCCGCGATCCCCTCGCATTCATC